>Ga0209654_1003171_pt1 | contig 10335 bp, 10 predicted proteins | sample SaaInl1SG_22_DNA_FD_184646 | JGI IMG/M metagenome (GOLD analysis project Ga0209654, IMG submission 184646) | Marine microbial communities from expanding oxygen minimum zones in the Saanich Inlet - ESP_161SG_22_DNA (SPAdes) (version 2) | ecosystem: Environmental > Aquatic > Marine > Intertidal... | reverse complement strand
TATGGATATTGCCTGTGGTCGTGGCAGACATGCGTTGTACTTGGCGAAACAAGGATTTCAAGTCACGGGTGTAGATTTAAGCCCAAATAGTATTTCGTATGCACAAAAAGAAGCTGAAAAAGAAAAAATAAATGCGACTTTTTACGTACATGACATGCGAAATAAAGCACAAGAAAAAGTTGATGTAGTCCTCAATATTTTTACGAGTATTGGCTACTTTGAAGATGAGGCAGACAACACCAAAGCCATTCGAGCTTTTTATGACAATTTAGTAGATGGTGGTATCGCAGTAATCGATTTTTTACATGTTCCGCAGGTTAAAAAAAATTGGGTTTCAGACGAGATTGTAACCAGGGGCGGTATTGAATTCACACTTAAACGTACTTTTACTGATAACTGGATTGAGAAAAATATTTCATTTTCACACCAAGGAAAAGCACACACCTATAACGAACGTGTACGCGCTTTAACACACTCGGATTTTGAGCGTATGTGTAATGATGTTGGGTTTCGTATTAAAAAGGTATTTGGTAATTATTCATTAAAGCCATTTGACAATGAAACTGCTGAACGTCTTATTTTAGTAGTACAAAAATGAATATAGTACTTCCTTTTCTTTCGGTTGTATTGGGTGCCGTGTTGGTATTCCTAGGGCTTACAAAATCGCAAAAAAGCTGGCGCCTGTTATTGGCATTTAGTGGGGCTTTTTTATTATCCACAGCCATTACTTCGCTGCTTCCAGAAATTTTCGCACATGCCGATACATCCATTAGCTATTGGATATTGGCAGGGATTGTAGTGCAAGTTGTTCTCGAGAATATTTCTAAAGGAGCCGAGCATGGCCATATACACATCCATAAGAACGCATCATTACCGTGGGCACTGTTTTTAGGATTATCGCTACATGCGCTTATTGAGGGATTTCCTATTCACAACCACACCAAATTACTTTGGGCCATTGTGATTCACAAGCTTCCCATTGCCATGTTGTTAACTGCTGCACTTTGGCAAACAAAGACTTCAATAAGATTGCGAATGGCGTTACTTATAGGTTTTGCACTTATGACCCCGCTAGGGAGCTACCTAAACGAAACTGCGGTATTCTTAAAACCCTATGCCGTTCAAATCACGGCCTTAGTAGCTGGTGTAACCTTGCATATTTCTACTACCATACTTTTCGAAAGCGCTGAAAATCATAGATTTAACAGGTCAAAAATCATTGTGATTTTAGTTGGATTGGGCTTGGCAGCCGTACTACATTAAATATATAATTGATTTTTTTAAATCTAGATTCTTCTTTTTTTTACTACATTTGGATGAAATAACAGTTCCCAAATCTGTTTACTCACGTAGCCAAACTGTCCGCTAACGAGGCAAAAACCTACATAGCACATATTTATTAAAACACTTTTGGGAGCATAAAACCTTATGTAATGAATCCTGAAAAATCTATTGTGGCGGTGACTACGCTGCTTGCAGTACTACTTGTTGTTAGCTGCACATGTACAAATCCAAAAAAAAATCAAAAAGAGAACACAACAACCAGTAATATAAAGGCTGAAAAACACCAAACCTATCTGCTGGTACATTCGGCTTGGCTAGGTGGTTGGCAATGGGAAGGTGTTTCTAAAATCCTACGAGAAAAAGGACACACGGTTCTAGCACCCGATCTTCCTGGTCATGGAGCAGATAAAACCGCACCAAGTGAAATAACAATGGATCACTATGTAAATAAACTGCTCAAAATTATAGACAAGCAAGATGCGCCCATAATTTTAGTCGGGCATAGTTTTAACGGCATTACCATCAGTCGTGTGGCAGAATTAAGACCAGAAAAAGTAAGTAAGTTGGTCTATATAACCGCCTTTTTACTGGGTAATGGCGGCTCGTTTTTTAATGCTGTTCAGGGAGTACAGGGTTCTAAGGCAGTAGAAAACTTTTACTTATCTGACGACGAAACCTATGCGCTGGTTAAAGAAGAAGAATTGCAAAATGCCTTTGCACACGATATACCAAAAGAGGCGTTTGATCAGGCTAAACCAAATATAGTTCCCGAGCCTGCTGCACCATTGATGTATGAACTAGAAGTCTCTGAAGAAAAGTTTGGCAGCATTCCCAAATACTATGTAGAATGTACTGAAGGCCGGGCAATTCCTATCGCCGTACAACGTGCCATGTACAATGGAAAAGTGGAAAAGGTCTTTTCTTTAAAGAGCAGCCACACACCAAACTTTTCACAACCCGATAAGCTGGCTAAAATCTTGTTAAGCTTAAAACAGAAATTATGAAAAAACTAATTGCAGAATGTATCGGAACCGCTTGGTTGGTATTAGGCGGATGCGGAAGTGCGGTTTTAGCAGCAGCATACCCTGAATTGTGAATAGGATTTGTTGGCGTATCGTTGGCTTTTGGTCTTACGGTACTGACCATGGTATATGCCATAGGGCATATTTCGGGTTGTCATTTAAATCCGGCTGTTTCGGTCGGTCTTTGGATTGGTGGAAGGTTTGATAAAAAAGACCTTCTTCCTTACATCATAGCCCAAATTATTGGTGGTATTATAGGCGCCTCTGTTTTATATATCGTTGCTATTGGAAATGGCGTAGTTGATATTGGAAACTTTGCTGCCAACGGATACGATACGCACTCACCAGGTGGCTATGACATGATTTCAGCACTTATTATTGAGGCAGTGCTGACATTTATGTTTTTGTTTGTCATTTTAGGCGCTACGCATAAAAAAGCACCTAAAGGCTTTGCGGGTATTGCAATAGGTTTAGCACTTACATTAATTCACCTAATAAGTATTCCCGTAACGAATACTTCCGTAAACCCCGCCAGAAGCATCAGTCAAGCGGTATTTGTACAAGGCTGGGCAATTGACCAACTGTGGTTGTTTGTTGTTGCTCCTATTATTGGCGCGGGTGTAGCAGGACTCGTCTATGCGTTTGTGAGTAAGGAATAACTGTATAATTAGCCCACAAAAACCCCCAATAATTGAATACTATAATTTGCAGGAAATGGCACTACTAAGAAGAGAAATAGCATCTGAAATAGCGGTAAAGCTCGAAAACAACAAAGAAAAATTACGTCAGAATTTTAACGAATACCAAACAGGTGTTCGTTACTTTTATATAGACAACTTACTCCCAATCGATTGGTGTAATCAAATAAATAACGCATTCCCAAAGACAACGGAGATGTCGCTCAAAAAAAGCCTTAGAGAAGACAAATATATTGGGGTGCAAATGGATAAATATAAGGCTCTTATAGCAGACGTGATTTATGCGTTTCAAGAAAAACGAGTAGTCGAAGTCATAAAGGAAATTTGTGACATTGAGGAATGTTCGGCGGATGCTTCCTTATAATGCTGGAGGAATTTCATCCATGGTCAAAAAACAGTTTTTAAAGCCGCATTTAGATAATTCTCATGACCAAAATAGAAATAAATGGCGTGTTTTAAACTTACTGTATTACACCACTCCAGATTGGAAAAAAGAATATGGAGGAAATTTAGAAGTATGGCCCAAAGGTTTAAAAGGGAATCCAACAACAATTGTATCAACGTTTAATCGACTGGTGGTTATGGGTACTGATAAAGCCTCATGGCACTCCGTAAGCCCTATTGGTGTTGATAAAAGAAGAAACTGTGTGTCAAATTATTACTTTTCTAACACACCATTAAACAAAGAAGATACCTTTCATGTTACTTTATTTCGAGCTTGGCCAAAGCAAAAATTAGAAAATGCCATTTTACGCTTTGATGGATTTGCAAGAATGTTGATTCGAAAAGTATTTCCAAAGGGTGTTGTGAAAAACCCGCATGTATATAACAAAAACCCTTCAAAAAAAACCCAATCGGATTTCAAATGTTAAAGTTTGATTTAAAGTGTTAAAGTTTAACATCTAGCTTAATTTATTCTTAAGTTTATATCATTATACCCCATTTTTTTAAAATATACCCAAATGCAAAATCCTACACCCAAAAACCGCCTTGGCTTTTCTCCCCTAATTTCTTTATTTGTTTTCTTCTTTTTTTCAGGTATTTATGCCCAAGGTAGCTTTACGTTAAGTGGAACCATAACAGATGACACAGGTGAGTCACTTATTGGGGCAACCGTTTATACTCAAGATAAATCACGAGGAGTCGTCTCAAATGAATACGGATTTTACTCTCTTACCCTAGAGGAGGGAACGCACACATTAGTAATTTCATTTATTGGTTTTTTGAATCAAGAACAAACCATTAATCTCAGTAAGGATATATTACAAAATATTGCCCTAAAAACTGCATCCGAACAATTAGATGAAGTTGTATTATTGGCAACAGATCAAGAAAACAAAGCAAGAACACCCCTTGCAGGAGTTTCTAAGATAAAGGCAGGTGATGTTAAAAGCCTGCCATCGTTGTTGGGCGAGGTAGATGTAAATCGATATATACTCACCACTCCTGGAATTACAAGTTTTGGTGAAGGTACAAGCGGCTTTAATGTACGTGGCGGTGGCATTGATCAAAACCTCATTATTATTGACGAAACTCCATTGTATAATTCGTCGCATTTATGGGGGTTTTTCTCTATCATCAATCCAGACGCCATAAAGAACATGGAACTTTATAAGGGAGGCATTCCTGCTCGTTTTGGAGGAAGGGGATCATCGGTGCTAGATATAAGGCTGAAAGAAGGAAATAATAAAAAAATATCAGGAGATGCGGGAATCGGTATGTTGTTTTCAAGACTTACCCTTTCTGGACCTATAAAAAAAGACAAATTGAACTTTATGGTTTCTGCTAGGCGTTCGTATTTTGATATATTTTTCCCCCTTTTAGAAGATGATGTCGATAATTCCAAAATATACTTTTATGATTTAAGCACAAAATTGAGCTGGAAAATCAATCCAAACAACACCCTTTACGCCTCTGGATATTTTGGTGCTGATGTGATGAAATTCTCTTTTGATGCAGAAGAGGATGAAGATTCTACACAACGCGATACAAACGAATCCGCAGACGAGAAAATTGATTTCAGATGGAAAAACACAACAGCCACGCTTCGCTGGAATCACCTGTTTTCAAATAAATTATTCTTGAATATGACAACAGGCTATAGTCGTTATAACTACAGCTTAAGATCAGAGAATGACTCTGATGGAGGACCTGCTGGATCTTCGGGTTCTTTTACTTGGAGCTCATCAATCACCAATTGGATTGTAAAACCTGATTTCACTTTATACGTGAGCCCAGAAACGAAGTTACGGTTTGGTATTCATGCCATTTCACATGAATTTGCTCCTGCAAAAATCACCAATACAGATGAGGGGCTAAACAACATAAAGCTACCCATCGAAAGAGGGTTAGAAGTAGCTCCATATATTACTTTAAGTCAAAAATGGAATAACTTCTCAATGGCACTTGGCTTTCGATATTCGTGGTTTGGAAATATTGGGCCTTCTACTGTTTATAATTATGACAACACGCAGCCAAAAGCAAGCAATACCGTAACCGACACGAAAATCTATAAAAAAGGAGAACTCGTAAAACAATTTGCTGGAATCGAACCTCGGTTGGCTCTTAACTACAAACTGTCTGAAACGGAGGACTTAAAATTAGGGATAGACCGCAATTTACAGTATATCCATCTTGTTTCTAATACTACTGCTGCATTGCCATTCGACACATGGAAACCAGCTGGGAAACACATCGATCCTTTGGATGTTCGACAAATATCAATGGGCTACCACAAAACGGCAGCTATTGGATACACCGCTGAAGTATTTTACAAAACTTTCAATCAGTTGGTTGAATTTAAAGACGGTGCAGATTTGTTTGTCAACAAACAGTTAGAGACAGAGCTGCTCCCTGCCTCTGGTTTCGCATATGGAATAGAATTAGGGCTAACTAAGGATATTGGGAAATTGACTGGGAGATTGAATTATACGTTTAGTCGTAGTAAGCGAAAAACAACAAGCATACACAAAAGTGAAAACATAAATGGAGGTGCTTATTTTTCTTCCAATTTTGATCGGCCTCACGTTGGCAATGTGAGTTTAAATTATCCTATCAACAAACGCCTAACACTACAAACGTTTTTCACATATCAATCTGGAAGACCTATCACACAAGCCATAGGAAGATTTACCCTACATGGTAGAGAATATATTCAGTATTCTGATCGGAATGCACTCAGATTACCTAACGTACACCGATTGGATATTTCTTTTATTCTAAAGTCAAAAAACAAAAAAGGCAGATTAAAATCAAGTAATTGGACCTTTGGTGTTTACAACGTCTATGGAAGAGCAAATCCTTTAACTAGATTTTCCAATTTTTACCAAGGGAAATTACGCACTTATGATTTTTCTCCTATTGGTTCCCTTATTCCATTTATATCTAAAAACATTAGCTTTTAACATCATGAAAACAAAAATCCTACTATGTTGTCTATTTGCACTCACTTTGGGTTGCGTTGATAGAGTTGAAATAAAAAATGACAATTTCACCGCACAACCCGTAATATGGGCAGAACTTACCAGTGATGGAGAATTTAGAGTAATCGTCTCACTAACAACAAACATTGATGAAAATAGCTCCAATGCCTTTGTAGATGATGCTACGATTCGATTGTGGAAAGTTGGAGAAAATAATCCCATCGCTGAAAACTTTAATTATGATAAAGAGAATAAATCCTATTATCCGGTTTCCCTAATAGAAACTGAAGCAGATGATGTTTATTGGCTTGAAATCGAATTAAATGACGGATCAAGCTATGTGTCTAGTCAAGAAAAAATGCCAACGGCGGTGAGTGTCTCTGATATTGTATATGTAAATAATCAACTACGAGCCGTTTTTCAAGACATAAAAGATGAACCCAATTTCTATTTCGCTGATTTTAAAATATCACACATTTTAATTTCAGATGAAATTACCGAACATCTTCAAATTGTAAGTAACGACATCCTCTTTGATGGCAACGCAAAAGCATACGTTGGTGAGTATATCACTTTAGATAACAATGAGAGTTATAACATATCACTTAAACTTCATTCGCTAGGAAATAGCGCTTACTTGTTTTATCGGAATTTTATTGAACAAAAAGATTTAAACGAAGGATCTGAACAGCAAGAGGGAGATCTAGGATCGATGTTTTCAAGACCACCAGCAAATCTTTACGGGAATATCACCAAAAAAGAAGGTGGAGAGAAAGTGTTAGGGCAATTTATTGTTTCAAGCATATCGACTATAAATAAAACGATAGAATAAAAGTTTTAAGGGAATCCTCCTAAATAACCTTCACTAATTTATTTTTAATTGAATATTATACCTAAATATCCCCACAGAAATCTTGATATGAAGAAAATACTACTTGTCCTTTTTTTTCTTTGTACGCAACTCGGCATTACACAGGGCATACGTACACAGCGGATTACCATGGAACACGAGCAACTTCCCTTATCCCCTGTACTGAATCCTGAACGTAGTTATTATGTTGGCATAGACAGTGACTATGTGAGCTATGCGCGCGAAATTCGCAGACTGACCATAGAACAATTAGAGTACGAGGACAATACTGTTGGCCGCTTTATTGGCAGATCCGCAATGCGCAGCGTCATGAATAAAGATACTGTAGAAAAGCTGATTGAAATGCGCCTTGAAGAAAGAATGCGTTCACTGCGTGATCTTAAACGCGCATACTACCCCTATGACAAATGGGTGGTACGGGAAAACGTTTATATTAAAGGCTATAAAAAAGCAGCATATATTGAACAGTCCGATTTTTTGTTTTTAATAAAACCCAATGAGGCAAAATTTAGGGTATATGAAAGAACACAAGACGGACACTTTTCATTTGACATAAAAGGAAGACTGTCTGCTCATTATACCCTATTAAACAAAAAAGGAGACACCTTGTACAGAGACCACTTTATTGCTAGAAACTACGGAATAGCATCAACAAAATGGTATCCACATAGGGAACTGCTCCAGTTTCTTTGGGAAGAAATGCCCAACAACCCCGATATCCTCAATGCCATAGATGATTGGCACAGAGATGCGTTTGAGAAGCTTACTCAAAACCTGACTACTGAACTTAGCAATCGATATGGACACTTTATAAACAAGAGAGTGGTGCCGCTATACCGAATTAAACCTAGGAAATACGATTATATTGATTTTGAAAAAGCCTTAGCTAATCTATCAAAAGGGCTAACCTTATACCTAAATAAGCCAGAAGAATCAACAAAAGAACTGGAAAAATCAATTCAAGGATTTGAAAATATATTGGTGCAGCATGAGCCTGGAAAAAGAAAGCAGCGAATCGACATAAAAGTGGCGGGGGCCGTGCAGTATAACATGGCAGAGGCGTATTATTGGTTAGGAAACTATAGTCTATCAAAACAACTCGCAATAAAAATCATACAAAACAACCTCGGTTACAGCATGACAATCGCTGCAAGACGATTAATAGAACGTGCCGAAGACACCCAAAATCGAATACAAAACAATGAAAACCTTCTGCATTGAAATTCAAATATCTCATACTAAGCCTCACAATTTTTTCATTTGCATATAGCACAAGCCCTCCCTATTTCTCACCATTAATAAGTTAGAAAACGAAAAACACATTGTTATAGGCTCCGAAAATATTTGGGATATTGGATATGTTCCATTTGATGAAGCCGAACATTTTAAAGAAAATGATTATTATTTTCATGGTGATGATGAAGAGTATCGTCAAGTTATTTGGATCAAGGACAATAAGACCGAAATCATCGCATATTTTCCACTTCAGAAAAACGGGAGAGAACTAGTAGCGACTACAACAATTCATCTCACAATCAAAATCAATGACAAAGAGGTCTTTTATTCTGAACATTTTGGGCAGTGCTCAGAATTTTACGTAACAAAAAAGTTTGGAATTCTACCCAGACCCAAAAATCTTAGTATCCATTTTGTTGACTCCGATAATACAACTATTTCTATTGAAGGTATGATAGGAGAAACCAAGTACGAAAATGGTAATGAGTTGCAAGAACATTTTGCCATAACCTATAATCTAAATAAAAATAAAAGAATAGACGATGAAAAACTTGCTAAAGACGAAAAACGATACAAACGAAGTCTTAAAAGGGTAAATACGGATAGCGATTCGCCACCAGAAGAGAAACACACGTCAGTGAAGAACATTACAACATGCGATGTTAACGAAACCTTAGATTTATTTCACAAGGGAAGAAAGGCGTATCAAACTCTTGAATTTATTGCGCATAATCACAAAGACATTTATGGAATAAATTATAAAGATTGGCTTACACCCATAGATTTAAGGATAAAACCATTAAAATCAAATTTATGGGATGAGAAAATAATAGCAGTACAATACGAGTATGTTGAATATGATGACAAGACGTTTTTACGCATCTATGATCCCAAATTTTCAATTTATTCAAACCTTATAAAACTTCATGATAAAAATAGTGTTGTAAATAGAAAAAAGAAAACCGTGACACTCAAGAACAAAAAACATAACACTGTACATGAGGGAATTGAAGTATTAAATCCAATAAAAAGAAATAAGATAAAAATTGTTTTTCACCATAAACACATCATCAAGTCAATAAAGGTAGAGCCAGCTACTATAGATAAAAAAATAGTGGAAAACACCATAACATTTAGTGGCGAGGGAATGGAAAACTTAGCCTATGAAATTGAATATGAGGTTGTACCCTATGAAATTTATGAACCAAAAAAGGGGGACTTAGTTGCGTCAACCATAACACTATCACATGATGAAGACTATATTATATATGCTAAAAGTGACAAGAAAAAATTAATAAAAGTTTATGTGAACAATATGTTGCTTTTAGATGAAATGTATATTACTGAAGCAGAATCAATGATCCCCCCATTCGTGCTAAATAAAGAGATAGTTGATAATATTGTCATTGAAAATGTGAGTCAAGAAGATGGAATAATACAGGTGCTGTTAAAAAACAAAAAACTACAAAATGTAATAGAAATGGAATTTTTAATAGCAAAAGGGCATGGCAAAAAAATAAACTTTAAATAAAAAGATTAACTGATGGAAATTTTGTTATGGTAAGAGAGTGATACAATTTAAATAGGGGAAATATATGTTGAAAACGGAAAATAAACAAAATGAAAGAGAATTATGGCAATAAAAAAACCCTCTAAGAAAACTTAGAGGGTTTTAAATAAGAAGGCGACGACATACTCTCCCACCAGTGGCAGTACCATCTGCGCTATTGGGCTTAACTTCTCTGTTCGAGATGGGAAGAGGTGAGCCCCAATGCAATAGTCACCTTAACGGTTTACACGCT
>Ga0209654_1003168_pt1 | contig 10342 bp, 8 predicted proteins | sample SaaInl1SG_22_DNA_FD_184646 | JGI IMG/M metagenome (GOLD analysis project Ga0209654, IMG submission 184646) | Marine microbial communities from expanding oxygen minimum zones in the Saanich Inlet - ESP_161SG_22_DNA (SPAdes) (version 2) | ecosystem: Environmental > Aquatic > Marine > Intertidal... | reverse complement strand
CTGAATCATCATAACCAATTACTACTGTTGTTCTATAATTATTACCATATGATCTGTATTTTTTTAAAAGAAAGAGCCATAAAAATTTAATAGCTGTAATACTTATTATAATAGCGCTAAGAATAACAAATTGGTTATTTACAACATCTCCTTCTCTAAAAATACCAAAATAAGCAAAATAACCTAAGAAAAATATTGAAAACTGCCTCACTAAAAGGCTTAAAACTCTTAGTATTCTGGTGTATCTATATACTTTATAAAAACCTAAAAAATAGCTCGTAAAAAGCCAAAACAAAGTAACATATGACAAAAAAGAAGTATTTAAAAATTCTTTGTCATAAATTAAATATACCGCAAAATTAATAATAAAAACATCCAATATAATCTGGAGAGGTCTTATTAAGTAGGAGTATCTTTTTTTCAATTCGATTGCTGTAAAAATGATTCAACTATTTCCTTAAAACTATGTAAAAAATTACACTCTTCAAACTTTTTTGCATGATTTCTAATCCATTCTGGGTTAAATTCTTTTTCTATAGTTTTAAAATGTTCTACTGCTTCACAGACTGATTTTTTACTTTGATTAGAAAAGAATACTCCTGATGATTGACCAACACACTTTTTATTTTCAACTACTGTTTCTAAAGCACCACCTTTGCCATAGGCTATTACTGGAACACCATAAGACATAACTTCTAAAGGTATCATACCAAAATCTTCTTCTCCTGGAAATAATAAAGCTCTTGATTTTTCTATATAATCACCTAATTCAGAATCTTTTAAAAAACCTTTAAAAATAATATTTTCTTTTGCCTTTTTTTGCAGTTTTTCTTTCTCTGATCCGTTTCCAATTATTACTAGCTTTTCTCCATTTTTATTAAAACAATCAATTAATAAATCTATCCTTTTATATGGAGTAATAGCACCAAAACTTAAAAAATGATTTTTAGAGTTTACCTTTTTATTGAGTGGTTGAATAAATAATTCAGACGATATCGGGGGATAAACAATTGAAGATTTTTTATTGTAATATTTCTTTACTCTTTTTGCAACATTATCTGAGTTTGCAATATATAAATCTACATTATCTTTTGTTTGATAGTCCCATTTTTGTAATTTTTTAAATAAATATTTTACTAAAGGTCTTATTACCGGATGTAAAGCTCTAAGGTACTCGTTTGTGTAACCCCAACAGTATCTCATTGGACTGTGAATGTAACAGATGTGTTTTGCTTTGTTTTTTATTTTTATACCTTTTACTGGGCCAGATTCTGAAGAAATTATTAAATCATAGTTTTTTTGTAATTGTAAAGATTTTAATATTTTAGGATATAATGGGAATATTTTTTTATAATGTTTTCTATAGAAAGATGTATTATATTTTGAAGTATATATTCTATGATTTTTTAGATAGTTACTATACTTTTCCTCGTCATAAAACAATGTATAAACATCTGCTTCTGGATAAAGTTTTAAAATAGATTCTACAACTTTTTCCCCACCTCTTCTTGTTAAAAACCAATAATGTATTATTGCTACTTTCAATTACTTTTAATTAACTTTTATTTTAATTAGTAATAATTTGGTGATTATTATGTTTATATGGTATATAAAATATATTTTTGATTTTTCAAAAATACAAAATCTCCCGTAAATGATTGTCGTAAACGCACGATTTTTAACTCAAAAAACTACAGGTGTTCAAAGATATGCTATTGAAATTTGTAAACGACTTCCAAAAACTATAAATAATCAAAAAATAGTATTTGTAGCTCCTAAAACATCACTTTTTAAAAATGAAGGACTATCCTATTTAAAAATTGAGCAATTTGGAAATTTTAAAGGAAATTTATGGGAACAAATTGATTTAGCGAATTATTTAAAAAAAAATGACTCCCCATTATTAATTAATTTTAGTGGTATAGGTCCTGTTTATTACAAAAATAAAATATCCTATTTACATGATTTAGTTTTTAAATACTATCCAAAGTCTTTCTCCTACTTGTTTCAAAAAATGTATAATATTTTTATACCAATTAGTATTAAAAATGCTAAAAAGATTATAACAGTAAGCAAATATGTGAAACAAGATATTATAAAAAATTATGGTACAGATAATATTGAAGTAGTTTATGGATCTTATTCTAAGGTGTTTAAAAACCTAAATTTAGAAAGAGAAAAAATAATACTAGCTGTATCATCTTTAGATCCAAGAAAAAATTTTAATAGAATTATTAAAGCATATCAAAAACTAGATACAGATTATAAATTAGTCTTTGTAGGATCTAAATCTAAAGCTTTTTCAAAATTAATAATTGACAATAACTACGATGATAAAAATATAATCTTTACAGGATATCTAACTGATAAAGATCTGGTTGAAATGTACAATAAAGCAAGTATTTTTATTTATGCTTCTCTTTTTGAAGGATTTGGAATACCACCTCTTGAGGCTCAATCCTGTGGTTGTCCATGTATTGTTTCTAACCTTACTTCTATCCCAGAAATATGCAACAACTCTGTTTTATACTGTGATCCTTTTTCTATTGAAGACATCTCAAATAAAATAAAGTATCTTATAAATGATGAGAAAAAAAGAGAAGAACTCGTAGAAAAGGGGTTTGAGAATATAAAAAAATACAGCTGGGATGCATCTGCAAATAAATTATTAGCAATTATTAAAAAAGAAATTATGTAGCTTTTAGGCCTTTATTGTAATATAATAATGCAATAAAGAAAAAGAAAAATACAACTCCATCTGATCTTTCTAAAAGGTTTTCTGAAATAAAAACTATAGATGATGAGCAAATTACATAAAACAGCCTAATATTTACAGTGCGAATAGATTTTATAAAAATATTTACAATAAAACCTATAAAACCTATAAAACCTATAAACCCAGCACTAATCCAAAAAAAAGCATATTGGTTATGCGAGTTATAATCACGCCAAGTATATACTTTAGCTCCAATTTTATTTGAATAACAATTATTTAGTTCATCTTGAATATCTCCAACACCCACTCCCATAAAAAAGTTTTCTTTAATAATTTGAAAATCACAAAAATAGACACCATTTCTAACATTTGAGGAGTTAAAACTATCTGATTCAAATTTTTGCTGTGGAATAGAAAACCCATTAGTGTAATATTCTTTAAACCTAGTAGAAATAGGGTTTTTAAACAAAAGCAAAACACTAAAAGCTAACAGAATTGACAGCAATAATAAAATTTTCTTTCTCTTTGGTAATTTAGAAAAAATAAAAACAGTTAAGCTTATGGTAACTAAAAAAGCCATTAAAGGCATTCTAGCAGATATTAAATAGAACCAAACTATTAATATTATAATAGAGATCATTGCGAATAACTTAAAGCTATTTTTCTTAAAATTTTTAATATTTAAACCTAAAATAAATAGTGAAAATGAAATCCATAAACCTTGATATGTAGTATGGGTATTAGATTTTTCTATAATAAAATTTCTAAATCTTCTAAGTTTTATTTGATTTAACTTTGTTTTACTTATTTCTTCTATCGATTTAAATCCGTTAGATTTAATTTCACTTGGAGTAATGTTTTGAAATAATGTATCGAAATTTATGAAAACAGAAATTGCTTGATAAAAAATAAGAATTAAAACAGAAAATATAAAAGTGTAAACAACATACGATATTATTTTTTTACTAAATAAATTTCTATTCAAATAAAATACTAGAGGAAAAATTAAAAAAGATACCATCTTTACGAGTAAAGAAATACCATAATTCAAATTTTTAGAGTAAAATAAAGTTATACATAGAATTAAAAAAGGAAATATTAATAATAAAACATCTTTTCCAAGTCTATTTTTTTTATGGTTTACAAATAAATAGATTCCTAAAATTGCCCATAAAAAAGTAACTACACTTCTAGTTCCGAATGTTAAAATTGGAAAGGCAGCGATTAACAATGTTAATGCAATAAATATTTTTCTTAACTTCTCATTCATTCTTTTGTATTATCTAATACAATTAAATCTTCTTTTATTTTTACAAAAAATAGTGGAAACAGACTTAAAAAAACCAAACTTTGGGTAAGGCTCACAAAAAAACCTGCAATAAAAAATGATATTAAAATAAATATAGATTTATTGGTTTTTAAGCTTTTATCAAAAATAAAAAATAGAGTAAGTAAAACACCTATAATACCCGAGGAGAATAATAGAAAAAGCCAGTAACTATCTATGGTTGCTATAAAACCCTGTCCTCTTGCCCCTCCTCCTACTTTACCTATTTCACCACCAAAGAGAAAACTATAATCAACATTAGTATTATTTGACCAAAGATAGAATCTATGAAATAAAGAATCTGTAGAAAGTATGCTATATTGTGAAAGGATAATTATTGATACTATTAAAATTGGAATTCCAATTTTAAATATCAATACTAATATTTTTAAATTTTTCTTTTGGGTGAAAAACTTTAAAAATTCATATAAGAAAAAAACAAGGTATGCACTTCTAACAAAAGAAAAAAACAAAGGAAATAAGGCTATATACTTGGTTTTATTAAAGTTTTTGTCTTGATCCATTAGCAAATAACTTATGATACTAAAATAACCAACTGAAGCAGCATCTCCAATTAATGCAGGAGATCTCCAGAATTTGTAAAAGTTAGATATCTTAAATTTATATTCTGGATCTATACCCCATTTGTATCTATCCGTAATCATAATCATAAACTTTTCTGGTCCTAAATAATTAGTTAATAAAATAAAAAAAGAGTTTAACAGCAGTAAAATTAACATCAAATTCAACACTTTTCTAAAGTATTTCCTTTCTATTTTAATTTGGCTAAAAATAAATATTAGAATAAAAAGAAAATAAACTTCTCTAAAAACAATATATCCAGTTTCTAAACCATCAACGTTAAATATCATTATTAAAAAAAGGACAAAAAAGTATATAAAAAATGTGATATCTAAGGTAGATATTTTGATTTTCTTTATGGCTTTAAGAATAAAAAAAGTAACCACTAAAATAAAGGAAATAGGATGTAATATTTTTTTTAATTCCCAATTTCCCAAATATTTAAAAATGATAAAAAATAAAACTCCTTGAGTTGATAAAATTTGAAAAATAATAGACCAATAAAATAATTTTTTTATTTTTATTTTCATTGGTTTTGATTTATAACTTTATTAAAAACGTTACTATAAGATTCTATAGTATTAGATATATTAAACTTGTAAAGAAATTCTTCATCAAATTTAAACTTCTCTAAAAAACTTTTATTAGAAATTATTTTTTTTATGAGAATATTTAATTCACTTTCTATAGGTTTGAATAAAAACTCTTTGTTGTTAGATAACAACTCAGAGATTCCACCTCTACGACTTCCTAAAACAGGTTTTTTATTAAAAATACTTTCTATTACCACTCTCCCAAATGGTTCATTCCATAAAGAAGGAGTTATCAATACATCTATTTTTTTAAAAAAAACAGTACTATTAACATAGCCTAAATACTCAATATTTTTAGAGTTATTGATAGATCTTAAATGTTCTAAATAATTGGCATCAACTTTTCCTGCTATTAATAGTTTCCAATTAGTTTCTTTTAAATTTAAAAAGCTTTTTAGGAGTAACTCAATACCTTTAGTTTTATTTATTTGACCAATAAATCCAAAAACTATTCCATTTGTTTTATGAATTGGATTACTTTTCTCAATATCAAATCCGTTATAAATTACTTGACTAGGGGTGTCTTTGAAATAATTATTTTTAAGATGGTCTTTCAATATATATTCACTTATACCAACTACAAAATCTACTTTTACTGTGTTTTTCTTTTTTAGAACTGATAAAACATTACAGTCAAAACATAATTTTTCGCAATTTTTATCTTCACAAAATTTTACTGTTTTTGGGCATTGTAAATAATAATCTCTTAAAGTATGTACTATTTTTATATTTAGTGTTTTTGCAATAGACCAAACTCTAGTAGAAAACCCTGCTAAGTTATTAGTAAAAAGAATATCTGGTTTAAATGAAATTAAAATATTTTTTATTTTTAAATCGTATTTTTTGTTAGACACATCTCTAATGTGCCATTCTAATTTATCAAATTTAGTAATAGTATTAAAACCAAAAGGCCAGTACTTATTTTCTAACTTAAGAACGTTTACAGAAACACCATTTAATTCAAAAAAACTATTCTCCTTACCTAATGTAATAACTAAAACTTCATTTTCTAAATTACTAAAACCTTCTGCAAGGGTTTGAACAGATTTTTCTGCTCCACCAATTTCATTTGGGTAATATAAAGTATTAAATATAACAATTTTCATATAACCTAAATGTACTATTTTTTAGTTAAAAAATATTTTAATCCTTTTTTAAACTTACTGTAAATTAACATATTAGCTAAGTAAAATTTAATACCTCTTGATTTCTCATAGCGAGTTACTTTCTCAAAAGTTTCATTTGAGATATTTCTTTTTTTAACTTGCTTAACTATCTCTAATAAAGAGATTGAGTTTTTATTCCAATTAAAATTATTTCTAGAATACTTTATTGCTTGTTGTTTTTTTTCTTCTAATAGATCTATATTTAAAATATAATCATTCATCAAAAAAGTTAAATGATCAACATCTATATAACTTTCTTCCCAAAAGTAATTATCATTTCTTTTTCTTGATTCTGCTACACTAATTAGACTACCATTAATACCGTGTAAAATAAATTCATTCATAGGTGCCTGGTTAGTGGTTATAACAGGTAAACCACAACTATTTGCCTCAGCTATAGACAGACCAATACCTTCTAATCTAGTTGGATAAACATAAACATCTCCTTTACAATATAAACCTGGAGCAGAAACAGTTTCATTTATAATTTCTAGTTTTTTTGATTTAATTAAATTTTTACAAATTTTATTTAAGCTAGGGAAAAATTTAAAAATATCTACTTGAGTATGAATGATTAATTTAGAATTATTCGAATTCAAATTTAAGAAAGCTTGAATTAAAAAATCTGTACCTTTTCTATATGGATTCATTCCAGCAGAATGAAAAAAGGTAATTTTTTCTTTATCGGTATCTTTCTTCTGTTTCGCATTAAATATATTTTGATTTGTACCCCATGGTATAAAATAGTTTTCTGGGTGTAATTTAAAAACACTATAATGCCTTTTTGTATTACAGATCAAAAAATCAAAAATATCAAATAAAGGGACCGTTTCTTCTGTATAATAATCGATATAAGAACCTGTAATAACACCAAGTTTACTGCATAATAAAACAGGGTCCCAAATGTGTTGTTCGTTAAAAAAAACAATATCTAAATCATTTTTTTTTATCCACTCTTCAAAATGTTTTAAATTAATTATATCTAAATTGGTATAGGAATATCTCTTCCCATAAGTAATGTTTTTACACATCCATTTAGGGGCATTTACTGCTAAATCTTCACCTCCTCTTGCGTAAATAAAAACTTCGTTCTCTTTCTCCCAAACTTCTTTAAACTGCTTAGAAACGTAAGCCGCTCCTCTTTCAAACCATGTAGTTACAATTCCTATTCTCTTCATTAAATATCAGAAATTTTTGTTATTTTTTCTTTAAAAACATTAAAATTTAAATAAATAAAAATGCCAAAACATATTAAATACAATACAATCGAATAAATATGACTTCCTGTAGTTAAATTTATCATTAAATAAACTAAAGTAAGAACTAGCAATTGAATTAAAAAAAATCTAAAACCAGTAAAATATTCTCTTATAGATATTTTAATAAGTTTAAAGGTGATGAAAAAACCAATAAACATCTCTATTGTGGCAAAGATATTTATTCCAATAGCAATACCTAAAGCAGATTTAGAAATTAGATAACCAATTAAAATACCTAAAAACCTTAAAGGAATAGATATAAACATAGAGTATTTCCATTGCATATTAGGTTTGCCTTTTACTAAAAAGAGTAATCCAGATGGAGATGCAATTAATGTTCTAATTGCTTGATAAGCAAAAACAACAATTAAAAAAAGAATACCATCCCATTTATCTGTTAGTAAAATTGGTATAAAAAACTGACTTATTGCAACTAAAAACAAAATAAGAGGAGCAATAAAAAAGAAAAAAGCTGAAGTGTAATCAGTATATTTTTCTGATATTTTATTTTCTGTTAACCTAGTTAAAATAGGGAAGATTGTTTTATTAAAAACTTGAACAACTATCGAGATAGGTTTTAAAATAATATTAAATGCTAAAACATAGATACCTACCTGGCTTTCTCCTAAAAGTTTTCCAATAACTAAAACATCTAATTGTTGTGCAATAAAGTTTATAACATTGAATATAAAAACATTATACCCAAAATTTAAATGTTCTTTAACAATATTAAAAGAAAATGAAAATTGGGCAAATATATTTTTAGACGTTATTAATAAATATCCCAAAGATGTTAAACCAACCATTATAAGTTGTTGCAAAATTAGTGACCAGTAGCCATAATTTTTAAAAGCTAACGATACAGCAATAATACCAGAAATTGTTATTGAAAGTATATCTACAATAGCAATTGTTTTAAACTTTAATTCTTTTTGCAAATAGCCTTTAGAAACTACCCCTAAACTTGCAAACAATACTGATAAGACTAATGCTCTAAAAATTATTTGTATTTCGCCGTTCTTATAAAAATCAGACAAGAAAGGTGCAACTAAAAAACCTAGTATGTAAACAACAATACCTATTAAAATATTAATTACTAAAAGAGAGAATAAATGAGATTCTTTAAATGATTTAGAATACACAATAGAGCTATCAAAACCAATATTTAAAATTGTGTTAAAAAAAAGAACAAAAACAGCTGACATGCCAATAACGCCAAAGTCTTCAACAGAAATTAATCTTGCTAAGATTAATAAAACTAAAGAAGAAAAAAAAACTTTGTAAGCCTGAGCTATAAAATTCCAACTAAAACCAGTTATCATTTCCCCCATTTTAAATAGTTTCATAATATATTATCTTTAAACTGTCATAATATAATTTACTATTTTTTTACAAGCATTTCCGTCTCCGTAAGGGTTATGTAAAAGACTCATGGCTTTATAACTTTTTTCGTCTCTTAATAAATTATTAGTTTCTTTTATTATACTATCTTTATTTGTACCAACTAATATTACTGTTCCTGCATCAATAGCTTCTGGTCTTTCTGTAGTATCTCTCATTACCAAAACTGGTTTTCCAAGACTTGGTGCTTCTTCTTGCACTCCGCCACTATCTGTAAGTATTAAATAAGATTTTTCCATTAACCAAACAAAGGCTGGATAAGATAGAGGTGATACTAATTTTATATTTTCAATATTTTCTAAATATTTATAAACAGGTTTTTGAACATTAGGATTTAAATGAACAGGGTATATTATTTGACAATTTTTATTTTCAATTGCAATTCTCTTTAGAGCTTTACATATATTAACAAACCCTTCTCCATGATTTTCTCTTCTATGTCCAGTTACAAGTATTAGTTTCTTTTCAAGATCAATATTTTCCTTTAAAAAATTTATTTCAGTATTCTGATAATTAGATTTCACCTTTTTAACACTATAAAGTAAAGAATCTATAACAGTATTACCAGTAATTACGATAGTATTTTCTTTTTTATTTTCTCTAATTAAATTATCTCTAGATGTATTAGTTGGTGCAAAGTGATAACTCGAATTAACACTTATTATAGATCTATTCACCTCTTCAGGAAAAGGAGAATTCATGTTAAAAGTTCTTAAGCCAGCTTCTACATGACAAACTTTTGCACCACTATAAAACCCAGCAATACTTGAAGCCATTGCAGTAGTTGTATCTCCGTGAACAAAAATAAAATCTGCTTTAAATAACTCTAATATTGGTTTAAGTTTTGTAATAATATCTGAAGTTAATGAATATAAATTTTGATTAGGCTTCATTAAGTTTAAGTCAAAATCTGGTATGATATCAAAAAAACTTAAAACTTGATCTAACATTTCTCTATGTTGTGCAGTCACGCATACTTTAGTGTCAAAAAGATTAGATTTTTTTTCAAACTCTTTAACTAGCGGAGACATTTTAATAGCTTCTGGTCTGGTTCCGAATATTATTAAAACTTTTTTTTTCATCAACTTTTATTTACTAATTTTTTTAATTTTTTATCTCTCTCAGACAAAACAACCTCACTTTCATTCAATTTCCAATCAATCCCCAAATCTTTATCATTATAAATAACACCATATTCAGATTCTTTATGATAGTAATTATCACACTTATAAGAAACTATGGTATTATCTTCTAAAGTAGCAAAACCATGTAAAAATCCTCTTGGTACAAATAGTTGT
>Ga0209654_1003167_pt1 | contig 10349 bp, 9 predicted proteins | sample SaaInl1SG_22_DNA_FD_184646 | JGI IMG/M metagenome (GOLD analysis project Ga0209654, IMG submission 184646) | Marine microbial communities from expanding oxygen minimum zones in the Saanich Inlet - ESP_161SG_22_DNA (SPAdes) (version 2) | ecosystem: Environmental > Aquatic > Marine > Intertidal... | reverse complement strand
TAATCAGGGCTCAAAAGACTTTGTTTGGAGATCAGCTACTAACAGTTGGACAACTAACGTAAACATTGATATTGCTAATAATGCTATTAAAGCAGGAAATATTACAGTAATTAAAGGAACAGATGCTCCGGGCTTAACTAGTATCGGCGCATTACAGAGTCTAGATGTTGACAATATGAACTTCGACGGAGTTCGTATTACTACTAGCAGTGCTGGATTACAAATTTCAAGTGATGGTGATATTGCAGTTGTTAACAATCAAAAAATTACAGGTGTAGCAGATCCTACAGATATACAAGACGTTGCAACTAAAGCATATGTAGACAGGGCAATCAATTTAGAAACGCTTAGTTTAGCAATGGACGTTACTGGAATTAGTAATGCTCAAATTGCACAAGTTTTAGAAGACGTTGCTCCTGCTGCTACAAAAGAAAACGGAACAGAAGCACGTATTCATTGCACAGATACTACAAGTGCTAGTGCAACATTTACAGCGGCAGATCTAGTTAACGCCTTGGTTAAGACTAACCAGTTTGTACAAAAATTAGACGGATTTGGTGCAGACGACGGCGGCGTATCCGTACTAGGCGACATTACATTTACAGACGTTACGGGTGCTGTTGCACTAACAGTAGATAGAAGTTTAAGACTGTTTAGAGTAGTTTCTGGACAATGGGCATATATCACAGACTTAACATCTAGTGTTTAAGCATAAATACATTTATATACAATTCAAGGGTTGATAAAACATGGCATATATTATTAACAAGACTAACGGTACCCAGTTAACAATAGTTGAAGACGGTACTATTGATCAGACAACTGATATTAAGTTAGTTGGTAAAAATTACGCAGGATATGGTGAGATACAAAATGAAAATTTTGTTGCATTACTTGAAAACTTTTCCAGCGCACAGCAACCAGGACGTCCATTAGCTGGACAGATGTGGTTTGACAGTTCAAATAGTAAATTAAAGTTCTATGACGGAGCAAAGTTTCGTACAACAGGCGGTGCAGAAGTAGGCACCTCGCAGCCGGTAGGACTTACAGAAGGCGATTTTTGGTGGGATTCAGAAAACAAACAATTATATGCCAACACTGGAGACGGTGGGTTTGTTCTAGTTGGTCCACAAAGTATCGGTGATACTGTATCTCAATTTGTTACAACAGAAGTTCGTGATACCTTAGGCGATACTAAAATAATCCTTGAAGCTGTAGTTGACGGGCAGACTATATTTACTATTAGTTCAGAGCAATTTACAATTGATTCAAGCGATCCTGAAAATGCAATCCTTGGATTTGATACAGTACGCCAAGGTATTACACTGCGTAATACAACTGACAGTACTAATGGTGTTACAAGTTCTGCACACAGATTCTGGGGCACAGCTACAAACGCAGCACAACTAGGCGGCAAAGATGCTAGTGAATATGTTACATCAATACCTGGCACTGATTCTATTTTTACAACCCCAACTAAATTCCAAACAAGTGATGGTATTAGTGTAGGTCCGTCAAACGAATTACAAATTAAAGTAGACAATACCGAAGGTCTTATTACCAATACAGTAGGTGATACAATACAATTCCGTGTTACATCAGGACCGACAGAACTTACAATTGCAAAAGTTGTTCCAACTGGCATAGTTCCAAACGCAACAGTAACTTACGATTTAGGTTCAAGTGCGTTGAAATGGAGAGAAATACATGCTGACAGTTTTGTTGGACTAGCTACATCTTCAGAAGCTATTAGATTAGGTGGCACTGATTATGCAGGATCATTAGGTCAAACGGCAAACACTACAGCACTACGCGACTCGAGCGGTAACATTACTGCTAACTTATTCCAAGGTATTGCAACTGAAGCACGTTACGCTGACTTAGCTGAAAAATATACTACTGGAGAAGATTATCCTGTAGGAACAGTGGTTGCAGTATGTGCGCATGACGATCATGAAATGGATTTAGCAAATAAAGCTGACGTTGTAGCAGGAGTTATATCAGATAAGCCTGCATATTTAATGAATGCAGAAGCAGAAGGGCAAGCAGTAGCACTTAAAGGTCGTGTACCAGTACGTGTTGTTGGTTCTGTTAATAAGGGTGATAGAGTATTTGTAGAGCAAGATGGACTTGCAAGCGTTGAGGGCCTAGGAGATCTTATAGGAGTAGCACTCGAAACTAACACTAATGATTCAGAAAAGTTAGTTGAGTGTTTCCTAAAAGTATAATTATTTAAAAGTATTTAGGAAAACATAATGGCCGAAATTACAGCAGCAAGATATAACACTTTACAAGCACGAGTTGCAACTATCATGAGCAAAGGTGCAGGTGACGAAGGATATGGTCAAGCACTTGAAAGTTATCAAGTAGCAACTGGTCAAATTATTCTAGCAGAGCATATGAACAAGCTTTTTAACGACATTAAACGTGCAAGAGTGCATCAAGACGGCACAATTCCAACAGAAATTGCACAAGTTGTACAAGACGTTGATGTTGTTGAAGATTCAAACGCAACAACAAAAAAAGGCCTTGCTCAGTACGAAGCACTGTCGTTAGATGTTGTAGCAGACAGACTGTTAATTGCTGATGGGCAAGCAGGTATTATTAATCAAGCAGCCGCAACTAGTTTTACAGATACAAACTGGAACGGAACAATCAGACATGATGTAAGAGTAACATTTGCTGCTTATACTATTACTAATGGTAACGGTAGTACAGTTTCCATGTCAGCAGCAGATGCTGCTCGTGTTTATTTTAACGCAGGCGGTGAGATTTTGTTTACGCCTAATTTAGCATCCGGCGGATCAGGATCTATTACTACTGACTGGCGAAACCTAATTACAGCGGTAGGAACAGTACGTTTCCGTCGTTCTAACACTACTAATGCTGCATACCCTAATACATCAGGCGGCAGTGGCGGGACTAATCTTGGATTTGTTGACCTTAATACAAGTAACTTCCAAACTATCTACACTAAAAATGCTAGTTCTTACAGTACTAACGATTATACTGTACAAGCTAAACTAGTAAATAGTAGTACTATTGACTTTAGAATCTATTTTAATGACGATAAAGGTCCAAATCCAAACTTCGACGAAGCAGTAACGCCACGTACAACCAGTACAACACGCATCTATCGTCCAAACAACACCGCAAGTGTAAATTCAAATGCACCAACTTGTTCAACAACTAGAGCATTAAGTTAAGCCAGACTTAAACTTTTTCTTGACTTTTGTCTTTAAATATGGTATACTTATATAAAATGAGGTATACCATATTATGGACGAACGACTTAAAAAAGCATTAGAAATCTCCAACCTTTCAACAGTTATCAACGACAAAAAACGTTTATTAAAAGAACAGTTTTTTGATAAAGTTATTGTTTACAAGCACGGCGGAATTTTTACTATAACACCTGAGCTAATTAATTTTGCACAAAATCTTCTCGATCGAGATTTAGACACAGCAGTATTAATTGACGATAACGAACTTCCTATTAACGTTACAGACCTAGATGAATTTGTTAGTGATCTTTATGATACATATTTTTCAGCTACAAATAAGTATTTTCAAGATTATCAAGAACTAATTAAAAATAGATCTGCGGAAAAAATTATAAATGTCTAAAGGTATTATATGTTTTGCAGTTAACAACGGTTCTGTTGATTATTTAAAACAAGCTCGATTTCTAGCAAAGCGAGCAAAAGAGTATCTAGGACTTCCTGTAACTGTTATTACTAACGAAACAGACTATAGTGGAATCTTTGATAATGTTATTGATATAACTGAATCAAAATCTAATAATATTAGACGCTACTATAACGGCTCGGAAGAATACGAAGTATTAAATTTTCAAAATGATTCTCGTCCGCTAGCATATGACTTATCACCTTATGACGAAACTATTTTAGTTGATACAGATTACATAATATGCAGTGACAAACTATTAATGCCTTTTGAGCAACAGCACGACTTTATGCTACATGACAAAAGCATTGATCTTGCTCCGTGGAGAGGAAGTCAAGAATTTTGGCATTTGAATGATGCAGGAATTAAATTTTACTGGGCTACGTGTGTTTTCTTTAGAAAAACAGAAGAGAATAAAATCTTTTTTGATTTATTAAAACATATCCAAGAAAATTGGAATTACTATAATTTACTCTACGAAATTAGTCATCCTATGTACAGGAATGACTACGCATTTAGTATTGCAATACACATATTAAATGGCTTTCAAGAAGGAGAATGGGCTAAGGTATTTCCAAGACCTATCTATCATTCACTAGATAAAGACTTTCTTTATAAAATTGATAATAGCACACTAACACTGTTGACTCAAAAACATACCGAATACGACACATATACAGTAACACAAATTCATGATACTGACGTACACGTAATGAACAAATATAGTTTAGAGGAGCATATAGATGTCTAAAGGATATGTAATTGTTGCTTGCGGTGACGACTATGTTAAGCAAGCCTACTTGTGTTCATTAAGTATTAAAGCAACACAAACAGTTAATAATGTGTCGTTGATTACTGATCGTCCGATTGATACAAAATATAGTGCAAACTTTGATAATGTAATTGTTAATGATGTAACAGACAACGGAAGATTTAGAACAAAATTAAGAGCATTAGTATATGATCTGAGTCCGTATGATGAAACTATTGTATTAGATAGCGATACTATTTTTACATCTGACGTAAGCTATTACTGGAATTTACTCGAAGATAAAGATTTATTTTTTCCAACTAAGGTACACACTTATAGAGGCAATACTACTGATAATAGATATTATCGAGAAGTGTTTAAAAAGTTTGACTTGCCAAATACATATGTTGCTGTTCATTATTTTAAAAAGTCAGAAATAGCAGGCATATTTTATTCTTTAGTTAAATTTATTACTGGTAATGAAAAACGTTATTACGGTGATATTCTAGAAACAAAAAAACAAATAGATCCTAGCTTTGATTTTACATGCGCTTTAGCAATTAAGATGTTAGACATTGAACCGTTAGTTACAAGACAACGTTCACAGTATCCTACGTTTATTCATCTAAAAGGACAAAATCAAAACTGGCAGTCTGGTGTAGTAAACTGGATGTCTAAGGTTCCTTGCCATATCGACAATGACCTTAATGTGTTTATAGGAAACTTTAAGCAAACAGGTATTTTACACTATACAGAAAATGATTTTGCTACGCAAGAAACAATACAAAAATATGAGGATGCAGTATGTACGATGTAACAGACATGACTCCTACTATGAAAGTTAGTTTTGACGACAGTGGAACTATTGTTGCAATAGGCCCTTCGGCTGAACCGGGATATTCGTATTTTGAAAAAGACTTTAATGAAGTTAAACATTTAATAACGTTACAAGACGACCCAATGAATTATGTTGTGCGTTTTGATAATAACAAACAAGATTATGTTTTAATTGCTGTAAACTCTTCGGATAGTAAAGAATATAAAATTTCAAAGTTAACAGAGTACGACGGTTCGCTATATAGTTTACTATTACAAATAGATTATAAAAAATCAACAGCAATACTTAAATGTGATAACGTAATTAGAGATAAATTAAATATTGATACATTTACGTTTTATTTTACTAAAAAAGATAATCCAAACTATCTATATAAGTCGATAGAATTTAAGATTAATGAAACAATAAAAGATAAAATCTTTTTAGATATAAAAGACATCAGTATCTATACTGTTAGAAACTTAGAAAGACTTTCCTACGAGGTTGTATAATGCAAACAATTAAAATTATCGAGTACGATGTAATTTACCTTAGCTACGACGAACCAAACGCTGAGAAAAATTATGCCGACTTGCTTACTAAGGTTCCGTGGGCAAAGCGTGTTCACGGTGTAGAAGGTTCAGACGCTGCACACAAAGCTTGTGCAGAACTAAGTGAAACTGATCGGTTTATTACCGTTGATGGCGACAACACAGTCTTTGAAGATTTTATTAATAATGAAATTGAAGTATCTGACGATGTAGATCTTGAAAAGTGTGTTATTAGTTGGTGTGGTAAAAATGCTATTAACGGACTAACTTATGGCAACGGTGGACTAAAGTGCTGGCCTAAACAGTTTGTTTTAAATATGCAAACGCATGAAAATGCACCTGCAGATAATCCTAATGCTCAAGTAGACTTTTGTTGGGAAGCAGATTACATACAGCAAAGAGAAATTTATTCTTTAGTCTGTAATAACGAAACAAAGCATCAAGCATGGAGAGCAGGATTCCGTGAAGGTGTTAAAATGGCATTAGATAGAGGATTGCGTGTTTCGAAAACAGAACTATTACAGTCTCATTGGAAAAACTTACATATGTTGTACGTTTGGCTAATGGTAGGCAAAGATGTAAGCAACGGCATTTGGGCTATCCTAGGTGCAAGAGCAGGTCTTTATAAAACTATGTGTACAGACTGGGATTATGTTCAAGTAAGAGATTTTAAATATCTTAATTCTTTATGGAGAGAAGAGTTTGAAAAATTAAGTGATGATGCTGTGAATGATAAGATTGAAGAATTAGGTAAAATGATAGTTGACGATTTAGAATTACCTATCGATCCAACACCGTTAAACAAAGGCCAAAGTAAATTTTTTAAAGAAGTTTATGTAAATCCAAAAAGGGCAGGAACTTGAAATATAACAGAAACATCAAAGGCAACGAACTTAGAAAAGTAGACGGCAAATTCGAGTCAAGGTATCAGGTAGATGCAGAATATGTACAAGAGAAACTTAATAAAGTAAGTCCTAGTTTTTGTCTAGCTAAATGGTTTAATGTAAGTATACATATTCCTACCGGTAAAACACACAGTTGTTATCATCCTCCTGTACATAAAATTCCGTTAGTAGATGTTACACTAGATCCTAGCGCACTACATAACACAAAGTATAAAAAAGAACAACGTGCAAAGATGCTTGCAGGTGAACGTCCAGAAGAATGTAGTTTCTGTTGGCAAACTGAAGATTCTGGAAAACAACTTAGTGATCGTGCATATCGCAGTAAGGATGTTTATGATCAAGGACTAATTGAAGAAGCATTAGAACTAGGTATTGACGGTAATGCTCGTCCTCGTTACGTAGAAGTAAACTTTAATCAAGGATGCAATCTTAAATGTTCTTATTGTAGTCCTCATCTAAGTACAGAGTGGATGAAAGAGATTAAAAAACACGGCAGTTATAAATTAGCTGATCGAGATCATAATGACATTGAACACTTAGAACGTATTGACAATACTCCTGAGAATCCTTATCTTCAGGCGTTTTGGAAATGGCTACCAGAAATTTATCCTACACTGCAAACATTCCGTATGACAGGCGGCGAGCCTCTAATGGATAAAAATACATTTCGTATGTTTGACTATGTAAAACAAAATCCAAAAGAAGATTTGCATTTAAGTATTACAAGTAATTGTTGCCCGCCTGGCAAACAATGGACTAAGTTTATGCAATCTCTTAAAACAGTTACACCCTGTATTGATCACTTTATGTTATTTTGTAGTTTAGATAGTTGGGGAGAACAGGCAGAGTATATTCGTAATGGACTACAATTTGATACATTGTTAAAAAACGTAAAACAATATCTCACAGATAGCGAACGCCATAGCCTTACTTTTATAATTACATTTAACGCATTAAGTTATACTGGCATCTATGAGTATATGCAAAATATATTAAAGTTACGTCAAGAATACAGCCACGATAGACAAATGATATGGTTTGATATTCCGCAACTTATGAGCCCAGATTATCTTAACCCGCGTATGTATACTAGTCGTATTGGAGAGTTACACAAGTGTGTAGAATTTATGGAAAATAATAAAGACGGCGATACAGCAGAATTTCAAGGATTTTCAGATTTTGAAATTGAAAAAGTTAAACGTTTGATTAATTGGATCGAAGCCGGACACGACTTTGATAAAGAAACTGCAATGCGTAACTTTTATAGATTCTTTAGTGAACATGACAAACGTAGGGGAACAGGTTTCTTAGAATCTTTTCCTGAACTAGGACCTTTTTGGAGAAAGTGTGAGAACTTAAAATGAGTGTCGATAATATTAAGAAAACAAGAGACAAATTAAATGCAGTAGGTCCTGGATTTTGTGCAATGAAATGGTTGCATCAAACATTATACTTACACACAGGTGATAACCACAGTTGTTATCATCCAAGGCCCCATCATATTCCGTTAGATGAAATTGCTGTTGATCCTAGTGCATTGCATAATACTAAGTTTAAAAAAGAACAGCGTAAAACAATGCTAGAAGGTGGAAGGCCTGACGAGTGTTACTACTGTTGGAACATTGAAGATTTAAAAGGCGATCAAATTTCAGATCGTATGATTCATAGTAGTAGTGATTTTGCGGTTGACGAAATTGACAATCTTGCAAAACTTCCCTGGGATGCTCCTGTCAATCCCAAGTATTTAGAAGTTAGTTTTGGTAATGGTTGTAATTATCGTTGCGGATACTGTTCACCGCAAGCTAGTACATTGTGGATGGATGAAATTAAAAAACACGGTAACTACGATCTAACATACAATCAATATGGCATTGACTTTCTAGAAAACGGTACTTACTACGGACCTAAAGATGATAATCCTTATGTTGATGCATTTTGGAAGTGGTGGCCTAGCTTACGTAACGATCTACACACCTTACGTATTACTGGCGGAGAGCCGTTGATGAATCCAGGTGCTATGCAGTTTTTTGATTTACTAGAAAAAGAACCAGCGCCTCAACTCGAAGTTAGTATTAACACTAATATGGGTGTAAGTTTTGCTAAAATGGATCGACTATACGACAGAGTTCAAAGTTTACTAGATCAAGGAAAGATTCGCAAGTTTAGTTTGTTTACTAGCATTGAAGGCTGGGGAGAGCAAGCAGAATATATGCGTACTGGCTTAAAATGCGATCACTGGGAGAGAAACTTTGTACAAGCTATTGAACGAGGCTTCAAAGTTAATATCATGTGTACGTTTAACGTATTGTGTGTAGCAACATTTGATAAGTTTTTAAATAAAGTAATTGATTGGCGCAAGAAATACGGAACCGAGTCATTGGGCTTTGATACACCTTATTTAAAAGAGCCACCTCACTGGATGATTAATATTCTTCCTGAAAGTTTTAAATTTTACATGGATGAGCATCTAAAGTACATGAACGCTAACAACGAATACTTTACTGATGTAGAGATTGCAAAGATGCAACGTGTAAGAGATTACATGTATCAAAATCCTATTTATAGCGATAAGATTGAAAAAGGACGTAGAGACTTTTATAGTTTCTTCGCAGAAAACGATAAGCGTGTAGGTTTAAACTTATTAGAAGTATTCCCCCAATACGAAGACTTCTACAATCAATGCAAACAGGTATATGATAATTGGCCAGATTTAGGAGAGTAGAGTAATGTGGAGTGAAGGAGTTGAATGGCATATTCATTTTGAACCAAGTGATAAATGTAATGCTGCATGTCCGATGTGTCCAAGATACACGCAAGACGGATTTGAAGTCGGCGAAATATCAAATACTGAATGGACATTTGAAGAATTCAAAAAAGCTTTTCCTAAAGAGTTTATTGGACAATGGTTAGGTAAAATTTTAAGCTGCGGAAATTACGGCGACCCTTGTGCATGTAGAGATTTATCAAAAATTTATCAGTATGCTAGAGAAGTTAATCCTGGCATAGCACTAGCTATTAATACTAATGGCAGTCTTCGTACAACAGATTGGTGGTACAATTTAGGTTCTGTTATGACAGCTGAGCAAAATCCCGGAAACTATTGTACATTTAGTATTGATGGATTAGAAGACACAAATCATATCTATCGACGTAATACTAAATTTAATAAAATTATTGAGAACGCAAAGGCGTATATTGCTGGCGGCGGAATAGCACATTGGGACTTTATTGTATTCGAACATAATCAACATCAGATTGAAGAAGCAAGGAATTTAGCTAAAAGTTTAGGATTTGAAAACTTTAATATTAAACGTACAGGCCGCTGGGCTAGTTACCATGACGGTCAAGGACATTATCCTGTCTATACCAAAGGCAAGTATCAGTATGATTTAAAACAACCCAAAGACGAAGTTTTTAAACATAATTACGAAGATGCAACTCTTTTTAAAAATCAAGATAGACAATCTTTTAATTTAGAAGATTTTAAAAGTTTATCCGGTGTACCTATCTCTGATCAAAGATTTGTAAATGGTAAGTGGAAAAATATCAATTTAAGAAAACTTACAGTCGATTGTCGTGCAACTCCTGGAAACAGAGTCAATCAAGATTATAACGAGATATATGTTGCAGCTGATGGA
>Ga0209654_1003164_pt1 | contig 10367 bp, 10 predicted proteins | sample SaaInl1SG_22_DNA_FD_184646 | JGI IMG/M metagenome (GOLD analysis project Ga0209654, IMG submission 184646) | Marine microbial communities from expanding oxygen minimum zones in the Saanich Inlet - ESP_161SG_22_DNA (SPAdes) (version 2) | ecosystem: Environmental > Aquatic > Marine > Intertidal... | reverse complement strand
CGCTGCCCTTGTCAATGTAAAGGCATGGGACTAACAGCGAGCCGTGGAGTATGAGCAGATGCTGCTCTTTGGAAGTTCCAATACATTCGTCTTCCGTCAAACTCTTTTACATGCGTGTGCGAGGGACGTTTTACTGTCACGTACACAGCGGCGGCTATGGCAGCACATCTCAAGTGTGTTTGCTATAGCCGTCGTATGCTCGAAACATTCTCCGTCAGCCTAACTACCCCTCACACAGCTACGCTGTGTTCGGCTTGCAATCAATACACATCAAATAATCATCAAATGCCAATACGTCTTCATCAATCAAAGAAGAAAGACACGTGTGAGCGACTAGCGAAACACAAGCGAACTAGAAGTTCGCTATACATCGGCACACAGAGCTATGGCAGTTTCGCCACACGCAAGACAAAAACCAAGCTGAACGGACTAGCTGCACAAATGGGGTGATGCGAAATCACCACCTCACTTCTGTAAGTACTCCACCACAATTTTTCGTGCGCTGTGATTTTGAGAGCTAGGGGTGAATTTGGCAGTAGGCAGCCAAGCAAGAACAGCTATCCAATGCACAAACACCTCAAATCCTTCGCGTATGCAACGTTTTGGTGGGTGCGAATACTTGGATAGCTGCATACCTAGATCTGCGCTTGTAGGTGCTGTTTTTCAAAAAGTATGGTTTTGACACACAGCTTGGCTAAATACACAGCCAAAGAGAACACACAAACAATGTGAGCCAACGCTTAAGTCGTTGAAATCACATGTTTCAGCAATACACCGCCAACTTGGATGGACTTGGTTGCTCGAACTTTGGCTATGAAAGCACAGTAGCAACACTGAAACTCTTTGGACATCAAAAATGGCAGCAGCAAAATCACTTACCCACGCAGAGCTAGAACACGCACTCGCTCACATCTCAAACACCACCTTCGCGCAGCGCGACAGAGCAATGCTGCTAGTGATGGTTTTGGCTGGACTGCGTGTGAGTGAAGTAGCCAACCTAAAGCTCAATGACGTGCGTGATGCAAACGGTGCGATAAGAGCAGAGATTTACTTGAGTGCCAATCGCGTCAAGCACGGACACGCAAGGACTGTGTATGTGAGCACTAGGCTGCAAGCGGAGCTTGACGCTTATGTTTGTTCACGCAAATGGTACGAGGACACACAAGCGCTGTTCACAACCTACAGCAGCCCACGCAAAGCGTTTACACCAAACGTGCTGTCGCAGCACTTTTATTGGTTGTTCAAAGCTGCTGGCATCAAAGGCGCTAGCAGCCACAGTGGACGCAAGACGTTTCTAACGTCACTTGCTGCGAAGGGGGTAAGTGTGTTCGTATTGGCTAGCTTGGCTGGACATCGCAATATCTCAACCACTCAACGCTACATCACAGTCAACGACGATGTGAAACGCCGTGCTGTGGAGTTGGTTTGATTCGTATCTGAGGAAGAGCAGACGGACAAAAGAACAGAAAGAACAGAAAGGACGCGAACAGCTGTTGCGGACATGGTGTTTTTGTAAAAGTAGGGTTTTTGCAAACAAAAAAGCATGGCAAAAACCATGCTTTTCCATAAACAGCATCCTCAGCTAAAAAGCCCACGCCAAAGCGCCTATTTACGCGCCTTTCGAGGCGTCTTTTCGTGTCTTTCTACCCCTTCACGCATGTCTAGCTGTTCTAGCTGTTCTAGCTCTTCAGCTGTCATTTCGCTTCGAATGCGTCTTTTAAGCTCTTCTTCCATCTCAAACACTTCTTTGTCGCGCTTACTCAAGCTGCGCACAGCTTGTCCATCAACGCGACGTAGTGCAGCACGTGTGAGTGCGTTGTTTGCAGCACCTTGCGCCGCAAAGACGCTCTTGTCTGCTTTCCTTGCATCTGAATATTCACCCAAGTAGATTTTGGCTTGGCGAACTTCTTTTTCTCTGAGGCGACGTTGGTAGTCTGAAAGTAAATCATCGTTGGCAGCGTTGAGTTCTGAGCGCAGCACATCAAGTCTCACCTCTCTGATTGATTTCCACCCCAACGCTTGCTTCTCTGCATCAGTGCGCGCACGTCTGTTTTTCTTCAGCTCAACTTGAGCAGCTAGTGCGTCAACGAGTTGTTGCTGCTGTTCCACGCTGAGTAGAGCTTTGATGTCCTTTGCTGCAATCTCTTCGCCAAGCTCAAGTTGATGGATACGCCTCTCAAGACGCTCCATCAACTGTTCGGTGTTGAGCTTTGGCAATATGTCGCGCGCTATGAACTGGACTCAGCTCTATTAGAAGCTGTAACGTAAACCAAAAGTAATGCCGTCCGTATCGGCGACATCCGATACATATGATGTGTAGTCGACGGTGAGCTTTGCGGTATCGCTCAGCTTATAAGAGGCACCGACCCCAAACGACATACCGCTCTCAGAGTCACTTAAATTTAATGACGCCACCGACATGTTGTACTTTAACTTTGAATAACCAAGTCGTCCAAACAGTTCTAATTGGTCGTTTAGCATGGTCTTGGGGCGGATAAACACACCATACGCCGACTTCACTTTGAAGGAGTTAGAAACCAAAGAAGACAAGGAAATTCCGTTCACTTTCACATCATCGCCGCTCGATGCAAGGCCGACCATACCCTCAAGATCAAGATTTTCATTAAGCTCTGTGCCTAAGAGAAGGCGCAACATCGTGGGGTCCGACGACAACGTAATCCCACTTGCAGACAGTTTAGTGGACAGCATCGTGTAGCCCACCTCAGCGGATACTGGGCTCTGCTGCGCGATTGCAGAAGAGGACACTAGCGCGATTAAAGCAGCCAACCGCATTTTGGACAGTAATTTCATGTCAAAGCTCCATATCAAAATAACAAGCTTAATGTACATCAAATCTACAAGTTAAAAAATTCTTTCGCCACGCCACGAAGCCGTTACCTGTAGACGGTCGATTTAGCATATGAATCCCAGCGTCGCTATCTCGCCAACCTCTCCGCAGCCATAGTCGCTGTCAATTTCGAATAATGCCGCTCTATGACAGCTGCGCTGTTGCCCATCTGCTTGGCAAGCGTGTGAATGTCAGTGCTTGCCCTCAACAGTTCCAATGTGGCGTATGTATGCCTCAGTGAGTAAAGCGTTCTGTTATGCCCATCAGCATCTTTTAGTAATCCACTGTCTCGCATCAAACGCTTGAATGCACCATTGAGTGAGGTTGGTTGGTAGCCGTTGCTGAAGGTGAATAAGAGGTAATTGGCAGCTTTGTTGGCTTTCGCTGCTGATTTTTCTACCCCCTCGCCTTGCAATGTCGTTTCCAAAGACTGCGTGTTAACGGCTGTTTGTCTAGCATGCAAGCGTTCGAGCACCGCCACTGCTGCGTGTTTGGCAATCAACCATCTACCCCCAGTCTTGCCATTTACCCATATGCGCAAGTACCTCTTGTCACCTTGCGTGTGCCAACACACATCCTTCCAACGCACCCCAAGTGCTTCTGTGCCGTGTCGCATACCAGTGAGCAGCAGCATCTCTATGTAGTCACGCAGCAAGTGGCGCATGTCTGACTCTGTTGATTTGTTTGCCTTGCTGCTCCCCTCCACCCACGTTGCCATGTAATTGCGCAGCTGCGCTACCTCTGACTCTGTGAACGCTGCTCTTGGTTGGCTTTTGACGCCTTTGACGTGCATACGCGGCACTGGCACTCGCTCACTGACGTAGCCGTGCTCCACAGCTGTGGCAATCACCTTGTTCCAAGCACTTGCAAAGTTCTGCAAGGTGGAGGCTTTGGGCTGCTTTTGCATCTGCTTGTTGCGCCACAGCTCAAACTCAGTAATGTCACTGTGCGTTAAAGACTCCAAGTGCTGATGTGTGAAGAAGGGGATGAAGTAGCGTTCGATACAACTCAAATAGCTACCGTAGACACTTTTGCCATACCCCAAGTCCATTTGTCGTCGCAGCTCACGTGCAGTTAGATGCGCAAGGTGTGCAACAGACTGTGCGCGGTGTGCTAAACCAAGACGCTGTCTAAACCGTGCTTCGTCATACAGCTCGCATGCTGCTTGTGCGGCTAGCTCTAGGCTTGCTTTGGCGGTGCTGCGTCTGCACCACGTGCCGTCAGCTAGTTTGTAGCGGCATTGGTACTGCAAGCTGTGGCGTCTGCGGTACAGCACCACTTCGCCGTCTCGCAGATGCAGCTGCTTGGCGTTCACAACTATATTTAGTGCCGCGCTGCGAGCCACTGCTGCCCCTACTCGCCACACCCAAAGACAAAAGCCCCCAGTTTTGACACTGGAGGCTCGTAAGTCGTTGAATTAAATGGTGGGACGTCACGGACTTGAACCGTGGACCAAAGGATTATGAGTCCTCTGCTCTAACCAACTGAGCTAACGTCCCAATCCAAGCGACAGATTGTAGCGCGCCTAGCAAGTATGATCCCCGCCATGCAAATGAAACCCAAAACCCTCGGCTGGATCGCCGCCGCGATCACCGTGACGATTTGGACGTCCTTCATAGTCATTGCACGCGCCTCGGCGGCCTACAACCTCAACCCGCTGGATATTGTCTTTCTGCGCTTCTTTGGTGCGGCCGTCGTCTTGCTGCCCTGGGTGCTGTTCAGCGCCCGTAAGCCCTCGCAAACGCCTCGTTCATTCTTTGGCTTGTCCCCGCTACCCTGGACCACGACGGCGGTCACGGGCATCTTGGGCGGTGTTTTGTATGCGTCACTCACCTACAGCGGCTTCTTCTTTGCACCGGCGGCGCACGCGTCCGTGCTATTGCCTGGCTCCCTGCCACTGTGGACTGCCGTGCTGACTGTGTTTGTGCTGAAAGATCATATTTCGCGCTCTCGCACGATTGGTCTTTTTTGTATTTTTGGCGGCGGCTTATTGGTTGGGGGAGCAAGTCTGCTTGCCGCCTTCGATGGCGGTGACATCTGGAAGGGTGACTTGCTGTTTATTTCAGCGTCCGCGTGCTGGTCGGGTTACGCCGTTTTTGTCCGTCGCAAGGGCCTCGGCGCCATCGACGCCACGGTCTCCTTAACGGTATTTTCAGTCTTCACGTTTTTACCCATTTATGCCGCGCTGGCGTGGGGTGGGATCGTGAGTAGCCGCTTGGCAACCGCCCCGGTTGGTGAGCTGGTGTTTCAAGCACTGTATCAAGGCGGTGGCACCGTGGTGGTTGCCGGTGTTTGTTTCAATCTGATGGTGAGGTACTTTGACCCCGTTCGCACGACCATGCTGACATCGGTTGTTCCCGGCCTATCGGCTCTTGGTGCGGTTATCTTTTTAGATGAGCCGCTTTACCTGAACCTGATTCTCGGCTTGGCGCTGGTGACTACCGGTATTTTGATTGGCGCGCGAAAAGCCTAGCCCTAGCCTGCCCTCCCCGCGTGGGGGCTTTACTTCCCTTGGCTGAGCGCCAAACCGACCATTTTTGAGGTGATGTCCACCACCTGAATCATGCGCTCGTAGGGCATGCGCTGGGGGCCAATAACACCCAAGGTTCCTAAGACTTGGCCGTTCACTTCGTAGGTGGCGCTGACCACCGACACGTCTTGATAAGGAACGCGGTCGCTCTCGCCACCAATAAAGATGCGCACGCCGTCGGCACGGTCCGACACGTCTAGCAGCTGCATCAGTTGCGCCTTTTGCTCGAAGAGGTCGTACATACGTCGCAGGTTGTTTAGGTCAGCAGAAAACTCGCTAACCGAGAGCAAATTACGCTCGCCAGAGATAACCACATCGCCCTCCTCCTCGGCAGGGTCATTGCCTGCGGCGACGGCTGCTTGCATGAGCTCACCAATTTCGCGGCGTAAGGAGTCCACTTCGCTGCGCAGGCGCACCCGAACTTCGTTCATAGTGAGCCCGGCGTAGTTGGCATTCAGAAAATTGGCCGCCTCTATCAACTCGCTCTGGGTGTACACGACCGGCGTGTGAATCACGCGATTTTGTACATCACCATCTGGCGACACAATAATAATGAGCACCCGGCGCTCAGACAACGCCAGAAACTCAACGTGCCTAAAGATCGAATTACGCTTGGGGACCACGACCACACCCACAAACTGCGACAAACTGGACAACATCTGCGCGGCGCTATTGATGATTTTTAGTGGCTGGTCCGGGCTAAGCTCCTTAGGCAGCGTTAGGGACATGCCGGCCGTGTCGGGGCTCATCGTGAGCATGGTGTCTACAAATAGACGGTAGCCTTTGGATGTGGGGATGCGCCCAGAGGAGGTGTGTGGGCTGGTGACCAGCCCCAGCTCCTCCAAATCACTCATCACATTGCGAATTGTCGCGGGCGATAAATCAAGGTCATTGGCCTTGGAGAGCGTGCGTGATCCCACCGGCTGACCGTCCGCAATGTAACGCTCAACCAACGCCTTCAGCAACAATTTTGACCGCTCGTCTAACATCAGGTTATTGTACGAATACCGCTCCGGGCTATGTTGTAATTTACAGACCATGAATCCAAGCTCAACCGTTGCCACTGCAGGCGGCAAAACTGACCTTCCCAAGCGTTTCCACCATGTGGGGATTGTCGGGAAGTTTCAGACCGCCGGCTCACACGAAGATATTTTTAATCTGGCTACTTTTTTAGTGAGCTTGGGGATCGACGTCAGTTTAGAACGAGAAACGGCGTTAAACACCGGCATTACAGATTTTTCCACTATCGACGTGGATGTCATCGGTAAACAATGCGATCTGGCCGTGGTGGTTGGAGGTGATGGCACGCTGTTGGGCGTTGGGCGCCGCCTCGCCAAGCACGGTGTGCCCATGATCGGCGTCAATCAGGGGCGCGTGGGCTTTATTACCGACATCGCACTCACTGACTACCGAGAGGTGCTCCCCCCCATGCTGTCCGGCGCTTACGAGCACGAGGTCCGCGGCATGATGCAAGCACAGGTTTGGCGCGACAACCACTGCGTATTTGAAGCCAGCGCGCTCAACGACGTGGTCGTCAACCGCGGCAGTACGACGGGCATGATCGAGTTACGCATAGAGGTGAATGGTCACTTCGTTGCAAACCAACGTTCGGATGGCCTGATCATTGCGTCACCCACGGGCTCCACCGCGTACGCGATGTCGGTGGGTGGCCCGATTGTTCACCCCAGCGTCGCCGGCTGGGTGGTGGCGCCGATTGCGCCGCACACCTTATCCAACCGGCCTATCGTGTTGCCTTTTGAGTGCGAGGTAAGCGTTGAGCTTGTGCGCGGACTGGAGGCCAATGTCAATTTCGATATGCAGTCGCTCACCAGTCTCATCAAAGGGGATCGAATTAAAGTGTGTGCGGCCGAGCAAGGTCTTAGACTCCTGCATCCACAAGGCTGGAGTTACTTTGATACGCTTCGAAAAAAACTGCATTGGAATGAAGGCAATCCCTAGCCCCTTGCGTGCCTGCAACATCAAGCCTCACCCTCTCATCGCCTTGCCTGTCATCAACAACCCACCGTCTTACCGCCCCAAATGAGCCTTCGTCGTATTTCGTTGAAAGACTTCGTCATCGTCGAGGCATTGGATGTTGACCTCTGCGATGGCTTCACCGCCCTAACCGGCGAGACCGGCGCGGGGAAATCGATTTTGATCGATGCCGTGCAAATTGCCCTGGGTCAACGCGCGGAGGCCTCGGTGATTCGTCACGGTGCCACACGCTGCGAGATAACGATTGAGCTGAGCAGCACGCCCGCGCTGGCCGACTGGCTGACCCGCAATGGGTTTGACGATGCCAGCGGCTCGACGATGCCCGCCGAACTGACGCCGGCGCTGATGCTGAGGCGTCAAATCGACAACCAAGGGAGGAGCAAAGCATGGATAAACGGCTCTCCCGCGACCATGACGCAATTGCGGGAAGTTGGTGATGCGCTTGTCGACATTCACGGCCAGCACGCTTGGCAAAGCCTGAGCCGACCGGCCTCGCAGCGCGAACTACTCGATGGTTATGGCGGTATTGACACGGCACGGCTCAACGGGCTTTGGCAAGCGTGGCGTGACAGTGAGGCCAAGCTTGCGCGCGCACGTGATCGTCAGGCCAGTCTGGCGCAGGACACGGAACGCCTGACTTGGCAGATTGGTGAACTCGCCAAGCTCGCGCCTCAGCCAGATGAGTGGCAGACCCTGAACGCAGACCACAACCGCATGTCGCATGCGCAAGCCCTCATGGACGCGGCGCAAGTGAGCGCACAGGCCATAGATGATGATGAGACCAATGCCAGTGGGTTGATTCACATAGCGGCAACGGCGCTGGAAAAGCACACCCACATCGAACCCCAATTTGTCCCTGTGGCTGATTTGTTGCGACAAGCACAAGCCCTCATTGAAGATGCCGCACACAGTCTGCATTTGTACGGACGCCATACCGACCTAGACCCTGCCGGCTTCCAAGCCCTTGATGACCGTGTGGCCTTGTGGCTATCGCACGCGCGCCGACTCAAGTGCGCACCCGAGGAGCTACCAGAGCGCCTGTTGGCTTGGGAAGCCGAGTTGGCCACCCTGAACGACGCAAGCGATCTGGCGACACTCGCACAACAGGTTTCGGATTGCCTCGATGCCCTGCTAAAAGAAGCAAAGGTCATTCGCAAGAAACGCACGGTGGCCGGCGCAAAGCTGTCCAGCGAGATCACCGCAGCCATGCAGACTCTGGGCATGGATGGCGGCCGTTTTGAGGTGGCGATGCAAGCCTTGGACACACCCCAACAGCACGGAATTGACGACTTGTCATTCTTGGTTGCAGGCCACCCGGGCACGCCGCCCCGCCCCGTAAACAAGGTGGCGTCAGGGGGCGAGTTATCGCGCATTGCATTAGCGATAGCGGTCTGCACCAGCCGCTTGGGTACGGCACCCACGCTGATTTTTGATGAAGTAGACGCCGGCATTGGCGGGCAAGTTGCGCAAACAGTGGGGCAACTCATGCGCCAACTTGGTATGGATAGGCAGGTGTTGGCGGTGACACACTTGGCGCAAGTTGCTGCCAGTGCAGACCAACATTGGGTTGTGAAAAAAGCGCGGGCCTCGGACAAGACCGTGAGTGAGGTCGAGGCGGTTAGCGCAGACGCGCGAACCGTGGAGATCGCGCGTATGCTGGGGGGAGATATCCACTCAAAAACCTCACTGGCGCACGCCACTGAGATGCTGGCTCAAGCGAGTGCCCGATGACCCAAATCACGCAAACCACGCAAACAAGTACGACCACGCCGAACGACACCTCGACACGCGACGCCCTTGAGGTAGTCGTGTTGACGGGGGTCTCGGGCTCAGGTAAGTCGGTAGCGCTTGCGGCACTGGAAGACGCGGGCTATTTCTGCGTCGACAACCTCCCGCCCGAGTTGTTAATGGACTTAGTGGCTTTAGAGAGAAAAAACAAAGCCCGCAAAGTAGCGGTTGCCATGGATGCACGCAGCGCCACGGGCCTCCCCGCGTTGCCAGAGCATCTTGCGCAACTCAAGGCGCAAGGGGTGGCGCTGGTGACTATTTACTTGGAGGCGACGACCGGTGTGTTGGTCCGGCGCTTCTCCGAGACCCGCCGTGCACATCCGTTACTGACAGACACCTCGGGCGACAACGCGCAAAGCGTGCTGGTAGAGGCCATTCAACTTGAGCGCGAGTTGCTGAGCGACTTACGAGACCAAGCACACATCATCGACACCAGCCAAAATACGGCTGCTGGCTTGCGCACGCAGATCAAGACATTCCTAGCCAATGGCGCTCCGTCTTTGGGCTTGGGCTCAGGCTTGGGCTTACGTTTGCAATTCGAGTCATTTGCGTTCAAGCAAGGGGTCCCAATGGATGCCGACTTTGTATTTGATGTTCGTATGCTCCCCAACCCCCATTACGAACCGACGTTGCGCGCGCAAACCGGGCTAGATGCAGACGTCATAGCCTACCTGTCGCAACAAACGGCGGTATCAGACATGCGGGCTCATATCACCGCATTTTTGCAAAAGTGGCTGCCTGCGATGGCGGCCGACCACCGCGCTTACGTGACGGTTGCCATTGGCTGCACGGGCGGCCAGCATCGGTCGGTCTACTTGGCACAGACACTCAGCGCTGATTTCTCAAGCGACTGGTCCACGCAAGTCCGCCACCGCGAACTAGAAAAGCGAAAGTCAGGGCACTAATTACTGCCCGATCAAGCCTTGGTGTTGAAACCACTTTTTAAAGGGTGCTGGTAAGGCGGCCTGAGGTAACGCATGGCGTGGGACCCACGCGCCTACAGGCGCAGATGGGTGAACGGTGCCGGATACGCGCACCGTGACAGGCGTCAGGTGTAAGTCCTTATGCGTTAACACATGCTTGAAACTGGCGGCGGTCTCCTGCACAGCGCCCCCCGCATGGCGCGTTATCCATTGCGCCACATCGGCTTCGTTCTCGAACAAGGGCGGCGCCTGCATACCCGCCCAAACGCCCTGTTGTGGGCGT
>Ga0209654_1003163_pt1 | contig 10372 bp, 10 predicted proteins | sample SaaInl1SG_22_DNA_FD_184646 | JGI IMG/M metagenome (GOLD analysis project Ga0209654, IMG submission 184646) | Marine microbial communities from expanding oxygen minimum zones in the Saanich Inlet - ESP_161SG_22_DNA (SPAdes) (version 2) | ecosystem: Environmental > Aquatic > Marine > Intertidal... | reverse complement strand
CAATACTTAAATTCATTACCTCCTGAATCAAGTTCAGGATTTCGAAATTGATAAAAGTGCTTTTATCAATTTCTCATTTTCTTCCTCAGTTCCAACTGTAAATCTTAAACAATTTTCGCACAAAGGTTGGGTAGTTCTATTTCTAACTACAATGCCCAAATCTATTAATTGATTGTATCTTTTTGTAGCATCATCTAACTTAACCAACACAAAATTACAATCTGAAGGATAAATTTTATCTACAAAATTTATAGGCTCTAAAGACTGTATTAATTTTTCTCTTTCAATTTTAATTGCTTTAATTTCTGCAGCTACTTCATCCTTATTATTTAAACGTTCGTAAGCTCTTTGTTGCGTAAGTTCATTAACGTTATAAGGTGGTTTTATTGAATTTAAAACAGCAATGATTTCTTTAGATGCATAACAAACTCCTAAGCGAATACCTGCCAAACCATAAGCTTTAGAAAGTGTTTGGGTAATGATTAAGTTTGGAAATTCTTCTAATCGTTGTAACCAACTTTGTTGATCTGAAAAATCGATATAGGCTTCATCTATAACCACTATACCCTTAAACTTTGTGAGTAATTCTTCTACATTTTCTTTGGTAAAGCTATTTCCTGAAGGATTGTTGGGCGAACATAAAAACAGAATTTTACTGTTTTTAGTAGCAGCCTCTATAATTTGTTGAATCTTAGGCTGAAAATCTGATGACAATAACACTTCTGTATTTGTAATAGCGTTGATATTTGCCAATACACTATACATCCCATACGTTGGTGGTAATGTGATGATGTTATCTTGATTTGGTTCACAAAAGGCTCTGAAAATTAGGTCTAAAACTTCATCACTCCCATTGCCTAATAAAATATTTTCTTTACCAACATTTTTTATAGTTGATAAAACTTCTTTGACATCATTTTGCTGAGGATCTGGATACCGATTTACCCCATTTTCGAAAGGATTTTCATTAGCATCTAAGAAAATCATACTTTCTGATGTAGCATCTTTATACTCATCTCTAGCTGATGAATAAGGTTTGATATTTTTAATATTCTCTCTAACTAAATCTAAAACATTCATTATTGCAAATCTTTTAAACGAAGTGTAACCGCATTTTTGTGTGCATCTAACCCTTCTGCTGCAGCCATAATTTCTATAGCATTACCGATATTTAAAATTCCTTCTTTAGATATTTCTTGAAACGTAATACTTTTCATAAAACTATCTAAGTTAACCCCCGAATACGCTTTAGAAAATCCGTTTGTTGGTAAGGTATGGTTGGTTCCTGAAGCATAATCTCCAGCGCTTTCTGGGGTATAATTGCCAATAAAAACAGAACCTGCATTTGCAATATTATCAATGTAATATGTATTGTCTTTGGTACAAACTATAAAGTGTTCTGGTCCATAATCATTTATTAAATCTAAAGCGATTTCATCACTGGCAACTAAAATAGACTTTGAGTTTGCAATCGCTTTTTTAGCAATATCTTTTCGAGACAACTGTTCAATTTGGGAATGTAGCTCAACTTCAACACGCTCTATGAGTTGTTTTGATGTAGACACTAATATCACTTGAGAATCTACCCCATGTTCTGCCTGACTTAATAAATCTGATGCTACAAAACTTGCTTTTGCTGCATCATCTGCAACCACTAACAGTTCGCTTGGGCCTGCAGGCATATCTATGGCTACACCAAATTTTGTGGCCAATTGTTTTGCCACAGTTACATATTGATTTCCTGGTCCAAAAATTTTATATACTTGTGGAATATTTTCAGTTCCAAATGTGAACCCAGCAATAGCTTGTATACCTCCAACTTTAATTATTTTTGTTACCCCACATAAATTAGCGGTATATAATATAGCCGGATTTATTTCACCTTCTGAATTTGGAGGTGAGCACAATACAATTTCTTTGCAACCGGCAATTTGAGCAGGGATTGCCAACATTAATACTGTCGAAAAAAGAGGTGCAGTACCTCCTGGAATGTATAAACCTACCTTTTGAATCGGCCTTTTTTCTTGCCAACATTGTACACCATTCGTAGTTTCTACAACAACCTTACTTGTTTTCTGTGCCTCATGAAACTTACTAATATTACTATAAGCAGTATGAATAGCAGATTTTAAACTTTCAGAAACATTATTTGCTGCATTTTCTATTTCTTCTTTAGAAACTAAATTAGAGGCTAACTGAACTTTATCAAACTGTTGGGTGTATGTATTTACGGCTTTATCACCTGTTTGTTGTACTTCATTAAAAATTTTAGAAACGGTAGCTTCAATAGCAGCCACAGTTTTTGTTGGTCTTTCTAAGATTTTAGACCAAGTCTCTTTTTTAGGATTTAAAATAACTTTCATGATTAACTTGTTAATCACCCTGAACTAAATTCAGGGCCTTTTTATCTTTCTTTATTTAATTTTAAAAGCTGAAACTAGCTCAGCTTACTTTAATTTTCTTTGAAAATTAAAGTACCATTTTTTCTATTGGGCATACCAGAATACCTTCTGCTCCGTTCGTTTTTAACTCATCTATAATCTCCCAAAAATCATTCTTGCTAATAACAGTGTGCACTGAACTCCAACCTTCTTCTGCTAATGGCAACACAGTTGGGCTTCTCATACCTGGTAATACCTCTAAAATTTTATCTAGCTTGTTATTAGGTGCATTTAAAAGCACATACCTAGCGTTTCTTGCTTTTAAAACAGACTGAATTCGAAACTGTATTTTTTCTAAAATTTGTTTTCTTTCTTGATCAATTTGTGGGGAAACTGCTAAAACTGCTTCCGATTTTAAAAGTACTTCTATTTCCTTTAAACCATTTTTAAATAGTGTACTTCCACTAGAAACAATATCGCAAATACCATCTGCAAGGCCAATATTGGGTGCAATCTCTACAGAACCATTAATGATGTGTAATTGGGCATCTATATCTTGTGCATTCAAAAAATGTTTAACTGTTTCTGGGTAAGATGTTGCAATTCTTTTGCCGTTTAAATCTTTTAGAGAATTTGCTTTAGAATCTTTTGGTACTGCAATAGAAACTTTACATTTAGAAAACCCCAATCGTTCTACAAATTCTAAGTCGCTGCCTTTTTCTATTAAAACATTTTCTCCAATAATGGCTGCATCTACTACTCCATCTCTTAAATACTGTGGAATGTCTCCATTTCTTAGATAAAATACTTCTAAAGGAAAATCTCTAGCAGCTGCTTTTAACTGGTCTTTTCCATTATCGATAGCTATTCCGATGTCTTTTAAGATTCTCATAGAATCTTCATTTAATCTTCCTGATTTTTGTACTGCAATTCTTAAATAACTCATTTTTAAATTTTAATTTAAATTGGTTTGAGCAAATCTGGGTTAAAAAATAAAAACCTGTTTGATTTGCTCAAACAGGTTTATAAATATCTTGAATTTATTCAATACATTTTTAAATCGCTTGAGAGCAATTGTAAAAATGATGATGATGATTTTGAATAAATGTCATTGTATTATTTTAATAGTGCAAATATCTAATATTTATTTGTTATAAGAAACAATAAATATTTAAAATTTTTGAATTTTTATCTTTTAGGTATAAAAATGATACAAAAAGGCACGAATTAGTCTATTTTTACTACGTAGTTTTAATCAGATATTGTGATGATTTCATAGGTCCAACCTTTATCTGTTTTATAATTTTTACTAAAATTTGGCGATTTTATTCCTGTATAAATCATACCAGCAGCGGGAATCGCTAATAAATAAGCAGTTGAATCGACAAAGACACCAATTATAACACCTAGACCTGCAACTAGTCCTCCCCCATATATAAAAAGACCAGAAGTAACCATAGAACTTAAAAGAGAATTTCGTTTTAATGTAGTTATATCCTGTACGTTTATTTGGTTGTTATGAATAGAAATGGTGTTGTCATTTTCAATTTTAAATTTCCCTTTTATTTTAAGACCATCAGCTGTTTTTAAATCTATTCTTTTATTCTCTTTGATAATTTTTACCTTGTTGGTGTTGATATTTGTAATTTTTATAGCTTTGGTTTGTACTGTAGATACATTAAAAAATAATGTGCTAATAACTAGTACTAAAAATTTATTCATGTTACTGTGATTAAAAATGATTTACAAATATAGATGAGAGTGCACCAAATTATTTGTTAAAATTGTTGTTGAAATTATGAAAGCAAATTAAAGAATTCTTACTGCAAATTAATTGCAATGAAAATTAATAATATGAAGTAGTTTTAAGGCAATATTAAATATATTTATAGAAAATTTAATACTCTCTTAAATGTATAATTTTCTACTTATTAAGTGAAATCTCTTTCTCCATTAATTTTATCTTATTCTCTCTTTCAATAGAATATGTTCCATCGTTTGTTGAAATATGTTTTAAAATTTCCCTAGCTTTTTTCAATAAACTTGTTTTAAGCCCCTTGTCTTTGTATTGTAATGAATCACAATAAAACATTTCTGCTAAAATCATCAACTTTTCATTTGTAAATAATTTATCGTTTATAAATGAATCTACATCTGTCTCAATAAAAAACAGTCTATCCTGTTCCAAATATTTTAAATATAGATTGTTAATGTGTTCTTCTCGTTTTTTTATATGTTCAAATTTAACTTCCGAAAATTTACTAATAATTTCATTTATTAACTGGAAAAGTGGTCTAAGAATGTAATCATTTTGAATCATTAACATGTTTTAAATTATTTATTATTTTAGTTTTGTTTTTAAAGAAAAAGAATATCAAGGAAAATAAAATTATTAAAGATAAGATTATTATCAAAAAAGAATTTTTTCCATAAAAATCATTAACATAGTTGATTTTAAAATTACCGTATGAATTAAGTAAATAGACACCAAACAAAGCAATTACATTATTAGTTAGATGCAGCAATATAGCCATCCCAACACTTCTTGAATAATAGTAAATATAACTAACAAAAAAACTAAAAAAAAGAGCACCTAAACTTTGAGCTAAATTAAAATGTATAACACTAAAAAAAAGACTTGAAATTAAAATTGCTTTTTTAGGGCTCTATTTAAATAGATATCCTCTTAATATAATTCCTCTGAATATTAGTTCTTCAAAAAAAGCAGATATAAATACAAATGGGAGAGTTGTTGTTATTGTTTTTATTACATTAACAGAATTACCATTAATTTGACTATTTAACAAAAAATTTATAGGTAGATTAATGCTTAGTTGAAATGTTATTAGAAATAGTATAAAAAGAAAAATTGTTTTATGAACTTTAAAATTGAATAATATAAATTTTTTGGTTTTTCTATTCTTTAAATAAAAAATAAGGAAAACAAAAAACACAAAAAAAATAAAAAAAATATGAGTAAAGGTATATTCAGAAACTATTTTTAATCTATTAATAAAAAGAAGAGGTGTAGTTAGTAATATTGATAAAAATATAAGAATTAAAGATTGTAAAAATGTTTGCGGAAAGTATTTTTTTTTCATTTTCATTTAACTTGAATATCTCAAGTAATCTTGATAAGATTACTTGAGATAAATTTTAAATTAACTAGTCAACCAGTCCTTTTTCGACCGTTGTTTTGCTTTTATGTTGCACAACGGTCTAGTGTATGATTTCGTTGCGTGGTTTAAGCACTAAAGTTAGCAAATAAACCACAGATAGAAAGTCCGCGAGGACTTTCGTAAGTAGGCTATAACGAGCAATGAATTATACACGGTGTTAGGCGCTGTGTTTTTTATTTACAATTTTTCTTTAATTGCTTTTCTCCAAAAGTAAATTCCAAAAATGCAAGTCACAATTGCAAACATAATTCCGTTTTCACCAAGCCAATATTCCGTTCCCTCATTTTTAATTGTTAATTCAGGTAATATTTTTTGAATATATACATTGCTTACTGCGTGAAAAATTACTGCTGGCCATAGGCTTTTAGATTTAAAAGTGTAGTAAGTCATAATGAATGACATTGAAACAATAACAACATAAAATGTTGTCAATTCCAAGATTACATTTTCGCCATAATACACAATTAATGGCCAATGCCAAGTTGCCCAAATAATTCCACTAAAAATGGAAACACCAGTAAAGGAAAGAACTTTTCTTAATTCATAAATAAAAAAACCTCTCCATCCAATCTCTTCCCCTAAAGTTGTTGCAGCTGCTCTTATGACTTCAATAGTTCCTAATAAGATAATAGCTATGATTGCAATCGATGTTGGATTTAAAGTTCCAATTCCAATCAAACCAAGTTCTTTTCCCCAATCTGTAATTGCATTTCCATTAGTCAAACTTCCAAAGCCAAAAACCCAAATTAGTATATAAGTGATTAAGCCATATAAAGCTGGAATAAAATAAGAAAGTCGAATATATTTCCAATTTTCCCAATTCCAATTTAGTGAAGAAATGTGTCGTTTTTTTAGTTTTAGCGTAATTATGGTAGCTATTGCAGGACACCACATTAAGCCTCCAATGTATATTCGTGAAGGGTATAAATTAACTATAGCATAATGGAATAGAGAACTTATAACTGTAACAATAGCGAGGAAAAGAAAGATTGTATTCCAAGTTTTTTTTCGCTCCATTAAATTTTCTTGCATTTAAGTTTTCTGATTGGTTTGTTAATGGAAGACGATGAGTTCGTAGTTTTGTTACATTGCGCCTAACGTGTTTGTGTAAGATTAGTTGCGACGTTATTAGACTAAAATAGAAAAAAAAACTACCAACATTGGAAGTGTCCGAGGATTTTCCGCAAGGAAAATCAACTAGCAATAAATTATGCACGGTGTTGGCATTTCGTTGTTTTTATTTTGACTTATTCTTATTTGGCTTAATTCAGTTTTAGTTTTTCCAGCGTTTGAGTGAATTCGGTCAGCGATTTATTCCGCAAAATTTTTCAATTCCGATTGAGTGAGTAATTCCGCAACTTGATTAATTCAGTATTCATAAACTTGCTCAATTCCGATTAATTAAATATTCAGGTTTGCTTAATTAAAGTCAATAAGAAAATAAAGATTACATCATTGAAAATAGATTTAGAAATAACAATAAACTGCTCAATATTAGAATTACAATATTTATTAATTTCCATATTCCTTTTAAATGTTTTAGATTAATACTACTTAAAATAACTGCTGAAATACTAAAAATTATACTAATAATTGTTGTGCTCCATCTTCTATCAAGAAAATCAGGGAAATAATCCTTAAAAATAGAAACTCTTTCAGCTTGTGTTGTTCCTAATTTATAAACATAAATCCATAAACTATATATTGAAAAAGGAATTATCAAGCAGATTAAACTAATTAAAGTTAAAATTTTCCATTTTATTTGACTTCTGTTTTTCATATATTAAAAATTAGTTTTTTAAAATTCCGATTTTTTGAATCCGAGTTCATTCCGCAATGAATGCCAACGGTTGTGGCTATGAGCAGTTGGGGTTTTTTGCTCTTACTTTTCAGTTTAGCACAGACCTTTGATTTATGTACTAATTTCCGGTTAAGCACTTAAACCCCAATTGCTTATAACCTTTGTTGTGTGTAGGTTTTATTTCTTTATGAATATCTTGCTGTTTGCATTCTCATCTATAACTTCTAATTTATTAATTTGAGAAATATTATATAACTTAATATCATCTTTTTCTATAATAATGGAAAAAGGCTCTTGTTTTAATTTTAGGGATTGAAAATCCTCATAGGAAACATTTTTAATTTTCCCTTGGCTATAAAATTGACTGGAATAGCTTTTTTTATTTAAATAATACAGTTTTTTTTGAGATAAAACGTCGTGTTTTAAAATATACTTGTCCGTATTCATGTAATATTTCACTCGATTTTCCAACAGAAATATTGCAGTCGCTATCACGACCAAGACTGGGAAAATAAGACTTAAGCGAAGTGCTAAAGTTTTGTGTTTATAATTTGGCCAATAATGGCTTATCAACAATGCGATTGGCACAATAGATGGTAAAATATAAGTGTGAATTAAACTGCTTGAGAACGTAAAGAAAAATGGCGTCCATAACAACCATAGCAAAAGAAATGTCACCCATTTGTTTTTTAAAATATCCCGTATAGATTTCCAAAGTTTTACCGCTAAAACTTGTATCCAAGGAAAGGCGAATGCAAAAAGAAAAATCCAAATGATACCCAAAGGCTGGGTTTTTGCGAAACCATATTTATCGCCATCCCAACCGTCGGAGTCAAAAAAGCGTTTAAAATGTTCGCCAATGATAAAATATTCTAGAAATCCTTTGGTTTCCTGCTCCGCCAGATAATACCACGGCAGGGCAATAAGTGACATTAATAAAAGTCCAGAAAATAAAGGTGTGTTTTTAAAAAACGTCTTAAATTGTTTAAAATAAAGGGTGAAAATAAAAAGTGGTGGAATGGTTAAAATAAAAACGATAGGTCCTTTAGCCAATAGACCAAATCCTAAAAACACATAAAATAAATAATGCCAATGATTAACTTTTTTGTTATGAATGGTTTGCCAAAAACTTAAAAAAACCATAGCTACACATAAAGCTAAAATTGTATCGGTTGACACCACACCCGCATGTAGTAAAAACTCTGGAATGGTCAATAACACAAAAGCACAGAGTGAGCGGGCTTTTTTTGATTCTACAAATTTAGAAACAGTATAAAGTAAAAAAATTGTGGCTAACAAATAAGGGAGCCGTACGGCAAATTCATTCACGCCAAAAACTTCCATACTTAAGGCGGATAACCAAGTGGATAAAGGCGGTTTGGCCCAAAAAGGCACGCCATAATCAATTTGAGGCGTAATATAATTATTAGTTTCCTGCATGATGCGGGCAATCTCAGCATAGCGCGCTTCAGTTTTGTCCATTAGTGGCACTATGGCATTTAGAATACCTCTCAAAACAACTAAAAAAATAGTGATTATCTCGTATTTATGTCTTTTAATGAATCCCACGATATTGTTTTTTTATTAAATAAAATTCATACCACATTCTAGAAAAATAAGTTAATTTGACTTTAGACCCTCCAGTATCAATCCAAGATTCTAAAGGAATTTCTCGTGCAATGTGTTTTAATTCTGTTTTGGAATAAAGATTGATAATGCGAAAAAAGATTTCGACATCAAATAACCATTTTGAAATGAACGGCTTTTCAAAAACTGTAAGAGCTAAATCACTTTTAAAAATTTTACAACCACACTGAGTGTCGTAAACGGAAACATCTAAAATATTTGAAATCACTGTTGCTACCATTCGCCCAGAATAATGGCGAAACGAAGAGCGGTAAATTGTATTATCAAGTTTAGAAATTCGAGATCCAAAAACAAAGTGAAACTTCTCATTAATATTTTTTGATAAAGCATAACATTCTTCTAAGGAAACTGACAAATCAGCATCGATATATGCGATTTTACTCGACTTTAAATTTTGAGTTTTACGATACAACACCGCCGATCTGATAGCTTCTGCTTTACCTTGATTGCGCTTAGAAACATAAATGTGAACGCGATTTTCGTACGCATTTTTAATGTCATTCAAAACAGAAATTGTATCGTCAGTAGAACCATCATCTGAAAAAACTAAATTAACGTCTGGCGTGTGTTTTAAAAAATTGATATAGGCTTGCTTATCAAGGCGCTTAACTTCGTTATAGCAAGGTATGATGATTATCATAATATTGGATGTGAATTTAACTTACACACAACGTTCCGTGTATGGTGTCGTTGCATCCCGTAGGGTGCTATGCACTATACACATTGTTGTACACTGGCTTTTTTATTTATTTATCATTTTGACACAATCTTCACTCACAAATTCCTTTTTGTTTTTAACACATTGAGGTAAGCCTGGTCCTTGAGCTTCTAAACCTTTTTCAATTCGTTCGGCAACTTCATAATTGAGAGCTAATAATTGAGTAAGTATGTCTTTTCGTTTTCCGAAGCCATATGCAGCGCAAACAGCATCATCGAGTTTTTGATGAGCATTTTTTAGCGGATTAGACCCTGGTTCTTCTAGTATGCGATAAATATCACGAAGTGTATAATCGTGTTTATTCATTAATTCGTTACGCTTGAACCTTAGTTCTTTTGCTGCAAATGCTACTTTCTTAACATCAACAAGCTTTGGGGTTTGTGGGAAAGGAAAAGTATCCCAAACTGTATTTGTGGTATACCGATAATCGCCTTTTAATGTTGAGCAATTGGCTTTCCACCATTCCCAATGAAATGAAGACTGGATAATTCCAAATGAATAATCGTCTTCAAAAGGAAAAACCATTAATGCTGCATTTGGACTAATTTCAGTTGATATAAATTCAAAAGTTGCGCGTTTAGAAACCTGTGGGACTGATATATATCTATTGAGAGGTCTAATTACTTCGAGCATGTCCTCCCTACCA
>Ga0209654_1003162_pt1 | contig 10373 bp, 10 predicted proteins | sample SaaInl1SG_22_DNA_FD_184646 | JGI IMG/M metagenome (GOLD analysis project Ga0209654, IMG submission 184646) | Marine microbial communities from expanding oxygen minimum zones in the Saanich Inlet - ESP_161SG_22_DNA (SPAdes) (version 2) | ecosystem: Environmental > Aquatic > Marine > Intertidal... | reverse complement strand
CTATGGTAGTTATTATAGGCTGGAGAGGCGAGCCAGGAGTAAAAGATGAGCCACAACACTTTAAGCAAGGACTCATTCAAGAAGCCTTATTAAAGGCAATGCAGCTTGATTACAAAGTCTTGGATTCAGAAAACCAAGATTGGTCATTACTGCTTGATGATTTGTATTCGTCTGCTGTGACGGAGCAATGTCCAAAAGTGTTATTGGTGAGAAAAGGAACGTTTGATTTTTATAATTCAAGCGCCGGGGAGCAACTTGAACTAGAGTCTAGAGAATCTGCAATAAATACTGTAATCGATAGTCTAGGAAAAGACTCCATTTTCATCGGGACTACGGGTAAAGCTTCCAGAGAATTATTTGAATTACGAGTTGCAAGGGGAGAGTCTCACGAGAATGATTTTCTTACTGTGGGAGGCATGGGTCATGCTTCCGCAATTGCGACAGGAATTTCAATGAATACCAAAAAGCGAGTTGTCTGTTTAGATGGAGATGGGGCGTTGCTAATGCACATGGGTGGTCTTGTTTCTTCAGCACATTATGCAAGCTCCAACTTTGTTCATGTTGTCATCAACAATGGCGTGCATGAGTCAGTTGGAGGCCAACCAACCCTCATTAACAATGTAGATGTTAAGAATCTGGCCATTGCTAGTGGTTATCAGAAAGCATTCAGTGTTAAAACTGCTGCTGAGTTGAATCAAATTTGTGAATCAGATGCCCTAGGCAACGGTGCGGTATTAATAGAGTATATAGTAAAACCAGGGGCGAGAAAGGATCTCGGTAGACCAACTCAAAGCCCAAAAGAGAATTTAAAACAACTAATGAGTGTCGTCTATAAATAATCAATTGACAGCGCTTTTTGAGTCTAATAAATACATTGGACATAGAAAAGTAATTATTTCAAGTGCGGGGACGTCTAAGAGAAATAATCTAAAGCAGTATCTCAGACCCAATGATGTGCTTTATGCCGAAGTTCTGCCGAACCCAAGCTTAAATCAACTCATTGATTTCTTTAGAATTATTCAACTAACAGAGAAAGATCTCGTTTTTGGTATTGGAGGTGGCTCCGTAATTGACTTTGCCAAATTAGTAGCCTTGTTTGCGGAAACGTCTATTGATGATATTAAAGACAATATTGAGTGCGCTCGATTTGGATCGGTTCAAAAGGCGTTAAAACTAATCACTGTGCCAACCTTATTTGGATCAGGTGCAGAACAAACGCCGTTCGCGGTCTGCTATATTAGCAAAAAGAAATATTCAGTTGCGAACGATTTAATTTTACCAACGAGAGTAGAGTATATTCCAGAGATCAATATTTCGGCATCCTCAAATATCAAGCTAGCTAATGTCCTTGATTGTTTTTGTCAAGCGGCGGAATCTTTGACTGCCAGAAATGCAAATAATTTATCTGCAGAGTATGCAGAAAAGACTCTTCGACTTTTAGTGCCAATTGCGAAAGAATATGTTGAAGAAAGATCTATTGATTTATCAGCTAAAATGGCCGAGGCAAGCAGTCTCTGTGGAAAGGCGATAGCAATCTCAAAGACGACAGGTCCCCACGCAATGAGTTATTATTTAACCTCGGTTTTGAAATGGAGTCATGGTGAAGCGGTTGCGTTTACGTTTGTCTATTTCTTAGAAAAATATCGCTTGTTCGAAAGCAAAGATGATAGCATCCAGAGACTGTTTCAACTGTTAAATAAAATCCTCCCTGATGAAACCACTGAATCGTTCTTCCGATCGATCGGTTTAGAGTTGAGTTCACGAGCTCTTGAGGTAATCGAAAGTGTCGACTTTACTACCTGGATTAATAGTGTAAATCTGGAACGATTGACTAATGGACCAAAAGTTGATATGACATGGCTAACCAAGAATGAAATGGAAGATTATTATAAATCACTTTGTAAATGAAAATAACAGTAATTGGAACGGGCTACGTAGGTTTAGTAACTGGCGCATGTCTTTCGGACGTGGGTATCGAGGTAACCTGCGTGGATATTGATCAGAAGAAGATTGACGGCCTAAAGAACGGCATCCTTCCGATTTATGAACCGGGCTTAAAAGAGATTGTTGAGCACAACTATGCCAAGGGTCGGTTGAACTTTTCTACCGATCTGAGCGAAGCCATCCAAGGTTCAGCCGCTGCTTTTATTGCTGTGGGTACCCCTCCAGGGGAAAACGGTTCTGCAGATTTGAAGTACGTACTTGCTGTAGCCGATCAGATCGGAAAGACCATGACCGATTACCTTGTGGTGATCACAAAATCGACGGTACCAGTAGGTACTGCTGAGAAGGTACGTAGCGCCGTAGCAAATGCTTTAGAGCTGCGCGATGTAGATTTCGGTTTTGATGTGGCTTCGAACCCAGAGTTCTTGAAAGAAGGCGCGGCCATCGACGACTTCATGAAGCCCGACCGCATCGTGGTGGGTGTGGATAGCGACGACGCACAGAAAATCATGGACAAGCTCTACCGTCCGTTCACCTTGAACGGTCACCCGGTAATCTTTATGGACATCCCTTCTGCGGAGATGACCAAATATGCAGCAAACGCCATGTTGGCGACGAAGATTTCCTTCATGAACGACATTGCCAATCTCTGTGAGAAGATGGGTGCCGATGTGAACTGGGTTCGCAAGGGCATTGGTTCAGATCCAAGAATTGGCAACAAGTTCATCTACCCGGGTATTGGGTACGGGGGATCTTGTTTCCCGAAAGATGTAAAGGCATTGGCTCGTACGGGCCGAGAGAACGGACACACCATGCGTATCCTCGAAGCTGTTGAGGCAGTGAATGACGATCAGAAGAGTGTGCTGTTCAATAAAATAAACGCCTACTTCGGTGGCGACCTTCAGGGCAAGACTATTGCTTTCTGGGGACTGTCGTTCAAACCAAATACGGACGACATGCGCGAGGCGCCGTCCATCGTATTGGCGAACCTTCTGCTCAAAGCGGGTGCGAACGTTCGCACGTATGATCCGGTGGCTATGGAAGAAGCGAAGCACCAGCTCGGAGATAGCATTACCTACTGTAACAGCTACCTCGAAGCTACAGAAGGCGCAGATGCTTTGGCACTGATCACCGAATGGACCGAGTTCCGCGTACCTAACTGGGAGAAAGGGGCGCTGCCATGAAGACCAAGGTGGTCTTTGACGGCCGTAACCTCTACCGAAGAGAGATTGTGGCAGAAGCAGGATTTGATTATTACGGAATAGGAATGGGCGAGCAAATCGCTGAAAAAGCATAAGAGATGCCAAGAGTACTCATCACTGGAGCTGCAGGATTTATTGGCATGCACACTTCAATTCGTTTTTTGAGAGAAGGCTGGGAGGTCATAGGGCTAGATAACTTTAATGATTATTATTCCGTTGACTTAAAACGAGACCGGATAACAGAGGTATACAGTATTGCCAAGAATTTAGGTAAAGAATTTAAGTTACTAGAAGCTGACTTAAACTCAGGAGTTTGGGAAAAGATAGAAACGCTTGATTTTGACGTAGTTGTTCATTTGGCAGCTCAGGCTGGAGTCCGATATAGTTTAATAAATCCCCAGGCATATTTAGAATCGAATATTTTAGGTTTTCAACGGGTGTTGGATTTTGTTGACAAGAAGAGAATCAGCCGGTTTTTATATGCTAGTAGTAGTTCAGTTTATGGAAAAAATTCAAGACAGCCATTCGATGAGTCTCAACCTTGTGACGAGCCTGAAAGTTATTATGCAGCAACTAAACGATCGAATGAATTGATGGCATACTCATATTATAAAACAAAGGGAGTTGCCTCCATAGGCCTTCGATTCTTTACTGTTTATGGACCATGGGGGAGGCCTGATATGGCCCCAATGCTATTTCTGTCCGCTGCTTTTGAAAATAAAGCGATAAAGGTTTTTAATCACGGCAATCAATCGAGAGATTTTACTTTTATCGATGATATAGTTACGGGTATTTATAGGCTATCGGTGATTAGTACATTTCCGGCTTCTGCTATTGTCTGTAACATAGGTAATGGCTCACCAGTATCATTAATGGAATTTATTAGATTGATAGAGAAGGAGTCAAAAACCTCATTAAAAAAGGAAATGTTGCCTGAACAAACGGGTGATGTAGCAATAACGTTTGCCTCAACCGAAAAGTTAAAAAAACTCATTAACTATTACCCTAAAGTTAAGTTGGAGGAAGGAATAAGCATATTTGTTCAGTGGTACAAAGACTTTTACACACCTACAAAAAGTTAATTTTCTCTTCTGGATTGAGAATATTGGGTGCCGCAATAGCTTTTGGTGCCCACGCTTTATTACTGCAGTATTATAGTTTATCTGAATATGGTGTTATTACTGCGGGGTTAGCTTCTTTTATAGTTGCAGAGGGAGTTCTTGGAACAAAATCTTTTGAAATAGGAACAGTGTTGGCCGAAAAATATGATAATAGGTATTATTATGATGCTTTTTTTGTTGACTTTATTTTAATAATTCTATTTATAATTATAACGAGTATTCTCTATGTATTAAATGTGAGTTATTATTATTTGTTTGTTTACTTGACATTTATTACCTCAAGAGGGCTTTTAATTCACGATGAATTTAAAAAATCAAAAGGTTTAATATTGTCAAAAATTGGGTTAATAGACAATGTATTAAGAGTATTATTGATTTTCTATTTCAGTAATCGTGAACCACAAGGGTTGTTAAAAATCATAGCATTTTCTCCGATAGTATCTACGCTGTATTCCATGCGGTTTTCATCGGACAAAAAGCTTCTGTTAGTATATCCGAGAAGGGAATATTTACACCTTTTAGGTAAGTCTTATACAGTGAATGCTATAAAAAGTTTTCAAAACGGTATGGATTTAATAATTCTGAATTTTATGGGTTTTGCTTCTGTTGCTGGCGTTTGGAGTATTATTACAAAAACGAATAGCCTAATTTCGGTTTTAGGCAATACAGCAAGTGAATTTTTTTTATCTACGACCGTTAAGTTTTCGGAGACAATAAATTCGAGAAAATATCAAAGATTATTGAGAAATTCGATTTCTTGGTTTTTGGTTTTAAATCTACTTTTGATTTTTCTAATCGAAATTTTCCTGGGTTTAGGTATTCAAATGTTTACCATTTTCGACAATAAGATCAACTATATATATTTGGCGATACTCGGGCTGGGGGTAACAACACAGTGGTGGACTAAGTACTTTTCCCTTTCAGTAAACCCTTGGTATTCGATTCATGTTGTTCTAATAAATATTACTGTCTATTTATTTTTAGTCTTTTTAAATGTAAAGCAAAGCGAGATAATAAGTTTATTAATGATTATACCAGGTTTACGATTCTTATATTGGTGGATTTTATTATTTAGGACGGTAAAATGAAAATTATTTTAATTGGAGGGCATTCAGGTATATCTAACGGTAGTACTCGCAGCCTATTAGACATTGCGGAACAATTGAGTTTAAAGAATTATACAGTAAGTCTTTGCAGTGTTGCCAGATCAGAAGATTTTGGTGTGGACTTAAAAAGCATCACTAAAAAGAATGGGTTCTCTCAGGTCCGTCGTAGTTTACTCAATATTCCACATTTAGTATTTGATATCTTTCGATTATTATTTTTGCTTAAACGACAAAATCCAGATGTCGTGTATCTAAATGACACTCCTTATTTCTATCTAGTGCCTTTCATTAGAATTACAGGAGTTAGGGTAATTTTGCATATGCGTTTTTCCCCTCCAAAAGGGTTAATGTATAAGATAATTCGAAGTTTTGCACAATATGCTAGCAGGGTTGTGCATGTTAGTAGGTTCAATCAGGCTGAGTGGGGTTTATCTAATTCAGTAGTACTTTGGAATAGGGGTAAGCATGAATTTTTGGTTGAGGGAAGACATATCAATACAATTAAGAATGTACTGATTCTAAGTAGAATGAGTCCAGAAAAAGGTGTTGATATAGCACTGGAAAGGTTGGCAAATTCACGATTTAATTTGCGTGTAGTTGGAAGCCCATATTATGTTTATCAGAAAGAATATTACGAAGATTTAAAAAGTAAATACAATAGTCCTAGAATAGAATGGTTGCCAGAAACTAGTGATGTAAAAAGTCAAATGTCGTGGGCAGATGCTTTGGTACATTATCCAAGATTTGAGGATCCTTTTCCCGGTGTTATTTTGGAGGCATTAGCTTCCAATGTTTTGATAGTGACAAATGGTAAAGGTGGTATCTCGGAAATGTGTAGTGGTTTTGAAGGTGTAATGAATATTGGCGAGTTAGAAGAACGCAAAGATGAGAAATTTGTCGTCGAAAGATACAATAAATATACACGGACGTTTGCGACATCCGAAGAGTATTCGCAACAGCTAATAGCATTGTTTAATGAGAAATAATGTATTAGATTATTTTCGATGGCTTTTAGCGCTTGCAGTCGTTGTAGAGCATTGCAATGTTATTTGGCCAGTCAATATTCCTTTTCCGTTACAGTCTAACATAGCGGTTTATTCTTTCTTTGTGCTATCAGGTTATTTTACCCATGTATCTTTACATAAATACTCTATTAATAATTTTTACAGGAATAGAATTGTGAGAATTATTCCGCAATATGTAGCAGTAATAATTATTACTGTTATTTTATTCATACCTCTGTTAGGATTCCGAGATTTGGAAAAGTATTTGACTGCCAATATTTTGGGTTTAAATTTCTTGCAGTATTCGTTTGGATCAGAAAATTTGATAGTTGATTATCCCGTTTTAAATGGGTCTTTATGGTCAATAAAATATGAGGTTCTATATTTTATATTGGCGCCAATGATATTTAATAGAAATGTTTATACAAAGTATATCCTAATAGTTACAGTAGCCCTACTATATGTGTTCATTAATTCTATTGTATTTTCTTACTTATTGCTATTTTTATTAGGGGATTTATTTAGGAACCGAAATATTGGAGTGCTTGTTGTGTCTCCAGTGTTATTATTTTTCCCGGCATCTATATTTTATTCAGTATTTCTGTCGGTTTCAATAATTTTAGTAAGTGGTTATGTCAATTCTAAGATTGAAATTCCGGATTGGAGTTATGAGATTTATTTAATTCATTTTCCCGTATTGGTATTCACTCATAAAATGTTTCCCGAAGGTATAGGTTTAGCGATTATATTATTTATTGTATTTCTTTTCACTTTGCTTTTGGTAAAACGATTATCCAAAAAGTATGTTTTACGTTTCAGGTTCTAGTTTTCCAGGTACTGCGGCAAACAATGCGCATAGTTTAAATCTGATTTCACAATTAGCCATGTATGGTGATATTGGGTTTTATTATCGCGGCGAAGTATCAGGAGAAATTAAATCCTCATTACCCCACAATATAATATACAGGCCTTATATTAAGAATACAATAGTATTCTGGTTTAAAGAGTTTAGAAAAATTAATAAGGTAATTTATACAAGAAATATTAGAGCGCTGATTGGTGCCATATTGTCCCAAAAAAGAGTCTGTTTAGAGCTTCACCATCTTAATTTTGGTTTATTTACTTATTCGGTATTGTCAGTGTTATTTTTATTAGGTGGGAGAAGAGTAAAAGTAGTAGTGATCTCAGATGCTTTGAAGATAGATCTAGAGAAGAAATTGAGATATTGTTTGTCTAATTCGGTGTTAGTATTGCGTGATGCAGGATCCTTATGCTCAGAGCCTAAGAAAATTGAACAGATAAAAAGGTTTGGCTATGTCGGTTCTGGCAACCCAGGTAAAGGTGTGGAAAGAATATTGATCCTTGCCCAAAGATTACCTGAGTATCAATTTTTGCTATTCGGTGATATTGTGGTCCATGACGTTCCCGCGAATGTTACCCTCATGGGTTTTGTAGATCCTCTAGACATTGATTGGGCTTACAAAAGTTTTGATGTTGCCCTCGCCCCTTATAGCTCACGAGTATCATATCATGGCTCAAAACGTGATATAGGAAGATATATGTCGCCGTTGAAGGTTTTTGAATCTTGGGGTCAAGGGGTTCCTATAGTGATAAGTAGTCTTCCCGCGTTGATGGAATTTGCCACGGAAGATACTGTGATTTTTGCTGATCCTGACGATGATGAAAGTTGGTTTCAAGTGTTGTCTTCTTTGGAAGTGAAACATTTGAATGATATTTCGAAAAACGCATTTAAATGCTTAAAGGAATCTTATACATGGTCTAAAAGAGCGGAGACTATCTATAATATATGCTCACGTGAAGCTTTTATATAAACTTGCCCTTGTTCTATTATTAATTGGCCCTAATACAGTTTGGCTGGATTTTCAGTACACATTATTGATATTTCTATTCGGATTAGGTTTTCTTGGCCTAAGGTATTCGAAGAATGATGTCTTTAATTTTTGTTTTCTTTTAATTTTAGCTGGATTAACTTATTTATGGAATTTTGGCGATGTCACCGTTTTGTGGTTGAGTTTTTGCGTTAAGATATTTTTCTATTTGGGTGCTGTTTACTTTATTTTTAATCAGTTGATTAAGATTGTAACCGAAAAGACCTTTTATAGATTACTTCTCTTAACGGCAGTAATTGATGCAACAACTGTATGGTTGATGTTTTTTCAGTCAACTCGTCGGTATATCCTTGATTTCGTTGTATATAATGATGAAGCTACGTATTTTCTTACGAAGGGAATTCGATTTGCTGACATAGCAATAGGCGGCCAATCGGGCGCATCTTTTTTCTTCGGGATGGCCATAATACTACTGAGGAATTATGAAAGAATCTTTGGCACTAGTCTAGTTAAAAGTTCTTTTGTGAGGATTTTATTATATTCTTCGGGCTTATTGTGTGGTAGATTTATCCTTACTGTCTTGTTATTCGAAATTTTAGTGTCCTCGGCTAGAATTAAGTTATTATTGGCATTCTTTATCGGGTTGACTTTTTCATGGCTTAACAGCAGAATCGATACAAATTTACCGTTAATGTCTTGGATGTTAGAACCGATAATGAATATCGCTGAAGGGAAACAATTATCTGAATCTACATCAATACTTGGCTCCATGTGGCTTTGGCCTGACAACCTAATACTGGGAGAAGGTTCACTTGCGAGGAATGTAATAGGGGTTAAAACAGATTTAGGTTTGGTACGCCTCACATGGGGTTTTGGTATATTAGGCTTTATTTTAATGATGCCACCGTTCGTAGCTTTTATTCTACGTTTATTGTCATTAGCGGCAGTTTATAAGAAGTATGCTTTTATTCTTATAGTATATGGCCTTTTATTTCTCAATAAAGAACTCTGGCTGTCAAGTCGAACATTATTACCGTTTTTTCTACTTTATTTAAAGATCCTTATACATTATGGAAAATATAGACATATTCAGAGTTCATAAGTACATCAGAGACACGTGGTGCTCGGTACTAATTGAAGATAGCGGCACACTCTTGGGGATGACGCGTGATGGGAAATTACTGGAAGGGGACAATGACCTGGATTACCTTGTACTGTCAGAGAATTTGATAACTCTTGAAGCTATAATATCGGATTTGAAAAGATTGTTAAAAATATCACCAACAAAATACTATTGGAAAGGAAATCTAGTAAAGGTCAAGTTTCGTTTAGATTTTGATGTCGATATAAATATTTGTTATAAATACGGTGATTATTTCGGTTTTCCCGTTAAAAATGGCTTCAAGAAATCTTGGTTTAGCCGTTACTTATACTACCATTTAGCTAAAGTCGAGATGACGAAGATTGTTTCAGGAGTTAATGTCCACATGATTCCGGAGCAAATTTTACATGAAATGATTGAGGGAACAAGGCAAGGTGTAGAACGCTACCTATCCTATCGATACGGAGATTGGCATACGCCTGCCCCTGATTGGAATTATTTAAAGCACGATGGAGCATTTAATACCAATGAATAACATCATCATCACCGGCGGTGCCGGATTTATTGGCTCTCACGTCGTTCGCTTGTTTGTAAACAAGTACAGCGGGTACCGCATCATCAATGTGGACGTGCTTACCTATGCCGGGAACCTGGAGAATTTAAGCGATATCGAGAATGCACCGAACTATGTGTTTGAGCGCGTGGATATTGTAGATGCTGCAGCCGTTGATACATTGTTTGACAAATACCGGCCGGAAGGTGTGATTCATTTAGCAGCAGAGAGTCACGTGGACCGTTCCATCAAGGATCCATTGGCCTTTGTGCGCACCAACATCTTGGGTACGGTGAATTTACTGAACAGCTTCAAGCGCATTCACGACGATTTTGAAGGCAAGCGCTTCTACCACATTTCAACCGACGAAGTGTATGGAACGTTGGGTAAGGAAGGATTGTTTGAAGAAACAACGTCGTACGATCCAAACAGTCCGTACAGCGCTTCCAAAGCGTCATCAGACCACTTTGTGCGTGCCTATGGCGAGACCT
>Ga0209654_1003160_pt1 | contig 10378 bp, 5 predicted proteins | sample SaaInl1SG_22_DNA_FD_184646 | JGI IMG/M metagenome (GOLD analysis project Ga0209654, IMG submission 184646) | Marine microbial communities from expanding oxygen minimum zones in the Saanich Inlet - ESP_161SG_22_DNA (SPAdes) (version 2) | ecosystem: Environmental > Aquatic > Marine > Intertidal... | reverse complement strand
CTGCACCGAAAATCTTGAACTATTGGTACTACGAAACCAAGATTCATGGATACAGCCATTACACGAAGAAGATCGACGCACGTCAAAGCTTTAAGGCGGGTGTGAATGTCGATTATGTGATGGTGGATTATTTGGATTCGACGAGAATCGTTAATGGATTGACCGGTGAGATTTCGCCTTGGGAATTCCCATGGGGTACTTCTGATGGCGGTTTTTCGTCGGACGGTTACGCTGTAGTTCAACCTTTTGTGAGCTATAAGAACAGATTGACTGATAAGCTCACGATGACAGCAGGTTTAACTGCGCTATACTCTAACATTAATGACAATACATTGAGCCCAATTGAGCCGCGCCTAGGTTTCAATTATGATGTAGACAAGCACAATAAATTCTTTACGGGTGCTGGTTACCACAGTCAAATGCAGAGTTCTTACCTCTACTACTACAGAGGTTCTCAAGCTACTCCTCAAGCTATTGCCGACGGGGTGTACGGCACTGAATACAACAAAGGGATGGGACTCACTAAGAGTGCGCACCTTGTAGCAGGTTGGGAGCACAACTTTGATTATCCAGTACGTATTAAACTAGAAACCTATTACCAATACTTGTGGGATGTGCCTATTGAGATGGTACCTTCTTACTTCTCGTTGGTAAATGGTGGTACTGGGTTCGGTCGTCTTTGGGCAGAACCCCTTGAAAATGAAGGTATGGGCCGGAACTACGGTTTAGAATTCACAGCTGAACACTACTACCGTAATGGGTTTTACAGCTTGTTTACGGGATCCGTATTCGATGCGAAGTACAAAGGTTCTAAAAACATCGCGGCTGCCGGGACAGGGTCCTCAGACGATATCTGGGTGAATACTACATTCAATGGCCGTTATGCATTCAACTTCATCATGGCAAAAAATTACCAGGTGGGTAAATACGGTATGTTCAACCTAGGAACGAAAGTGAGTTCGATTGGTGGACGTTGGTTCGGTGATATTGATCAGGATGCTTCAGCGCAAGCCTCTGAAATAGAATTTATAGACGATTTTACATTCAATTCGAACCAGTACCGTCCATATTTCCGTCTAGATTTTAAAGTGGGTTACAAGTGGAACTTCATGAACCTCGCTCACGAATTTGCTTTGGACATTTCGAACATCACCAATAACAAGAACATCTTAACATTGACTTACCTGCCTGAGACTGGCGAGGTAGCAGAGAATTACCAATTAGGATTGTTCCCAGTATTCTACTACAAGATTGACTTCTAATTGTAGGATAGTAAACAAAGAAAAAGCCCGGCGCTGTGCGCCGGGCTTTTTTTTCTTATTTGCGGTAGAATCGGTGAACAACACCTTCAATTTCTATAGAATAGAATCCATAATGAGAGGCATATGTAGCCTCTGCATCATCTGGCAATTCAATATCTGGGTTGTGGTAGATTCCTTCGAACTCTAAAACCCCCGTTTTGTCGTATTTGATGCCTTCAAAGCTGTGCGGCCCAACCTTACTCACATTATACCAAGCACCTTCACCCAGTCCTCCTAGCCATTTAGCTGTTTGAGGTAAAGATGAAGGACGCGAAGGTTCTTCAATCTCACCGTGGATGGAATCATCCGGACGGCTAGAAGTGTATTTGCTTAAAGAACTTTCTAGCAGCCCTGCGCCCAGATCCGTGATGCTGTGACGACGTTTCTTCTCCATAAACTGGAGCGTACCTCCTTCAAAGCTATAAATGCTCTCTTCTGTACTTGCCGCTACTACGTTGTAAAGCGGGGTAGGACGGTAGGTAAGTGGATATTTTAACTTGCTACCTACAGTACCGTCTTCATTGGCGGCTTTCATTGTTTCCGTCACATAACGGGCACAGTTGGAAGCGCTCTTGTCTAATCCATTGTACGGAAAGTAGCCTTTCATCACCATTTCGTCTGCATAGGCCTTTGCCTTGGCAAAGTTGATGGTTTTGCTCACTGAGAACACTAAAGGTCCAGAACCGTGGGTGTATTTAGACTTAGAATCCAATTCCTGGGCGATCTCTTCGACATTGGTTAGATTTCGATCGTCATCAAATACGGCTTTAATGTTAAGAGCTAATTCTGGGTCTGAATATTTGCTTCTCGCGCGACCAAAACCTCTTGGAGTCACGTACCGACCAAAGTCATAGTAGAGCACTTCCTTGGTTTGCGGATTAATTAAACAGATAGCAGCATGCCCTACGCGCATATTGAGGTTTTTAACTAAACCCGTCTTGCGAAGAAAAATAGCCAAGGTTTCGTCTGCGCGAGCAGTACATTGTGGCCATGCAATAACAATTGCTGTGTCTAAGTATGACATATATGCGTTAACAAAAGCAGCTCAAAAATACACATATTGAGTAATGCTAAGGAAATGTTAAGATAGCAATTTGAGTACTTCGTGATAGTTTTTTGCACAATGAATTGCACCAGAGCTTATTAGTTCCTCTTCACTCTTGCTTGTTAAAATACCAAAGGGTGATCCCCCTGCATTTTTTGCCGCCTTGATTCCGCTCGAAGTGTCCTCGAAAATCCATAATTCTTCATCTTGTAAGTCTCTTGTATTTAAACTCTTTAGACACGTAATGAAGATTTCCGGATCGGGTTTGCCTTTGCTGACCTCCTCTGCGGTATGCACTGCGTTGAAATAGTGACGAATGTTGAGGGTGTCTAAAGTGAAATCCGCATTGGCTTTATTTCCCATGGTTCCTACGGCCATAGGGATATTTCGCTGCTTCAAAACTTCAAGAAATTCTAAAAGTCCTTCCACAGGTGTGATGTGTGGCTTGTAGATTTCACGGTAAAGTTTCTCTTTTTCTTGGCCAATGCGCTCGCTTTCTTCAAATGTGATGTCCCTTGCGAAGAAGTTTTGGCAGACTTCGAAATTCGTTCCGTGTAAGTCTCGAATGATTTCTTCTTTAGAACGTGGCGCTCCGTACTTCTCACAAATCAATCCCCAAGCCTTGAGATGAAATGGATAATTATCAATCAAAGTCCCATCCATGTCGAAAATGATGGCTTTAGGTGGCTGAATCGACATTACGGAAGGATGAATATGGTGAATTCGTCAATGTGTAACTGGTCGGAAGGCAGCTTGGTAAAGGTTCGCATGGAATAGGCACCTTGCTGGACTTCTTGGCCTAGGGCAACTGGATCCCAACATTCCGTGGACGGTCCCTTGAACAGCTCATTGCCCCAACGGTCGTAAATGGCATATTCAGTTCTTGTCGGCAGTGAGCTGCTCAAGCAGTATGCGTCGTTCACGCCGTCGCCGTTAGGTGAGAAGGCTGTGGGTACGTACATCAATAGGTTGTCCAAGCAATCGACCTCCAATACTCGCTGTATGGTATCTAAATTTCCACAACTGTCTATGGCCACCAAGGTGAGCTCGTGTGATCCAGCAAAGGGAAAGAGAGTGTCGAGCACAGGTTGCGTGTAGGTTTGCTGGCCCAGGGAAAATGAGATGAATTGGGTATAACCGGTGGCGGTTAGTGTGTAGTTTGGACAGCCGTAGCCTTCGTCGATATAAGGCTCTGCAATGACGCGATAGTAGAAGGTATCTTCAACTTCGCAGCCGTTAATGTCTATGGCGATGTAGGGATAGATGGCCGTAGAGTCGAATTGGAGCGCTGTGGCGAAAGTGTCCAGCGTGGTCCAATACAAAGAGGCAAGTACGGGTGAGCTGAAATCGATCAACAGAGAATCGCAGTAGGCTGTGTCGCTAACAACGGGTTCATATAACGATCCGTTTACTAGGAAGATACTGTCGTGGAATTGGCAATCACCGAGGTCGACTGTGACCCACGCCCATCCTGGATCGTATACTGTGGTGCTTGCTGTGGTATCACCTGTAGACCAGAGGTAGGAGAGTCCCGATCCTGCGTTTTCCACTTCGAGAACAACGGGTTGACCCGTACAAATACTTGAGGAGTCTGCTTGAATGGGTTCGTACGTTGTTCCGAAGTAATTGAAGTCATAGTAGATAGAGTCCCTGTAACCGCGACCGTCTTCGACTATTACTTTGATTTCTACTGGTCCGTTGTAGGTCGGGTCAATGAGGGCGTGTAAGATGGTATCGGTCGCGTTGGAATCGACCACATAGCCCGTCCCTTGAAGTAGCGTAGAACTTACAACGTTAATGCTGTCAACACAGCTTAAGTAGCGGAAGAATAGAGGTATAGGAGTCGCACATAGTGCGCCTAAGGGTATGTCTTCAACTGGAAGGGACGTAATAGGATCGAGCAATTTAAAATCGTCGTCAAAACCGCTAATGTATCCGTAAAGTCCTGTACTTGAGCCTTGTCCCGCAAGCACGCCGACATGGAAAGGGGTGATACAATCTAAGGTGAAGCTGTTGGTCAGGATGTTGTCTCCAATGTATACACCCGTCCAAGTAGGGTCGTAGGTACTTTGTTGAAAGGTGATGCCAGTGTATGATTGTATGGAAGACCCGTTGTAATTCAGGTTTGGGATTGCAGCTGTTGGAATGGTAATTAATGCAGAGGTCGAAAGGCCAGATGCTCTATTGTATACAACGCGTGTGGAGCCCGTACAGTCTACGTGCGGCAACTGAGCCATTCCTTGTTCTGGATCACTGTTGTTGGCTCCGGTAGTGACTTGGAACAGGTAAATAGGCTTGTCCGATTCTACGATGAACGGCTTCCCTGGGGCCGATGCTACCCCTGCCATAGAGTAGGAGCCCACGTCGCCTGCGGCGCCGTTAGTCATTATCGCACTTCCGTCAACTGTTATGTTGGTGCTGTCTTCGGTGGCGATGTACATGAAGTAATCTTGTGGGGTATTTCCTCTTCCACGAAGGACGACATGTTCTAATCCGAGGTGTTCTACAGGGGTCACTTGGTCAATTCCAGCATCCGCATTGTTGGCATTGTTTGCCTTGAGGTGGTTTCCGCCTGCTGTTACGGCAATAGGTTTGTTAGAGGTCACGCGAGTTCCTAATAGCTGGTCGTTGTCGAGCATGCTACTTACCCAGCTTTGGCCTGCATTTAGTGTGAAGATGACGCTGTCTTGACCGTTGTCAAAAAGGTTTCCGCTACGCGCTTTGATGCGCACGTCTGTGCTGTCCTCTAGGGCTACTATACTTACATAGTGCAATCCATAATAGCTGGTGTAACTTCCTGTTACTGTCGTTTGGATGAGTGTTTGAGAGGCGAGGTAGAAGTCTTGTCCTATGCCGTTGGTTCCCTTGCCAGTTATAATTTCTTGATTGTACTGGTGACGAACGCGCTGAGTGACCGTAACAGGCTGAGTAGATTCTACAAAGAGTGCATCCTTATAACGTTTCTGATTGGTCCAGGTCAAATTTCTCGCCCCGTAGGTGCTTTGCATGGCATTGTTGATACCACTGAAAGTTACTGTTGTGAGGTTGCCTTGGGTGACCGTAATGGTATTGGAGTAGCTGGTGTCGCTATTATAGATCCATACACTTGAAGAAGGTGCGCTGGTACTAATCTGCAGGTCTATGGTGTGTTGTCCTCCTTGCCATTCAAGAAGGGGTGGGAAGGCGAAATAGGTGTCGCTTTGGGCGAAAGCGAATGGCCCACAAAGAATAGTCAGAGCAAGAAGAAGTGAACGGTATGTGTTTGATCTACTCATTAGTGGATAACGTGGACGGATCCGGCTTTGGTGAATGGACCACAGATCGTTTCAGTTTCGATGGTGTAAAAATAAACGCCAGGAGCAACAGTGGAGCCGTTGAATCTACCGTCCCATGCGTCGCTCATGGTAGCTGCTTTAAATACGTTAGCGCCCCATCTGTTGAAGATGTTCATTTGGTAAATCTCCAAATAATCGTCGCTACGTACAGTGAGTCTATCGTTTATGCCGTCGCTGTTTGGGGTAATGAAGTTTGGTACCGTAATGGGGTCGTAATCCTTGCCTAGGTATTCAAAACCGAATTCGATACTCTCTTGCCCGCCTGAAGCGTCACGGACTGTAATGGCGATAATGAAATCTCCACTGGCGCCTTCCGCTGGGATAATACTTAATGTGGTATCACTTGGATTTGGGTCGTAAAGCACCCCATCTCCCTGAAGGAGCTGGGAAGAAATTACAGTAATGCTGTCTGAACAGGAATTAAAGCTAAAGATGAGCGGGACAGTATCAGCGCATTGCCTGTCTAGATCAATGAATTCATCTGATGATGGGTCAGTTGGATCGAAGAGCTCGAACCTGTCGTCAAATCCGCTGATGTAGCCATAGAGTCCTGTAGAGGCGCCTTGACCCGCAATGATGCCAACGTGGAAGGGGGTAGGGCACTCTAAAGTGAAGTTGTTGGTTAGCGTATTGGAATTAATGAACACACCGGACCAACTTGCATCATAAGCGTTTTGTTGAACAGTGACGTTTGGATTTGAGCTGATAGATACGCCATTGTATTCTAGGGAGGAAACCGCATTGCTTGGGATGGTAACCATGGCAGCTGTGGCTAAGCCTGCGGCGCGGTTGTAGCGGATGAAATTGGACCCCGTACAATTTACTTGCGGAATTTGTGCCATCCCCATCTCAGGCTCGTTTCCAACGGTACCTGTGGTCGCTTGAAAAACGTAAATGGGATTGTTGCTCTCTACCACATACGGACGTCCCGGCTGCGTGGCCAAGCCTACCAAGCTATGAGTGATAGATTCACCTGCATTTGCTCCTGAAAGAATATTGACACCGTCAACACTAATGTTGGTGCCATTTTCAGTGGCGATGCACATGATGTAATCGTTGGGGTGAAAGGCGAGCCCTCTTAATACCACGTGTTTGATTCCTAGTAGATCGGTTGGGGTAACCTGGTCTAGCCCCGCATCTCCGTGGTTGGCTGAAGCATTTTTTAGGTGATTTCCACCTGCGGTGACAGCAATAGGTTTATTTGAAGTGATCCGTGTCCCCAACAACTGCTGATTGTCTTCCATCGTACTGACCCAGCTCTGGCCTTTATCGAGCGTAAATATCACGCTGTCCGCTCCAGAAGTGAAAACATTTCCAGCAGCAGCTTTGAATTTGATTTCAGTGTTGTCTTCCGTTGCTACTACGCTTATATAATGCATGCCGTGGTATCCAAAGAATGCGCCATTAACTGTGGTGGTGATAAGTGTTTGACTGGCCACGAAGAATTCTGTGCCTAGTGCATTGCGACCCTTGGCAGTGATAATTTCTTGATTGAATGGCTCCACGATTTGCTCGGTTACGGTCACCGGTTGGGTGGCTTCGATGAATAAAGCGTCTTTATACCTTTTTGAATTGGGCCAATTCAGTTCACGGGCGCCATAAGTGCTCAATAATCCGGCCACGGGATTGGTAAAACTCAAGGTGGCTACATTCCCAGAAGTCACTGTAATATTTTGTGATAATGAGGTGTCGCTGTTATACACCCATACCTGAGCGCTCGGTTCGGTGGTCGAAAAATTCAAATAGATATCGTGGTCCCCGCCTTCCCATTCTAAAAGTGGCGGCAGGATAAAATAGGTATCACTCTGAGCCTTAGCGAAAAAGCTAGTGAGAAAAAGAAAAATTATGGCGGTGCTCCTCATTGGGGTAAATATAGTGTAACAAGTACACTTTAATAGGGTTCGAAAGAGTTTGTCTAGTAATTGTCCGATGCCTATTTTCGCAGTGCCTAGAGAGGTGCCTGAGTGGTTGAAAGGGCCCGCCTGGAAAGCTGGTATAGGTGCAAGCCTATCGAGGGTTCGAATCCCTTCCTCTCTGCACAATCAAGGAAAACCCGCTCAGTATTGAGTGGGTTTTTTTATGCCCAGAATAGAGCCTGCTCGAATGAGGTATTTATAGTTTCAAATTAAACTTTTGGAGAGCCTTACGCTCTAACTTTACGAAAGTTAGGTCGTTGCCTAGCTCATTTAATACCGCCAGCATGCGCAAGTACCACTTTCTGTTAGCCTTCATTTCAGGCTCTTTTCTTAGTGTAAATGCCCAAGGACTCTACGATTCCACGCACATTACCAATATTCAAATCACTTTTGCGCAAAGCAATTGGGATTACATGTTAGATACTGCCAAAGCGGGCAGTGAGGGCTACATTATGGCCCAATCCGTGAGTATTAATGGGACGCAGTTCGATAGTGTTGGGGTGAAATACAAGGGTAATTCGACGTACCAGGCGAATCAAACTAAGAATCCGTGGCACATTGAATTGGACGCTTATAAAAATCAAGATTACCAAGGGTTTACGGATATCAAACTGAGTAATGTTGCCAAGGATCCCTCTTTCTTACGTGAGGTGCTTTCCTATGAGATTGCTCGACAGTACATGGTTGCTCCACAGGCAAATTATGCTGTGGTTTATGTAAATGGAACTCAGATGGGGCTGTACACCAGTGCAGAGGCCATCAATAAGTCCTTCGTCGACAACTATCTATTGTCTCGTAAGCGCACCTTTGTGAAGTGTAATCCTCCTGCTGGCGCAGGACCAGGTACATCTGCCTATCCAGACCTTGTTTACAGCACCAATGATAGCGCTGATTATTATGACGCCTATGAAATGAAATCGGATGCTGGATGGGCGGAATTGATCCATCTAATGGATACCCTTAAAAATGATGTAAACGACATCGAGGAAATTCTTCAGGTTGATCAAACCCTCTGGATGCATGCTTTTAATAACGTTTTGGTCAATCTAGACAGCTATGCGGGCGGCTTCAAACAGAACTATTATTTGTATCGCACGAAGAGTCGTCAGTTTTATCCTATTCTCTGGGATATGAACGAAAGTTTTGGGAAGTTCAGCATGACTGGAACCATCAATCTGAGTAATACTACATCTAAGGCGCAAATGACACACCTTTTGCACGCCAATGATGCAGGATGGCCTTTGATTCAACAACTGCTCAATGTGCCAATGTATAAGCGCATGTATTTAGCACACATGAAAACCATTTTGGAGGAAAACTTCGACAACGGAAGCTATTACACCAAAGCACAGCATTACCACAACCTTATCGATAGTGCGGTAAATGCAGACCCTAATAAACTGACCACCTATGCCCAATTTCAATCAAATATCACCACCGACGTGAGTAGTGGGGGTGGTCCTGGCGGAGGCGGTCCTGGTGGCGGTAATTCTGCCCCAGGTATTACAGCTTTGATGAATGCACGCAGTACTTATTTATTGGGGCTTTCAGATTTTACTGCATCTCAGCCTACCATTACCAATATCGTGGCGACAGCACCATCTAGTGTGTCTGCTACGGGCACCATTACGGCCAATGTCAGTGGTGCAACGACCGTTTATGTGAGTACTCGAAACGATATTGAAGAAAAATTCGAGCGCCAGCAGATGTATGATGATGGTATGCACGGCGATGGAGCAGCGAACGATGGGGTATATGGCGCTTTTACCACAGTTACCAGCGTGCAGCAGCACTTTTACATTTATGCGGATGGTGCAACTATTGGTGCTTTTTCGCCAGAACGTGCTGGACATGAATACCATATTCTAGGATTTCAAAACCCGACAAGTGGTTTGGTCATCAACGAATTTATGGCCAGTAACGACGCTACGATCGCATCGAGCGACGGAGAATATTACGATTGGGTTGAGCTATACAATGCCTCATCCGATCCAATCTTTCTTGGCGATTATAGCCTTTCGGATGATTTAGAGGATGCAACAAAGTTTAATTTGCCTGCTGTCAACCTTCCGGCCGGTGGATTTGTACTGTTCTGGGCTTCTAATGAAGCCATTGTGGACAATTACCACATGCCCTTTAAATTGTCGAAATCTGGAGAAGAAGTAGCGTTGTTCTATGATCCAAATGGAACGGCAGATACCGTAGATTACATAAGTTATGGGGCACAGACTACAGATGTAAGTTATGGTCGTAGTTACGATGCTTCACCGACCTGGGTGTTTTTCCCAACGCCTACGCCGAATGCGACGAACAATCCGTTGAATTTAGAGGAATTGGCACCAATTCAACTTTCGGTCTATCCAAATCCGCATCGTGGCAGCTTTGAAGTGAAAAATACTGCTTCTGAGAGAATACTTCTTTCAGGATATGACCTTCGTGGAGTCCTCTTGTTTACGGAAAGCATCGAAGCAGGAGCAACGCATAGATTTGATCAAATACAACACCGCCAACAGATCATCCTTCATTATTCAGGACCATCCTTTGGCGGTGCAGTTAGAGTGCTTTCTGCCCAATAATTAGAAATCCAGCGCTAAGCCCAAGGTCCACATTCTTGGGGTGAAAGTGCGGTAGCCCGCAGGGCGTGCAGCCACTATGTGACGGGTGTTGGTCATGTTTTGGATGCCGGCTTGCACCGTAAATACTTTGTTGAACTGATAGTTTATGGAGTAATTCGCTACCAATGCCGCTGGGAGGTCATATTCGTCGAGCTCAGAGGCCGAT
>Ga0209654_1003154_pt1 | contig 10383 bp, 6 predicted proteins | sample SaaInl1SG_22_DNA_FD_184646 | JGI IMG/M metagenome (GOLD analysis project Ga0209654, IMG submission 184646) | Marine microbial communities from expanding oxygen minimum zones in the Saanich Inlet - ESP_161SG_22_DNA (SPAdes) (version 2) | ecosystem: Environmental > Aquatic > Marine > Intertidal... | reverse complement strand
AAATCATATTTACCAGATTCATATAATTTTATAACTGATTTCACAGCATTCTTTAATGGTTCTAAATCTCTAAAAACACCCTCTATTTCATCAGGTGACTTTTTAAAATGTATGGAGATTGTGTCAACTAAATCAATTTCGTTTACTTTTTTACCAAAATCGGCTAAAACACCGTCCATGTCAATAAAAATAGTTTTCATAAATAATTATAAGTAATACAATAAAAAACAAGTTTCATAGCAATTTTCCCAACTCATTTTTTTTACAAATTCCATGCTTTTTTTACATGATTATAAAAACGAACTTCTCCTTCATCAACGTTATCATCAATCTTAGCTAAATATCCAAGCATATTAACTTTTAGAGTTTTTTCCTCATCATTTAAATAGTCCTTTAAAAACATTATATGAGTGTTTAAAAAATCAAGTGATCTATTTTTTACAAATACTTCATAGCAATGAGGTACAATAATTATTGCATCTGTAGAGGATCGTTTTGATAAGATTTGCGTCTCTTTATCTGAGTTCATTAAATCGGTAATTAGTTCAATAACTGTTTCAATCTCTAACTTACTTGCCTCTCCATCAGAAACTGCCATTTCTAAGAATAAGTAACAAATAGATTCAATTGGTTCTTGTTTTTGCATTTTTTTAAAATTTAAGTTAATTAATTTAATGAATGTACTTATATTGTTGTTGTGATAATAGGTGTATTGCAATACACCTATTTTTAAAATATACAATGAAAGTATTCTACATTTTTTTAGTAATTTATTTTTTTAAATAATATCATGAAACTACTATACATTCTTTTCTACATTTCTTCAATTGGATTTTCACAGGAAATTGAAATTCCTGATGACATAATATCAAGCTATAATGAAGAAGGAATTATTTATCTTTTTTCAGAAAAAAAATATTATACAGTAGATCTATTAAATTACAAAATATCAGAACCAAATTATATAGAAAATAATGGATTCAACATAAGAGAATTCAGTCCAATAAAAATAGATAATGCATTTTATTTTATAAGTAAAGTAGGTGGTTCTGTTTTAAAATTAAAAGATAATACCCTAATTCAAATTGATAATTCTTTTAATCATAAAATGCAATTGGGTAGTACCATCTTTAAATATAATAATGATATTTACAGATACGGAGGGTATGGTTTTTTTAGTTCAAGAAATTTTATAGTCAAATATGATTTTACAACTAATGAATGGGAGTCAATTACCCTAAAAAATAATTTGGTTCCAAAAGGTCGTTATGATAATTCTTTTCTATTAAATAAAGATGAATTTATTGTTATGGGTGGTGAGGGAGTAGATCCCCTAAACAGACAAAATAGAAATAAATTAAATGATTCTTGGAAGTTCTCATTCAAAAACATGAGGTGGAATAAAGTTGCATCGGATGAATATTTTAAATATTTCAATTCACTTTTTTTTAATACTAAAAATGGCGTCGGTTCAATTATAGGAAGTAAAGCTTATCTATATTCCAACGAGGATTTAAGTTTTAAGACATATGATGTAAGCTCAATAATTTTGAAGATTTCGTCACGTTTTAAAATGTATTTTTTTAATGATTTATATCATTTTATTGTAAAAAGGAATAATAAAATGATATTAATGTCAAGAACTAAAAAAGAACTGTTTGGAAGTTCAACATCTATAAGACACATCGATAAAAACACCAATTTAAAAGTAATAATAGTTTTAGTTTTTTTCAGTATTATTGGTTTAATAATTCTTTCGATCCATCAATACCTTTATTACCTTATATTAACACCAAATAGACTTAAATTTAAAAATTACAAGACTAATTTATCAAATGATGAATATCTTATATTACAAGAGTTTTTATCGAATCAATACATATTAGAAAACAATATAATTCAGGAAATATTGAATAAAGAACAGTATGATAGATCTCATAATATAAGACTTAAAAATAAATTTATATCCCAATTAAATTCAAAGCTGCAGTATATATTTAATAATAATATCACTAATTATATTCAAATTCAGCAAAGCAGTTTTGACAAAAGATACAAGCGATATTATTTAAATTTAGAAAATAAAAAACTAATTAATCAGTCCAAACCAGCTCACAAAAGATTCACATACTTGTTAATTCTCTCAATAATTTTTCTGGTTTTATTGATTGAATTAGAATTAAGTGTTTTTAAATCCTTATTTAATGTAAGTTAAGTCACTAATAGGTTCTGTAGTAATGTGATTTAATTGAAGTAAATCAAAGGAAGTAGTTCAGGGGTATTTAAATTTACTTAAAAAAAACTCCGAAATTATTTACACTTAAAAAAGTTGATTAACGTTACTGGTAACTAAAGTGAACTATGCAATATGACTTCATTCAAACACCCTAAAAGATATTTGTTTGCAAATTGCAAACAAATATGATAACAACAACAAATATTGGATAATATTGACAAAAATCTAATGATGTATAATCATGGAGTTATCTTAAGAATGAAGAAAAAATTTATCTTTTATCATAGAGAAAAGGAAAATAAAAAACACATAAAGTATTGTTTATTAGTTATTTAATTTTAATTTAATTCACAAAAAAACCACCCTAAAACAGAGTGGTTTATAAAGTGGTCCCACGAGGACTCGAACCTCGGACCACCTGATTATGAGTCAGGTGCTCTAACCAACTGAGCTATAGGACCGGTAATTTAGGGTGCAAATGTACTATTTATTTTAAATTATTCGCAAATAAAAGTAAAGAATAATTATACCGTTCTTTTCATTAACCAAGTGCCAAAGTTTTTTAAATTTATTTTATTGGCTTCTGAAATGTCCATTTTTTCTAATGTAGCAAATGCCTTTTCTGTATATTTTTCAATTTCTTTAGCAATTAAAAGCGGAATATCATTCATTTGATAAATTCGGGTAACCTCTTCAATTTTTAAACTATTGTCTTTTAATTTTTTTCTATAAGAGTACTTTAGTTTCTTTTTGGTTTCTTTATCGGCAATTTCTAAAGTCTTTAGGTATAAAAATGTTTTTTTATTTTCTATGATGTCCCCCCCAATTTGTTTTCCAAAGGTCTCTGGATCTCCAAACGTATCTAAATAATCATCTTGCAATTGAAATGCCAATCCTAAATTTAAACCAAAATCATAAATTAATGAAGCGTTTTTTGCATCACTTTCGGCAACAATAGCACCCATTTTTAATGCTGCTGCCACCAAAACCGAGGTTTTTAAACAAATCATGTTTAAGTATTCATCGATCGTTACTTTTTTACGCGTCTCAAAATCGACATCCAATTGTTGGCCATCACAAACCTCTAATGCAGTTTTGCTAAAAAGTTTGGCCAATTCTTGAAAGACTTCTGGGGTGTAATTTTCAAAATATTTATACGCTAAAATTAGCATTGCATCGCCAGACAGAATACCTGTATTAATATCCCATTTTTCATGAACGGTAGCTTTTCCTCTTCTTAGCGGTGCAGCATCCATAATATCATCGTGAACTAACGTAAAATTATGAAAAACCTCAATGGCTAAAGCGGCTGGCAGTGCTTTTTTATAATCTGATCCAAAAATATCTGCAGCCATAAGCGTTAAAACAGGTCGTATTCTTTTACCTCCTAATTTTAGAATATAATCTATAGGCTCATATAAATTTTTTGGTTCTTGTACCCACTGTTTAGATGCTAAATAAGATAAAAATTCTTTTTGATAATGTTGAATGTCCAAATCTTTAAATTTTTATGTAAAAATAATGTAAAGAATTCGGAGAAATTAAATGTTTTGTTAAAAAATCATTAAAACTTTGGAAACTATTTTTGTTTCTAAAGTTTCCTGTTGTACTTTTGCGCCGAATTTATGGAGGATAAAATTTTAGAAAAATCGTTGGAACTATTTTTAACCTTTGGGTTTAAAAGTGTAACTATAGACGAAATTACCAATTCTATAGGTATTTCTAAAAAAACCTTATACAAGTACTTTAGCAACAAAACACAGCTCGTAAAATCGGTTACAAATAGGGTTTTTAAAGACATTTCTTGTGGTATAGATGAAATCTGTGCCTTAGAAATGAATCCAATAGACGAACTTTTTTTTATAAAAAAATTTGTTATGGAACATTTAAAAGATGAAAAATCTTCCCCTCAATATCAATTGCAAAAATACTATCCAAAAATATTTTTATCTCTAAAACAAAAACAATTTGAAGTAATGCAAGGTTGTGTTATCGATAATTTAAAAAATGGAGTTGCACTGGGCCTGTATAGAAATAATTTGAACTATGAATTTATTTCGCGCATTTATTTTAATGGTGTAAATAGTATTAAAGATAAAGACATCTTTCCTTTAGAGAACTACTCTATGGTAACATTAATGAACTTGTATTTAGAATATCATTTACGAGGTATTTGTACTCCTAAAGGGTTAAAACAATTAGAAAATCAATTAAAAATTAATCAATAATACATGAAGAAATATATTTTAACCCTTTCTTTTTTTGCTTTTTCAATAGTAGTAAAAGCACAAGAACAATCACAACAACTCTCTTTAGACGAAGCTATTAATTATGCTTTAGAAAATAGTTACAACGCTATTGCTGCTAAAAATGATAGTAAAGTTGCCAAAGAAATTGTCTGGGAAACCACCACCATAGGTTTGCCAAAAATAGATGCAGCTGTAGACTATCAAAACTTTTTAAAACAACCCATAACTGTAGCAGATATTAATGGTGATGGTGTAGACGAAGAGTTTGTATTTGGAACCAAACAAAATGTAAACGCAAATGTAACCTTAACACAATTATTGTTTGATGGTTCTTATCTAGTGGGTTTACAATCTGCAAAAACATTTTTAAAAATTTCTGAACAAGCCGAAGAAAAAACAGCTTTACTAACAAGAGAAGCTGTTATAAATGCCTACGGAAACATTTTAGTTACAGAGAAAAAAATAGAAATCTTAAAAAGAAATAAAGAGGTAAATCGTAGAATTTTAAGAGAAGCAAGAGCGGGTTATGAAAACGGATTAACCGAACTAGAAGATGTAGAGCAATTTGAAATTATAGAAGGGACAATAGAAAACAACATTAGAGCTTCTATTCGTTTAAGAGACATTGCCTATAAAATGTTAAACATAGCTTTAGGAAACCCAACTAATACAACATTAACATTAACAGACAGCCTAGAATCGTTAGTGTTAAAAAACACCAATTTAAATTTATTAGTTCAAGATTTTAATCTTAATAATCATATTGATTACAGAATTGCCGAAAATGATAGAGAAACAAAACGCTTAATGGTGCAACTAGAAAAAAGTAAAAGTCTTCCAAGATTAAGTGCATTTATAAATTATGGTACACAAGGCTTTTCTAATAATTTTTCTTTTTTTAATAGTACTCAAAGTTGGTTTCAATCCTCTTTGTTAGGCGTAAGTTTAAACGTACCTATTTTTAGTAGTTTTGGAAGAAAGGCAAAAACTGAACAGGCAAAGATTAATTTAGAAACGGCAGATATGCGTTTAGAAGAAACCAAGCAAATACTAAATTTAGCTGCAGAAAGTGCTAAAAGTGATTATCAATTAAGTATCGACAATTACCAAACCGCAAAGAAAAATCTTAACCTGGCAGAAAGAATTGAAAAAAAACAACAAATAAAGTTTAACGAGGGAATTACTACAAGTTTCGACTTACTACAAGCACAGAACCAACTGTATACCCAACAAAATAATTTTGTGCAATCGATGTTAAACATCATTGCTAAAAAAGCAACATTAGAAAACGCATTAAATATACCTGTAAAATAAACCAACCAAGAAATGAAAAAAATATATTCAATAGTATTTGTAACACTTGTTCTATTCTCTTGTGGAAATAAAAAAGAACAATCTGTGGCGGAAGTAATTGCAACAAAAAACATAAACCAAATCAGGACTAAAAAAACTGAATTGGATCAAAAAGTGCAAGAAATTTCTAATGATATTAAAAAATTAAATGCGCAAATAGAGCTGCTAGACACACTTAAAAAAGTACCTTTAGTTACTGCAATTACAATAGAAAAAGAAATTTTTACACATTATGTAGAATTACAAGGTAATGTAAAAACAAAACAAAACGTTTTAATCTATCCAGAAATGGCGGGTACTTTAGAAACCGTTGCCGTAAAAGAAGGGCAACGTGTAACAAAAGGACAAGTTTTGGCTAACATAGATGATGGGGGAATGGCGCAACAAGTTGCTCAATTAGAAACTACATTGGCATTGGCAAAAACGACCTACGAAAGACAAAAAAGGTTATGGGATCAGAAAATTGGATCAGAAATTCAGTTTTTACAAACCAAAACCAATTTTGAGGCTTCACAAAATCAATTAGCTCAATTAAAAAAACAACTTGATAAGTCTACAATTAGAGCTCCTTTTTCTGGTGTTATTGATGATGTAATAAAAGACGAAGGAACTGTTGTTGCACCTGGCCCAGGGGCTGAAGTGTTTAGAATTGTAAACCTAAGCAACATGTTTATAGAAGCCGATGTACCAGAAACCTATATTAAAAGTGTCGTTCCTGGTAAAACTGTAAAAATCGAATTTCCGATTTTAGACAAAAAATTAGATACAGAAGTGCGTCAAACAGGTAATTTTATCAATCCTGCAAATAGAACTTTTAAAGTTGAAGTTGGTGTGCCAAATCAAGATAGAAGCATTAAACCAAACTTAACTGCAAAACTTAAAATAAACGATTACACAAGCACAGAAGCTATTTTAATACCACAAAGTATTATTTCAGAAAATGCAGAAGGTAAACAGTATGTATACAAAATAACAGGCATACGTAATAACATAGGAACTGCAAAGCAAGTCGTAGTAAAAACAGGGAAAACACAAGGTGATGTAATTGAAATTTTAGACGGTATTGCTGAAGGTGATCAACTTATAAAAGCTGGTGCTAGAAGTGTTAAAGATGGACAAGAAATTAAAATTTCTAAATCTTAATTGAATAGAAGATGAATAAAAATCAACAAAATAAAACAGATAAAGAATTTAAGCTATCTACGTGGGCTATTAATAATAAAACCACAATGTATGTTGCTATTTTCTTAATTCTTGTTCTGGGTATCTCTGCTTACTTTAGCATGCCAAGAGAAGATTTTCCAGAAATTAAGGAAACAAAAATTTACATAAGTACACTCTATCCTGGTAACACTGCAGAAGATATAGAAAAGCTAATTACAGACCCTTTAGAAGATCAATTAAAAGGGTTAAGTGGGGTAGTAGAAATTACGTCAACTTCTCAAGAAGACTATTCTATGATTGTTGTCGAGTTTGATGATGATATGAATGTAGAGGTTGCCAAACAACGTGTAAAAGACAAATTAGACACAGAAAAAGCATCGGAAGACTGGCCAACGTTTAATGGCGCAAAAGTAGATCCTAATGCGTTTGATTTAAGTATGTCTGAAGAAATTCCATTTTTGAATATCAATATTTCAGGAGATTATCCGCTTCAAAAATTAAAAGAATTTGCAGAGTATTTACAAGATGACATCGAAGATTTATCTGAAGTAAAACAAGCAGATATTAGAGGGGTGCAAGACAAAGAAGTAGAAATTGCTGTAGACATCTATAAAATGATGGCTGTAGAGGTTAGTTTTGATGATATAACCTCTGCCATACAAAGAGGAAATGTAACCTCTTCTGCAGGTAATTTAATTGCAAGCGGACAAAGAAGAACCATTAGGATTTTAGGGGAAATTGATGCCCCATCAGACTTAGAAAATTTTGTTATAAAATCTGAAAGAGGGAATTCTATTTACCTTAAAGATGTTGCTACTGTATCATTTAGAGAAAAAGACAGAACTACGTTTGCCAGAAAAGAAGGAAAGCAAGTGGTGATGTTAGATGTTAAAAAACGAGCTGGTAAAAATATGGTAGCTGCTGCTGAGCAAGTAAAGGTTCTTGTAGAAGAAGCCAAAGCATCTTATTTTCCTTCTAATTTAAAAGTAAAGGTTACCAATGATTTGTCCGATAAAACCATTGGTCAAGTAGATGATTTAGTAAACAACATCATCTTCGGAATTATATTGGTGGTAACTGTTTTAATGTTCTTCTTAGGATTTAAAAACGCATTGTTTGTTGGGTTTGCAATACCAATGTCTATGTTTATGTCTCTTATGATTCTTGGTGCCATGGGGTATACTTTAAATACCATGATTCTTTTTGGATTAATTATGGGGCTAGGAATGTTGGTAGACAATGGAATTGTGGTTGTAGAAAACGTGTATCGTTTAATGGATGAAGAAGGCTTGAGTAGAGTTGAAGCTGCTAAAAAAGGGATTGGAGAAATTGCATACCCTATCATTATATCTACAGTTACTACAGTTGCAGCCTTTGTTCCTTTAGGTTTATGGCCTGGTTTATTTGGGCAGTTCATGATTTATTTCCCTATTACACTTTCTGTAGTGTTAGGTTCATCATTAGTCGTTGCTATTTTCTTTAACTCGGTATTAGTCTCTCAATTTATGACTACTGAAGACAAAGAGATGCCCTTAAATAAAATAATAAGAACCTCTTTAATTGTTGGTGGTATTGGTAGTATTATTCTTGTTTTTGGAGGTGCTTATAGAGGTTTAGGTACAGTAATGGTTTTTACTGCAATCATGCTTTGGGTTTATCGTTTAATACTTCGAAAAGCGGCCAACTATTTTCAAAGAAATACTTTAGTTTGGTTAGAAAATACATACGAAAAATTACTAAAAGGCGCTTTAACAAGTTGGAAACCTATTGGGATTACCATTGGTACCTTCTTGTTATTATTTGCTGCTTTTGGTGGTTTTGGGTGGTCAGTTGGTACGCAAAGAACTAAAATTGAATTCTTTCCAGATAACAAACCAAATCAGGTGGTTGTTTATATCGAATATCCAGAAGGAACAGATATTTATGAAACCAATAAAATTACCAAAGAAATTGAAGAACGTGTGTATAGTGTTTTAAACGAAGATATATACATGGATGGTGATCGTAACTTTATGGTAGAAAGTTCGGTTTCTCAGGTTGGGGAAGGTGCAGGGAATCCGCAAACCGATGGAGGGTCTTCTGCAGAAATGCCACATAAAGGTAAAATTACTGCCTCAATGCGACAGTACAAATACAGACGTGGTTTTGATAGTGAAGAATTGCGTCAAAAAGTACAGGAGGCATTAACAGGCATTTACCCTGGAGTATTAATTTCTGTGGAAAAAGATGCCAATGGCCCACCAACTGGAGCACCAATTAACATTGAACTAGAGGGTAATGATTACGAAGAGTTAATTGCCACAGCAGAAAAAATGCGTGCCTACGTGAACACAAGAAATGTTCCTGGTATAGATGAATTAAAAATAGATGTGAATAAAGACAAACCATCTATGAAAGTAATTGTAGACCGTAAAAAAGCTGGAGAATTAGGGGTGTCTACAGGGCAAGTTGGCCAACAATTGCGTAATGCAATATTTGGTGCAAAAGCGGGTATTTATAAAGAAGATGGAGAAGATTATGATATTAATGTTCGATTTAAAGAGGATATTAGGTATAATAAATCTGCCTTATTCAATCAGAAAATTACGTTTAGAGATATGGCCTCTGGCCAAATAAAAGCAATTCCAGTTTCTGCCATTGCGAAACAAAGTAATAGTTCTGGGTTTAGCGCCATAAAACATAGAGATACCAAGCGTGTGGTAACCGTTTATTCTCAATTAGCGCCTGGCTATGTAGATGCTGCTGCTGTTGTAAACCAGATTAAAGAAGAAATGAAAAATTTCGAAGGCAAACCTGCTACTATTAAAATAGACTATACAGGGCAAATTGAAGAACAAAATAAACAACAAGCCTTCTTAGGAGGTGCGTTCTTTAAGGGTTTAGCATTAATTTTCTTTATTTTAATTTTTCAATTTAATTCAGTTTCCAAGCCAGCAATTATAATGATTGCCATATTTTTAAGCTTTATTGGGGTATTTGGTGGTATTGTTTTAACAGGTTCTTCATTTGTGATTATGATGACAATGATGGGAATTATCTCATTAGCCGGAATTGTAGTAAATAATGGAGTGGTACTCTTAGATTACACACAACTTTTAATTGATAGACGAAAAGAAAAACTTGGTGTAGAAGATACTGCTTACTTGCCTAAAAAAGAGTTGTTAGAGGCTATCATTAAAGCAGGTAAAGCAAGGTTGAGGCCTGTATTATTAACAGCCATTACCACTATATTAGGATTAATACCTTTAGCAATAGGTTTAAACATCGATTTCTTTTCTTTATTTGGTGAATTTGATCCTAAAATTTATATGGGAGGGGATAATGTTATTTTCTGGGGACCTTTAGCTTGGACAGTAATCTATGGACTTTTTATAGCAACTT
>Ga0209654_1003153_pt1 | contig 10386 bp, 6 predicted proteins | sample SaaInl1SG_22_DNA_FD_184646 | JGI IMG/M metagenome (GOLD analysis project Ga0209654, IMG submission 184646) | Marine microbial communities from expanding oxygen minimum zones in the Saanich Inlet - ESP_161SG_22_DNA (SPAdes) (version 2) | ecosystem: Environmental > Aquatic > Marine > Intertidal... | reverse complement strand
GACATAAAGTCTTCTTGAGTCAATACCCATGCAGCTCCAACAGAATAGAAGTCACCCCATTTGTTATTCAAAAATCTAGAAGAGGCATCTCTGTTAAAAGTAGCATTTAAAAAATACTTATTTTTAAAGTCTGTGGTTACGTTGGCAATATAAGATTCTGTTCTTTCATTGTCAGTATATCCATCAGATGGGTTATTAATCACCCCATTAGCAATATCAGTCCCAAAAGGTGTAACTAACTTAGAACGCTCAGCCTCTAAATAATTATATTCATAAGCAGTGGCTACATGAGAAACAAATGCAGATAAATTCATGTCATTAAAAGACTTGTTATATCTCAATCCAGTTCTAATGGTGTAATTTTTAGTTTCCCCTCGACTTCTATTAATTCTACCTCCATCTCCTTTTGCTGGAGAATAAAATGGTTCATTTAATGAAGTAAAATCATTCATGAAGTATTGGTAAGCGAAGTTGTTCTCAAATGTCAACCCTTCTGCCAAAGTAATTTTGGTGTCGTTATTAAAGTTTACAGAATTCGCTTTACTGTTACTGATGTTGATCTGAGAATCTGCCACCCCATTGGTAGCAAAACCAAATCCACGACCGTCTTCTAAACCGTAATCAAATAAGAACCCTCCGTAGATTGGATCTTCTATTTTTTGACCAGCAGCATCTCTTGTAAACAATGGGTAAATAGTTGGTAGGTTATCTATCCACCAGAATTGTGATGAAGATGAAGATCCAGTACCATTATTATTGGTCTCACTCTGGGTGTAGTTCAATGAAGTGTTCATGTTTACAAAATCTCCAAAACTATTGGTTGCTGCTACACGAGCATTTAACCTTTTGTAGTCTGTGTTTGAAGCGTATCCAATGTCGTCTATGAAACCTACAGAAGTGTATAGTGAAGAGTTTTCACTAAAGTTAGAGATCGTTAAGTTGGCCTCTGTTCTGTTAGAGTTTTGAAAAGCAAAATCTTCCCATAATTCTGGATTGTATCTTCTAGAAACTCCAGATCTCACCATTCCGGTAGCTGGATCGATTAATTCAGATACGCCTTGAGCACCAGAACCAGATACATTCCACATATTGTACACAGGAGAAATATCTGAAACATCTGCATTTCCTGCGCCTTCAAATAAGTTTGCGTTTGCGTATGCAACAGCAGCAGCATTATCTCCGTCGTTTTCAATTAATCCTCTTTGACGTGTCGCCTGCCAGTTAATTCCAATATACTCTTCTGGAGATTTAATGGTCTCATATCTTCCAACACCTTGGAAGTTAGTACCTGTTTTCACAGAAACATTGATAGAGTTTCCGGCATCTCTACCTCTTTTAGTAGTAATTACAATTACCCCATTAGCACCTCTCGCACCATATAAAGAAGTAGCAGAAGCATCCTTCAATACAGTCACAGACTTAATGTCATTAGGGTTAATGTCGTTTAATGAACCTCCAAATGGAGCGTCATCTACAATGTACAATGGCGCCTGAGATCCGTTTACAGATCCAAAACCACGAATACGCACTGTAGAAGTACTACCTGGTTGTCCAGAAGTATTAAATACAGCCACACCGGCCGCTTCTCCTGCCAAAGCTTGAGATACGTTGGTAAAAGACTTATTAGAAATGTTTTCTCCAGCAACCACCTTAGCAGAGCCTGCGAAGGAAGTTTTAGATACATTTCCGAATCCTGTTACAATAACTTCTTCCAATGCCTGAGCATCTTCTGCTAATTGAACATTAACAGTGTTAGAAGAACCTACTACTACATCTTGGGTTTTCTGCCCTATATAGCTAAAACGCAAAGTAGCCCCTTGCGCAACAGATATAGAATATAAACCGTCAAAATCTGACTGGGTACCTGTTGTAGTACCTACCACCAATACAGAGACCCCTGGTAAGGGAGCACCGTTTTGATCCGTCACTTTTCCTGAAACTGTCTTTTCTTGAGCGAAAGAAAAAACAAAGCATAACATCATAAAAGATGTTAAAAGCTGCGTTAAATTTAATTTCATTGATTGTTTTTTTAGTTAATTGCCAACAAAAATGAGTAAAAATTATTGTTAACGCAAATTTAACATGTCGTTAAGCCGCTATTTTAGACACTTAACCGTCATTTTTAGGGAATTCCAATTAAAAAGCCCTGAAAATCAATTTATATTGAGAAAAAATTGATTAAGTGTTTGAATTATCGGATAAAGTGTTAAAATGTTTACGAAAATCATAATGTTAAACGCAAAAAACTTCAATAATGCTACATTTCTATAACAAAAAACTCCTCGTGTGTGGCACAGATGAAGCCGGCAGGGGGTGCTTGTCTGGCCCTGTTACTGCGGCCGCAGTGATTCTTCCTAAGTCATTTAGACACCCCATGTTAAATGATTCAAAAAAACTATCTGCCAAACAGCGGGCTATTTTGGCGCCTATTATTAAACAAGCAGCCATATCTTATGGAATAAGTCACGTTTCCCCACATGAGATTGATCGCATTAATATACTCCAAGCGTCCATTAAAGCCATGCACAAGAGCATTGCAAAACTAGAAACCTCCCCTGATTTTATTATTGTAGACGGGAATAAGTTTAATCCATATCCAAACATTCCTCATGAAACTATTGTTAAAGGGGACGGTAAATTTTATGCTATTGCTGCAGCATCTGTTCTAGCAAAAACAGCCAGAGATGAATACATGCTAGCACTGCACAAAAAATTTCCTTACTATCAATGGAATAAAAATATGGGCTACCCGACAAGCATTCATAAAGCAGCCATTCTAAAATGGGGTGTTTCCCCACATCACAGAAAGACATTTAAAGGGGTTAAGGATATTTGACTATGCAAAAGAGGGGCTTGTATTATTTTAAGTCATAAATAGTACCTTTGAAAAGTTATAATTGAATACCATTCCATGAAATCTTACCTTGTCATTTTAACCGCATTGCTTTTGGTGCATTGCAGTCCTAAAACTGTAAACCAAGAACAGCCTCTTCTAAGTTATTTATCCAATCAAGATGATTTTGTCGTTAGAACGGATCATTTCAATCAGTTAAAAGCAAACCTGAACAACAACAGTCAATTTTTAAACTTTATTGATCAGGGGGCGTTTAAAAATTCTACACAGCGCTTTGAGTTGCTACAAAAAATTGATGTAAACACTCAGGCGCTCATGAGTATAAGAGAGATTGGAAAAGATGAGATTGATTTTATCATTATCACAGAACCGGCCCAAAGTACTTTAGCTTCTTCTGATCAAGTTTCGAGTAAAAACTACCAGGAATTTTTAATCGAAAAAAGGGTTTATCCCTCTAAAAATAAAGATCAAGTGCTCTACAGTGTGATCATAGGAGAAAATCTATTATTGAGCTCTTCTCAACTACTCATAGAGAATACCATAAGGAATTACAACAATCCAATAACTCCTGAGTCATTGGTAGCACTTTTTAAGGTAACCGAAGAAAACAGCCTTTACTTTAGATTAAATTCTGAGAGCTTTTTATTAAAAAATAGCTTTTTCCCCTCCTTTACCAATAGTTTTGGCGACTGGGGTGCATTGAGTATTGGCTTGGCCAATAAAAAAATGGAATTTCATGGTTTTAATTCAAGAAATGACAGTGTTCCTTATTTTCTAAACCTTTTTAAAGAAAGTAAACCGGTAGTACTAAAATCTCCTCATTATATTCCCGAAGTGGCTTCCAGTATAAAAATGTATGCCGTTCAAAACATGGAACAGTTTAATAGTGTTCAGAACAAAATCAAAAACAGGGAGCTCGCTTTAGATACCATTTTTAACAAGGTAGAGGAAATAGCTACTTTTAAATTAAAAGAGAATACCCTAGCCCTCATTCATTTTACCAGCCTTGAACCAGCCAATATTTCAAAACTATCAGTTAACAAAAGCCCAGAATCTGAATACAGAGACTACCCCATATACCGTTTAAACAATCCATCATTGATTGAAACTTCCTTTAATACGCTATGGAATAAATTGGAGGCAACCTATATGGTTCCCTTAGAACAAAGTCTATTATTTAGCAGTGATATTTCAGACATAAAGACCGTGATAGGAAATTTGAGTACTGGAACAACCCTTGAAAATAGCCCTGCGTTTTCAAGCACCAAAGCGTTTTTGGCAGAGGCCTCTACAGTGCTGTTTTATCAGGCGCAAACAACTCATTTTAATCCAGATAAAGCGCATGATTATTTTTTAGCCCCAAACCAAAAGGAGGACAAAAACACCAAAGTCTTTGCCTCTCAATGGGTGGGCGACCAAGATTTCTTTCACCAACACTTGGTGTTTCTAGATTTACCCCCTAAAAAAGACCAGGGAGGTGTTTCTCCAATAATGAGTCTACAATTAGAAAATCCTATATCATATACACCTCAGTGGGTGAAAAATCACATTAACAAAAAACAAGAAATACTAGTTCAAGACAATAAAAACCAGTTGTATCTTTTTGACAACAATGGCAAATTACTATGGAAAAAACAACTTCAAGGTCCTATACAGGGAAAAGTATCTCAGGTAGACCTGTATAAAAATGGCCGCTTACAATTGGCATTCACCACCACAAATCAATGGCTCGTTTTAGATAGAAACGGAAACGAAGTACCTCCATTTAACAAAACTTTTAAAGACGGAAATTTGAGTCCTTTGGCCGTGTTTGACTATGACAACAACAAAGAGTATCGTTTTGTTTTTGGACAAGGAAAAGATATTTATATGTACGACAGAAATGCAAAAAAGGTCCGTGGATTTAAATACAATAAAACAAAATCCTCTCTTTTAGAGGTCCCAAAACATTTTAAAATATCTGGAGATGACTACTTGGTGTTCAAAGGAATAGACGGGAGTTTAGATATATTAAACAGGATAGGTAAGACAAGGGTAAAAACAGCCAAGAATTATTCCTTTTCTGATAATGAAATAGCCATTTTAGATAAACAGTTCTCTTTTACAGATCTCCAGGGCAATCTCATTCAGATAAATACCAAAGGCAAAGAAAGCAAGAGACCTTTAAAAGTAAATGCCGCACACAGAACATCCATGAAATTTAACCAATTGGTGGTGCTAGAAGACAATATATTGTATTCAAAAGGTAAAAAAGCAGTGCTCGAATACGGAATTTACACCCCTCCTACTACCATCAAAATAAACCAGAAAATTTATATAAGCATAACTGACACTCAAAATAAAAAGGTGTATATGTTTGACAGTGAACTAACAATGCTTGAAGGTTTTCCTGTGTATGGAAGTGGTGAAATTGACCTAGTGGAATCTTCTGAGAATGGTACGTTGAACTTTGTCACCAAGGATAAAGAAAATAGCCTTGTGGTGTACCGGATTAAAGAATCAAAGAACACTAATTAAAAAGGCCAGTAAGCCATATGAGTAACGCTATATCCTTCTTTTTTAAACAGAAATTAAGCTATATTCTAAAGTCAAGTCTTTAATTGAGCCTCAAACAGCACTAGAAAATGCTTTAAAAGTTTGGCTTTTACCTCAACCATATCCTGAGGTATACCATTGAGCTCTGCAGCCATAGAAGTCACTGCCTTATCTTTAATTCCACATGGAATCATAAGATCAAAATAGCCCAAATCTGTGTTCACATTGAGTGCAAATCCATGCATAGTAACCCACCTGCTAGCTCTTACACCCATAGCACAAATTTTGCGTGCAAAAGCGGTACCTACGTCCAGCCAAACACCTGTTTCTCCAGGTGACCTTGTAGCATTAATACTGTATTCAGCCAAAGTAAGTATTACCGCTTCTTCTAACAAACGAAGGTATTTATGAATGTCTGTAAAGAAATTCTCTAAATCTAAAATAGGATAGCCTACTATTTGCCCAGGACCATGATAGGTAATATCTCCCCCCCTATTGATTTTATAAAAGCTGGCTTCTTTTTCTTTGAGGGCTTCTTCAGAGACCAATAAATGATCCAAATTACCACTCTTACCCAAAGTAAAAACATGAGGATGTTCTACAAAAAGGAAATGATTTGGGGTAGGTAAAGAAGTATTTTCTCTCTTATTTTGAACTTTTAAAGCCACCGTTTTCGAAAACAAAGCCTCTTGGTAATCCCAAGTCTCTTTGTAGTCTTTGAGACCTAAATCCTCTAAAAAAAGTTCTTTATTCATGAAGCAAAGATACTATTTCAATAGCGGTTTTAGTCATTGGGGTTATTCAAAATAACCAAAGCGGCAATGACCCCTGGAACCCAACCACAAAGGGTCAGTAAAAAAACAATTAAAATAGAACCACAACCTCTTCCGATTACAGAAAGCGGTGGAAAAATAATAGCCAATAATACGCGCCAAAAACTCATGAGTATTCTATTTATTTATAAATAGTCTTTTAAATGACGTAAAAGTAGCTCAATTGTTACATGTATAACTATAAATTAGTACGAAGTACTTATATTTGCCCCTTATAATTCGCACTTATGCAACTGACAGAACAAGAAATTGTAAGAAGAGAAAAGTTACACAAATTAAGAGCTTTAGGAATCAATCCCTATCCGGCTGCTTTATTTCCTGTAAACACCATGTCTACAGAGATTGAACAAAACTATGCGGAAGGAAAACAAGTTATTGTCTCTGGAAGGCTCATGCGAAAAAAGGTACAGGGGAAAGCCTCTTTTGCTGAAATTCAAGACAGCGAAGGTCGCATTCAATTATACTTTAATAGAGATGAAATAGACACCACTCCAGAAAGCCAACAGTACAATGAAGTGTTTAAGAAGCTTATTGACCTTGGCGATATTCTAGGCATAGAAGGCACCCTCTTTACCACCCAAGTAGGAGAAAAAACGGTGATGGTAAAAAAATTCACCTTATTGAGCAAAGCTTTAAGGCCATTACCGCTGCCAAAAGTAGACGCAGAGGGTAAAGTGCACGATGAATTCAACGATCCTGAATTGAGATACAGACAGCGTTATGTGGATTTAATCGTAAATCCTCAGGTCAAAGACACCTTTATAAAGAGAACAAAGATCACCAATAGCATTAGAAAATTCTTTAATGACAAAGGCTATTTAGAAGTAGAAACCCCCATTTTACAACCTATTCCAGGGGGAGCCTCTGCAAGGCCTTTTATTACCCATCACAATGCGCTCAACATGCCCTTGTATCTCAGGATAGCCAACGAATTATACCTCAAAAGGCTCATTGTAGGTGGCTTTGATGGAGTGTATGAATTCTCAAAAGATTTTAGGAACGAGGGAATGGACCGTACCCACAATCCAGAATTCACTGTAATGGAACTCTATGTAGCCTATAAGGATTACCATTGGATGATGGACACTACCGAGAAATTATTAGAGACTATAGCAGTGGAATCTAATGGAAGCTCAAAAATCACAGTGGGCAAGAATGCTATTGAATTCAAAGCACCTTACCCAAGAGTACCCATCCTTGAAGCCATAAAAATTCATACTGGTTACGATGTAGCTGGATTGAGTAGAGACGCGTTAGCGGGGGTAGCAAAATCTCTAGATATTGAAGTTACAGAAAGTATGGGTATTGGTAAACTCATTGATGAAATATTCGGAGAACGTTGCGAACACCATTATGTGCAACCCACTTTTATCACGGATTACCCAAAGGAAATGAGTCCGCTCACCAAAGAGCACAGATCCAACCCAGCCCTTACAGAGCGATTTGAGTTAATGGTCAATGGAAAAGAATTGGCCAACGCATATTCAGAGCTCAATGATCCTATAGACCAGAGAGCCCGTTTTGAAGATCAATTAGCCCTTTCTGAAAAAGGAGACGACGAAGCCATGTTTATTGACCAGGACTTCCTTAGAGCCTTAGAATACGGAATGCCTCCTACCTCTGGGATTGGAATTGGTATAGATAGATTGGTTATGCTTATGACCAATAACGCTTCCATACAAGAAGTGTTGTTTTTCCCTCAAATGCGTCCAGAAAAGAAAGCGGTTGAACTTTCAGACAATGAAAAAATAGTGCTGGAGCTATTGAAAAAAACCAATCCTATGCCTTTAACAGACTTAAAAGATGCCAGTGGATTGAGCAATAAAGCATGGGATAAAGCCATTAAAGGTCTCACAAAACTTCAGTTGGTTGTGGTGGCCAAAGAGGCCGATGCACTTACTTGTGCCCTCAAAGATTCTTAAATCTATGACGCTACTCTTCGTCTAAATAAGAAGGCGGTCTTTTATATCACAGATAAAAAAACTAGCTTAGGCTAAATTTTTAAAAGATGAGTAAGAGCAAAATAGTGGGCTTATTTTTGGGACCTGTATTTTTCCTATTGATACTTTTATGGCCTGAGCCATTTTTAAGTAACGAAGGAGATGCCGTAATTGCCGTAGCACTTTGGATGGTCACCTGGTGGCTCACCGAGGCTGTCTCCATTTCTGTAACTGCCCTGCTGCCTCTGCTTTTGTTCCCCTTATTAGACATTATGCCTATTGCAGAAGTAGGAAACAATTACGGAAGCCCCATTATTTTTTTATTTTTTGGTGGTTTTGTTATGGCGCTTGCCTTAGAAAAGGTTAATCTTCACAGAAGAATTGCACTCAACATTATTCGTATTACGGGCACTACGCCAAACAAAGTAGTCCTTGGTTTTATGATCGCCACAGCTTCTTTGAGTATGTGGATTAGTAATACTGCCACTACAGTAGTCATGCTTCCTATAGCCATGTCTGTGATTAAATTGTTAATTCACGACATAGATGGGTTTACTAAAAAAGACCGAAATTTTGCCGTAAGTGTCCTTTTGGGTATTGCTTTTTCAGCCAATGCAGGAGGTATTGCCACTGTGATAGGTACCCCCCCAAACTCTATTCTTATTGGATTACTCGAAAATGAATACCAAATAGAAATCTCCTTTTTAAAATGGATGGTATTTGCCTTACCCTTCTCAATCATTATGATTGGCCTGAGTTACATTACACTAGTTCACCTCATTTTTCCAAGTAAGGGATTGAATTTTTCCGCATCAAAAGAAGTGATCCAAGTAGAATTAAGAAAATTAGGCCCCACCCGTTCCAAGGAAAAGATGGTCTTGGGCATTTTTGCAGTGACCGTATCCCTTTGGATCTTTAGAACCTTAATCAACAGTATTTTTCCATCCTTAGGATTGTCAGACACTATGATCAGCATGTTTGCCGCAATAAGTTTATTTGCGGTCCCTTTTAATCTTAAAAAAGGAGACTTTATACTGGATTGGAAAGACACTGAAAAGTTGGCATGGGGTATTTTAATACTATTTGGTGGCGGATTGGCTTTGGCCAAAGGGATGTCTGTTTCCGGAATTGTAGATCAGGTTTCTCAAAGTATTGCAGCAGGTAATTTTAGTATTACTGCTACCGCCAGTTTACTAATTTTGCTCATGTTATTTATGACAGAACTCATGAGTAATGTAGCCCTAGTGGCCGTATTAGCACCTGTAGTAGCTGGAATAGCTATTGGTTTAGGAATTCCTATGGTTTACCTACTTATTCCCGTTACAATGGCTAGCAGCTGTGCTTTTATGCTCCCAATGGCGACCCCACCAAATGCCATTGTCTTTGCCAGCGGTTTTATAGAGGTCAAGGATATGGTCAAGGCGGGCGTCCTTTTAAATATAGTGGCTGTACTCATCCTCATTGGACTATTTGAATACATTATCCCATTACTCTTTTAGCTTTAGTTATGGATATCCTATAGGCGTTGGAGAATTTAAATAAATCATGACATTTTAGAATGTCCCTGATGTAATAAAAGCACCATCTTATGATTTTGTTAACATTTCTTTAGGACAATTTTTCGGTTATTTGAGAAGCTAAAAAATCAAAAAACATACCTAATGATTAAAAAAAATCTTCAGTACCTGTTGTTTTCACTCTTAGTGATTGGAAGTATCAGCAACAGTGAAGCCCAGCTTTTCAAGAAAAAAGCCAAGGCAAAAGCGCCCACAGAGGCTAAACCAAAAATAGATAAAGACGCACCGCAGCCTTACGCTAAGGTTATTACCAAAGAGGCAAAAACAGACAAAGGCCTTTTTGACGTGCACCAAATTAAAGACAAATTTTTCTACGAGATACCAGACAGTCTATTAGGGAGAGAAATGCTCATGGTAAGTAGAATTTCAAAAACTGCATCAGGAATTGGTTTTGGGGGTGGAAAAATTAACACCCAGGTCATGAGATGGGAAAAAAAGGGAAATAAAGTGTACCTAAGAGTGGTTAGCCACGAGGTGGTTGCCGCAGATTCTCTCCCAGTGAAAGAAGCGGTTGTGAATTCTAATTTTGAACCAGTATTGTATTCCTTTGATGTAAAATCTAATAGAAAAGATTCTATTGCTACAAGTACTGTCATAGACGCTACCCCGCTTTTTAGTAAAGATGTAAGTGCATTGGGTATGCCTGA
>Ga0209654_1003152_pt1 | contig 10389 bp, 7 predicted proteins | sample SaaInl1SG_22_DNA_FD_184646 | JGI IMG/M metagenome (GOLD analysis project Ga0209654, IMG submission 184646) | Marine microbial communities from expanding oxygen minimum zones in the Saanich Inlet - ESP_161SG_22_DNA (SPAdes) (version 2) | ecosystem: Environmental > Aquatic > Marine > Intertidal... | reverse complement strand
TAATTTTGATGTGGAGGGTGAGCCTGGAATAAGTGCAGGTTTGAATGCAGACGGTAAACTTAGGGACCCTTCGTCACGCTGGTCCGGTATTATGCGCCCTTTACAAATCAACAATTTTGAGGAACAGAATATTGAATTCATTCAGTTTTGGGTAATGGATCCTTTCTACGATAACGATAACGCTCCGGATGGAGGTGACTTGTATTTTAACCTCGGTAGCGTTAGTGAGGACATCTTGAAGGACGGACGCCAAAGCTTTGAAAACGGTATTCCCGCCAACGGTGATAAAAGCCAGATGGACAGCACAAGCTGGGGCTACTTAAGTGGGATTCAGCCCATAACAGAATTTTTTGACAATGCTGCCGGAGCTCGAGAAGCGCAAGATGTGGGTTTTGATGCGTTAGGCGATAGTGAAGAGCGGTCGTGGGCACCAAATGGATCATTGAGCTACCTCAGCCGAATTTTGAATGCCTACGGTACGGGTTCGTTAGCGTACCAAAGGGCTTATTCAGACCCGTCCCGAGATAACTTTCACTTTTATCGCAGCGATAGTCTCGATGGAGAAAGTGCAGATATTCTCGAGCGCTATAAGGCGTTTAATGGTACTCAAGGGAACAGCGCAACGGTGACGGTCAATGGCGCACCTGCTTCCGCCACGAACGTGCCAGATAAGGAGGATGCCAACCGCGATCAAACCTTAAGCAAAACTGAAAGCTACTTTCAGTATCGAGTATCCATGCGCCCTGAAGATTTAGTTGTTGGGGAAAATTATATTACAGATATTTTTGAAACCAATAGTCATGACCTACCTAACGGCATGTCTCGTCCTACCCGTTGGATTCAATTTAAAATCCCAGTTTTTGAACCGGAAAAGAAAGTAGGAGGTATTACGGATTTTCGTTCGATTCGATTCTTGAGAATGTTTCTTCGTGAATTCGAGGATCCTATTGTGATGCGTTTTGCCCGATTTGAATTGGTACGCGGAGAATGGAGGCGATTCCCTTTCTCATTGGATGATGTACGCGATAATGTTCCGATAGACGAAGACGATAAAACTTCTTTTAACGTAAATGCCGTTAATCTCGAGGAAAATGGTGGCCGTACACCCGTTCCGTACGTACTGCCTCCAGATATTCAAAGACAATTGGTCTATGGGGGCACTCAAATCATTCAGCAGAACGAGCAGAGTATGTCGCTTGAAATATGTGGCATTGAAGACGGTGATGCTAGAGCTGTTTTTCGAAATTTCAATTTCGATATGCGTATGTACAAGCGCCTGCGCATGTTTGTACACGCAGAAGCCGCAGGGCAATTTGAAGATTTGAACGACGGAGATTTGAGCATTTTTGTCCGCTTGGGTTCTGATTACAACGGAAACTATTACGAATACGAAGTGCCGTTAAAAGTTACTCCTTGGGGCGAACTCTTACCAGAAGATATCTGGCCTACAGACAATAATATAGACATAGACTTTGAAGACTTGAAAACGTTGAAGTTGACCAGGAATGCTGCAATGGAAAACGACCCAACGCTCAGTTTGGTGAACAAGTACACCGTTACCACTGCGGAAGGACGCAAGCTTTCAGTAGTAGGTGCACCAAATTTAGGCAACGTTCGAACGTTGCTCATAGGTGTGAGGAATCCAAGGAAGCGTTTAGCAACTGACGGAGACGACGGCCAAGCTAAATGCGCCGAAATTTGGGTGAACGAATTGCGCTTGAGTGATTTTGACAATCGTGGTGGATGGGCCGCTACAGCCACAGCTAGTGCAAAGTTGGCAGATGTAGCAAATGTGAATCTCACTGGTACTATGAGCACCATCGGTTTTGGCTCAATAGACCAAACAGTGAATGAAAGGAATAAATTTGCTGAGCGCTCTTACGGAGTTCAGACCAACGTGAACCTAGACAAATTACTTCCTCAAGAGGCTGGCGTGAAGTTTCCCATGTTTATCAGTTTCAATGAGAGTTTTAGAAATCCACAGTTTAACCCACTAGACCCGGATATTGAATTTAAGGAGTCGTTGGCGGCTGCTAATACAAAGAAGGAACGCGACAGCTTGAGATTTGCCGGGCAAGAGTATCAAATGCGTAAAAGCATTAATTTCACAAATGTGCGCAAGGAAAAAGGGGCGTCAGGAACGCCAACAACAAGACCTAGAGCGGCACCCAAAAGTGGAGGACAAGGCGCCCCCACATCTTCTAAAGCTATTAATTGGGCCAATTCGCCTTTTGCAATAAGCAATTTCAATACCTCCTACGCATTTACAGAAAGCGATCGCAGGAATATTAACATTGTGCAAGACCACCGTGTGATGCACACGGCATCTATAAACTATAACTACCAGACGCGTCCAAAAAACATAGCGCCGTTCAAGAATAAGATTCAAAACAAACAATTGGCGCTTATTAGAGATTTCAACTTCTACTACTTGCCCTCGAAAGTAAGTATGCGAACTGAGCTGAGAAGACAACTTGCAACGATGCAAATGCGCAACACGTTTGATCCGGCTATTTCGTTGCCCGTTACCTACAATAAAGCGCTGACTTCAAAGCGTATGTATGATGTAGCTTATGACTTGTCTAAAGGGTTGAAATTGGACTATAACGCTACGGCGCAAAGTAGGGTAGATGAATTGCCTGGAGATCCTAAAACACAAGCAAATAGAGACACTATTCTTGCCGGACTTTCTAGTTTGGGTCGACCAACTCAGTTTCACCAGACATTGAATGTGAATTGGCAAATACCCATCAATAAATTTCCATTTTTGGACTGGACTTCTGCCAGCGTACGCTACTCTGGGAATTATGATTGGCAGACCAATTCGACGGCTGCTTTGAATCCGCAGACAAAGCCAGAGCTCTACTTTGGAAATCGAGCACAGAATTCAAACAACATTCAACTCACGGCGAATGCAAATTTTGTGAATTTCTACAATCAAATACCCTTTTTGCGCAAGGCGAATCAAGGCGGTAGGCCTCAACCAGTAGCCAGACGCGGCGCACCCCAGCGCAGAGGAGCTCCAAAGCAAGAAGGCAAGCAGGAAGGCAAGGAGGAAGATAGTGAGAAAAAGGACCCTAAAATATTGCTTGGTGCAGCGCGTATAGCAATGATGATCCGCTCTGTTTCTTTGACCTACTCTCAGACTAACGGCACCTTGTTGCCCGGATTGATTACGAATCCAACATATTTTGGTGTTGATCCAAGCGCCATGCTTTCACCTGGATTGGATTTTGTCTTTGGTCGACAAAGCGATATTAAGACGCTTGCTGCTGCTAACGGCTGGTTGACTCAGAACACTAGGCAGCCCAATCAATTCCAAAAGACGTTTACAGAGAATTTGAATTTTCGAGCTACGGTCGAGCCGTGGCAGGATTTAAGATTACAGATTACGGCAACGAAGGTTGCAGGTTTGAACGGCTCGTCCATCTTTAGATACCACGATCCACTCATTGACACTACTCTTGGATTACCTGAAGGTTTTTACAACTTTAACCCAATGGATAATGGAAATTATTCCATTAGTTTCTTCTCCATTGGCAACGCATTTGAGCCTATTGATTCTGCCAATTCACCGGTGTACAATCTGTTCCTAGCAAACAGGAATACAATCTCCCAGCGCTTGCGAGATAATAAGGCTTCAAACGACCCTAGTTACCTAGGGAACTTTATTGCGGCCGCTGACGACAGTACCGGTACAAGAGAGGGGTACGACGGCTACAGTTACAATAGCGCTGAGGTGCTCGTGCCGGCATTCCTAGCGGCCTATGGCGGCATGAATCCAAACGAAGTGGTATTGAACGGCCGACCAAATATTCCCATGCCGAATTGGAATCTAAATTTTAACGGATTCATGAAAATTCCATGGTTCAAGAAGCACTTTCAGTCATTCACCTTAACCCATACCTATAAGAGTTTATATACGATGAACTCTTATCAAAGTAACATGCTCTTGCAGCAGCGCATTCAAAATGGTGAGCCGCCAAACGACATACGAAATTCAAATAGCGACTTTTTACCACGTGAACAAATATCGCAAGTAAGTATCGCCGAGAATTTTGGTCCATTTGTAGGTTTGAATATGCGCATGAAGAACCAGGCCAGCTTGCGCTTTGATGTAAAACGAAATAGGCAATTAAATTTATCTCTCGTGAACAATCAATTGAGCGACACGAGAGGAATGGAGGTAGTTATTGGTACTGGATATATTATTAAAGATGTAGTCTTCAATATTGTCAGTGACGGACGCCCTCAAAAGATAACCTCCAACCTAGATCTGAAATTGGATTTCAGCTTGCGCGATAACCAAACCGTTATTCGACGCATTCAAGAGGGAGTGGATCAAGTGACTGCTGGACAGCGCATTTGGACGCTTAAAGCGAGTGCAGATTATATGCTGTCTTCAAAATTGACGGCACGTCTTTACTACGACCAAACAGTGAGTAAATTCAAAACATCAAATGCATTCCCTACCTTAAATACTAACGCTGGGATAGCGTTTAGATTTAATCTTTCGCAATAGCCCGCAGTTAGAAAAAAGCATTTTACATTTGTCAAAAACATACCCAGATGAACTATCCAGATGACTTGAAGTACTCGAAAGACCACGAATGGATTCGAGTAGAAGGCGATGAGGCCTATGTTGGTATTACATCATTTGCAGCAAGCGAATTAGGTGATATCGTATTTGTTGATGTCGATACAGAAGGTGAGGCCTTAGATCAAGATGAGGTGTTCGGAAGTGTAGAAGCAGTAAAAACAGTCAGCGATTTATTTTTGCCTATCGCAGGCGAAGTGCTAGAGTTTAACGAAGGACTTGAAGATGCCCCAGAGGCAGTGAATGAAGATCCTTACGGTAAAGGTTGGATGGTTAAGATTAAGATTAGCGATGCGTCCCAATTAGACGGCTTGATGGACGCGACAGCGTACCAAGCAATGCTTGGTTGATCGATGCGAAATCCTTGGATATATAGAGCCCCCGCCATTGGTTGGGGCTTTTTAATTTTCTACGCCTGCCTTGCTCCAGTAAGTAATTTAGACCCTGGATGGGAGATTGAGATAAGTGATAAACTCGTTCACTTTATCCTCTATTTCTCTTGGACTATCTTTCTTTACTTCGCCTCTACCAGAGGGTATAATAGAACTATAAAAAAAAGAAAAGCACTGCTCTATTGGTTCATAGCCGTCCTGATCGGGGGAGTAATTGAGCTGCTTCAGGGTTGGATGGGCTTAGGTCGTTCCGCGGATCTGTTCGATGCTGTTTCAAATACTGCCGGAGCGTTATCAGGGATGGTCCTTTCAAGAGTCCTTCATAGAATCTTGGCATAGTTTTTTGGCTTTAATTCTCAGAACCCCTATATCCGATAAGTTTATGAGTTTAAAAGTTAAAAAAACTGCGAAAGCCGATTTAGAGAATAAACGTCCGTTGTTCTTAATTCTCGGATTGGCTTTATCCCTTAGTGCTGCATACACTGCACTAGAATGGAGCGTCCTTGAGCGCCCTTTAATGATTGTTGATAATGGTGACGGCACCTACATTGAAGAAGAAGATTGGGTAGTGCCCATTACCCAAAGATCCGTGCCTGCGAAGCCTTTGGCTGCGAGTGCTCCTAAGATTGATCCGAACCTCTTGAAGATTGTTCCCAATACGGTCGTTCTTCCCGCTATTGACCCTAATTTATTTTCAGGTGTTATTGATGATGGTATTGTTGAAATTATTGATCCCGATCCAATAGACAATGACATTTACATGTTTACGGCAGTAGAGTCTAGGCCTATTTTTCAAGGTTGCGAAGGATGGGTTAGTGATGAGGAACGTTTCTCATGTTTTCAGAAAGAGCTGTTGCGTTTTGTTGCCAAGAATTTCGAAGTTAGTGAAGAGATGATGATGTTCTCTTCTGGCGAGAAAGTATTTGTAGAATTCATTATTGAAAAGGATGGATCGGTTCGAAGAGCAAAAGTGGTTCGAGGTGAAGATGAGCTCATTTCTAAAGAAGCAGTTCGGATGGTGAGGAACTTACCGGAATTTACACCAGCAAAAATCAATGGTAAGCCCGTGAGAATGTCGTACATTTTGCCGGTAAACGTAAAGCTTCAGTAAGATGAAATTGAGCATAATCTTAGCCTTCACAGCACTGCTTAGCATTCCAGTATTGGCTCAGGGGCAAGTAGCGCCAACATTTGAAAATTGTACGCATATAGCGACCAATAGCGATATGCAAATATGTTTTGACCGTACCATAAGGCAACATGTTCTTGACACATTAAAGTATCCCTCTGGTTTGGAGAAAGAAGGAATGGTATTGGTTAAAATCACTTTTGATGAAAAAGGTCAATTGCAAGAGCCTGAAGTAATGAAGAGTTTTTCCGAATTTGCCTCGAATGAAGCACTTAAAGTGATGAAGTCCTTACCCAGAGTGGTCGTACCGGCCACACAAAACGGAACGCCGGTGGCTATCTCCTATACTTTTCCGGTTCAATTCAAGAAATAACTAGTAAAAACTCATTTGTGCTAACGGTAGATTTGGCTATTTTAGCACCTCAATTAGTTCTAACGCATGAAGAATAGAAAAACCTACGATGCAGACGCAGAAAACAAAAGGAATCTCTTTTTGTTGGTCGGTCTTACGTTGTCCTTGGCACTGACTCTCTTCACATTGGAATACAGATCTTACGAATCAGGTCCTGGTGAGCTGGGTAAGATGAGCTATGACGATGAAGACGAGATTGCCATTATTACCAACAGAACCCCACCGCCTCCTCCACCACCACCGCCTCCAGCACCGCCAGAGGTGATTCAGATTGTAGAAAACGATTTGGAAATAGAAGAGGTTGAATTCGAATCTACTGAAACTGACGAAAGCGAAGAGATTGAAATCGTTGAGGAAGTAGAAGAAGACGATGAAATCTTTAATTTCGCCGTTGTTGAAAACAAACCAGTTTTCCCGGGTTGTGAAAAGAAAGCAACAGAAGACGAGAAGTTCATGTGTTTCAACCAAGAAATCATGAAGCATATAGGCAAAAACTTTGAATTCCCTGAATTGGCCCGCCAAATGGGTATCCAGGGAAAAGTGTATGTGAATTTTGTGATTGAGAAAAACGGTAAGGTAAGTTCGGTTACCATTGCGCGTGGTGTAGATAAGTTGATTGACGACGAGGCCATTCGCGTTATAAAGAAGCTGCCTACCTTCATACCAGCGAAGCAGCGCGGTAAGCCTGTGCGTATGCAGTACACGGTACCAATTAATGCAAGATTGCAGTAGTTCGGTCGTAGTTATTTCAAAAAGCCCGGGCCCTAGGCCCGGGCTTTTCTATTTTCACACCATAAAATTTTCCCAATGGCTATTCAAGATTTGGACAAACTGACGCTTATCGCCGCACAGGCAGCTTTAAAAGGCGGTATTGAAATTCTAGATGTCTACAATAATGAAGAAACTCGTATTGTAGTAAAAGGGGACGATAGTCCACTTACACAGGCGGATACTCGTGCACACAAGGCTATAATGGAACTGCTTGAGCCGACAGGGATTCCAATTCTTAGTGAAGAAGGTAAACATTTACCATTTGAGCAAAGATCTTCTTGGAAGAGGCTGTGGATTGTGGATCCGTTAGACGGGACGAAGGAATTCATAAAACGCAACGGTGAATTCACGGTAAATATAGCCTTGGTCGAAAATGGAGCTCCTATAATGGGTGTAGTTTATGTACCTGTAACAGGAGAGCTCTACGTGGGTGTCCGTCCATACGGCTCATTAAAATTGACTATCAATGCATATGCTGCGATCACCCATGAAGATTTGAATAGGGGTGCTCAACTCCCGTTAAAAGTCGACCGTCCCTTTACAGTCGTTGGTTCTCGCAGTCATATGAATACTGAAACCGAAGAATTCCTTAGAAGCTACCGCGAGAAATATGGTGAGGTTTCTATTCTTTCCAAAGGATCTTCCTTAAAGATGTGCTTGGTTGCTGAAGGTCTCGCGGATGTGTATCCGCGCTTTGCGCCAACAATGGAATGGGATACGGCCGCTGGACAGGCGGTGGTAGAAGCCGCAGGCTTTAAGATGGTAGAAAAAGACAGTCGAGCGCCCTTGCGCTACAATAAAAAAGACTTATTAAATCCGCACTTTATTGTGCTATAAGTCTCAATGAATCAAAATGCTGTATCTTATCTTTGCACCTTGAAAATCACTTTAGGTGTCTGAGAAAAAGAAACCATCACTTTTAAAGGAAATAATAAGGCTCGGAAAACTTCGATTGGGAATTTCTGTAGTCTTCAGTTCTGTGGCCGGTTACCTTCTGGGCTTTGAAGAATTCTCCTGGTTCAATCTGCTCCTGCTTTCTATTGGCGGCGTCCTTGTTGTGGGAGCTTCAAATGCCTTTAACCAGATTTACGAAGTAGAGCAAGATTCCTTAATGAATCGGACTAAAAATCGTCCGTTACCGGCCGGAACTCTCACTTTAGCACAAGCTTACACCGCCGCAGTGGTGGCATTACTTCTAGGGCTGCTCCTGCTGTACAGTATCAATGTGCTCTCAGCATTTTTTGGGGGCGTGAGTGCATTTATTTATGTGATCATCTATACACCACTAAAGGCGCGCACGTCATTAGCTGTATTTGTAGGTGCTTTTCCAGGAGCCATCCCCTATATGCTTGGTTGGGTAGCGGCACGAAATGATTTTGACATTGAGACAGGTACCTTATTTGCGCAGCAGTTTTTTTGGCAATTTCCACACTTTTGGGCCATTGCTTGGTTCTCATTTGAGGATTATAAAAAAGCCGGTTATAATCTATTGCCTTCTGGGGCAAAGGATAGAGCAAGTAGGTTGTTCATTATAGTGTACACCGTTTGGATGATTGTAGTCGGGGTGCTTCCTGCTTTCGGAATTACAGGTGATTTAACCCTTAGTTATGCTGGGGCATTACTAGTGCTATTGCTCGGTCTGTGGGTGCTTTTTCACGGGGTTAGCCTATTGAAAAGTGGAGATGATAAAACTGCACGGAAACTAATGTTCAGTAGTATTGGTTATTTAACAGGTATGCAACTCATTTACGTTATTGATAGATTTATCTAAAATGGAAACATTAGCTCAACAAAGAAGGAAAGCCTCAAAGCCGTTATTATGGATTGGAATTGGCTCAATCATCATGGCCTTCGCCGGATTAACCTCAGGTTATGTCGTAAGCAGAACAACGCTTGTAGCTTCTGGAAATTGGCTGGTGTTTGATCTGCCTTCATCCTTTAATTACAGTACGGCAGTAATTTTAGCTTCCTCATTGACTTTATGGCTGGGAAAAAAAGCCATATCAAAAGGTGAGACGGCTCGGTTAAAATTGTTTTTATGGTTGACTATTTCTTTAGGTATCATCTTCTTATTACTTCAGGTTAAAGGCTGGAGTGAAATGAGAAACGAACAAGTGTTTTTTACAGGTCCTGGTTCGAATCCTGCAGGATCATGGGTTTACGCAATTTCCCTGTTTCATTTGGCGCATTTGTTAGGAGGGATAGTTTCATTAGTATATACTACGCTTCGAGCTTATTCACGCAAGTATACTCAGGAAGATTACCACGGTGTACAGTTGGCGTCGATTTACTGGCATTTTGTAGACCTTTTGTGGATATATTTATTCATCTTTTTGACTCTTATTCGTTAGATTTGCACGAATCATAATTCAAAACACTCGTTATGTCTTCTAATGCTGATTTAATTCAAGATACCAATCACTGGGGCGGGGGATCGAGACCTATGGGCGCTCGATACGGTAAGCTCATGATGTGGTTTTTCTTGTTGTCAGATGCGTTAACCTTTTCAGGCTTCTTAACTGCCTATGGTTTAATGCGCTTTAAGTATGAAAGCACCTGGCCAATCGCTGAAAATGTATTCACTCATTTCCCAGGACTAGAAGGAGATCAACCATTGCTTTACGTGGCTTTGATGACCTTCATTCTTATCATGTCTTCCGTTACCATGGTGCTTGCAGTAAATGCAGGAGAAAAAATGAAAAGAGGTGCGGTGACCAACTGGATGCTATGGACCATAGTTGGTGGTTTAATATTTGTAGGTTCTCAGGCTTGGGAGTGGTACCACTTCATAATGGGCGATACCGGTGCAGTTGAGACAACGCGTCAGGAGATATTACATGTATATAATGCCGATGGTGAGCGATTGAGTTTCAGTCAAATAGTGCACGGCATGGAAGAAGGTCATGCAAGTAATCATGGCGAAATTTTCTCCAAAACAGAAGTGTTGGCTTCTTTGAAAGCAAATGGAGCGCTATACCTCAAAGAACCGGGAAAGGCGGGTCGTACTTTTACCCATGCTGAAAGTGTTGCTTACCTCGAAGCGGGGGATGTTGTACAAGGCGCCAACATGATACATAATGAGTACGGG
>Ga0209654_1003148_pt1 | contig 10396 bp, 10 predicted proteins | sample SaaInl1SG_22_DNA_FD_184646 | JGI IMG/M metagenome (GOLD analysis project Ga0209654, IMG submission 184646) | Marine microbial communities from expanding oxygen minimum zones in the Saanich Inlet - ESP_161SG_22_DNA (SPAdes) (version 2) | ecosystem: Environmental > Aquatic > Marine > Intertidal... | reverse complement strand
TACTTTTGCAGAGCAGCTGCCCTATGGCAAGCTGCTCTTTTTATTATGTCTGGTAGCAACTTCATTGATTACGTAAAAATCTACTGCAAGAGCGGTCGTGGTGGAAAAGGTTCCACTCACCTCTTGAGAAACCGAATGACTTCCAAAGGTGGTCCGGACGGTGGCGATGGTGGTCGAGGCGGCCATGTGATTGTACGTGGGAATGCGCAGATGTGGACCTTGCTGCCCTTGAAGTATCAAAAACACATCAAGGCCTCCTCCGGTGAGAACGGCTCCGGCCAAGAAAAAACCGGCGCTAACGGTGAGGACAGGTACATTGATGTGCCCCTAGGCACGGTTGCTAAGGACGAAGAAACCGGCGAGGTATTGTTCGAAATCACTGAACACGGCCAAGAGAAAATCTTGGTGAAAGGCGGTCGTGGTGGTTTGGGTAACGTACACTTTAAATCGTCTACGTTTCAAACTCCACGCTACGCGCAGCCGGGTGAAGATCCTGTGGAAGGCTGGTTTATATTAGAACTTAAAGTCCTAGCAGATGTGGGTTTGGTGGGCTTCCCTAATGCGGGTAAGAGTACGCTACTTTCTGTTGTTAGCGCGGCTAAACCTGAGATTGCTAATTACCCTTTTACCACGTTGGTGCCTAATCTAGGTATTGTGAATTACCGCGATTACCGTTCTTTTGTGATGGCGGATATTCCTGGTATTATTGAAGGTGCCTCTGAAGGCAAAGGGTTGGGATATCGTTTTTTAAGACACATTGAACGCAATGCGTTGTTACTTTTTATGGTTCCTGCTGATGCGGAAGATTATAAGAAGGAGTACGAAATTTTATTGAATGAATTGGTCGTGTATAACCCTGAACTGGCAGATAAGGACCGCATTTTAGCAATCACAAAATGTGATATGTTGGACGAAGAAATGCAAGAAGAGATTTCGCAGCAACTCCCTAAAGATGTACCGCATTTGTTTATTTCATCGGTAACTGGAACAAATATTATGGTGCTAAAAGATCACATCTGGACAGCGCTTAATGCTGAGGAGTAATGAGTGTACTGGCTGGAATTTTGGAGGTGGATGAACAGGTTTTTCTTTACCTGAACCATTTCTTTCCTGCTTCTACAGATACATTCTGGTTAGCGGTCACCAAGACCATTACCTGGGTACCTCTCTACATAATTCTTTTAGCTCGATTAGTTAAAAATGCAGACACCCATAGCGTATGGTTGTTTCGAACAGCGCTGACCATAGTCGGCGTACTGCTTTGGGACCAAGGAGCGGGCTTTTTCAAAGAATGGATCGCTAGGCCGCGACCGTGTCAACAACAGATAGAAGGCATGCGTGTCCTTGTGCATTGTTCGCCGTTTGGATTTTTCTCCGCACACGCAGCCAATTCTTTTGGTCTGGCATTCCTAATGAGAAAGTGGCTCAAACCTTCGTGGTTCCCGGTGCTCCTTGCTATTGCTACAGTGCAAAGTTTCTCGAGGTTACACCTAGGTGTACATTACCCCTTGGACCTGCTATTTGGAGCCGTATGGGGCGTCCTTATTTCGACTATTTTAGTGCGAATCGATACTAATTTTCAATGAATATGTACTCAGCAGGTTTGGCGGTATTCTTAGGTGGAGGCGTTGGGGCGCTCAGTCGATTCTCCATAGGAATTTGGTTGAGCACCATTAAAAATGGTATTCTTCCAGGACATTGGATCACTTTTTTAATCAACCTATTTGCAAGCATTGGCTTAGCACTATTGGTGAAATATACAGATACAAAATCTACATTTTTCCTTCTTTTGGGAACTGGTTTTTGCGGCGGATGGTCTACCTACAGCACATTTAGTGTGGAGGTTGCCCAGTTGATACATTCTGGCCAATTCTTACAAGCGTTGGCGTATATTTCCGCAAGTCTACTGGTAATCAGTGCTTTAGTATATCTGATATACTGTCGGTAATCGCACCGCCTCTTTTCAATGTGACGCAGAGACCACAGGGTTCGTTGGGTTCGAAATACATCATAAAATTATTCTGGTCGGCAATACTTGCTACATTCAGTAATCCCTGTCCACTGCCCTGAATACGGTGGTCGGCTCGAATTGGGGTTTTTCCTAATTGCTTTAACACAGATTTCTCTACTCCAATACCTGTATCGCTCCATCGGAACTCCTGTTGGGATGCGTCCCACCTGCAATCTATCTTCAATGGAGCCCCCTTATGTCTGTACTTAATAGAATTTGAGAGAAGGTTTCGCAGGACTATCAATAGGTCCGTTTGTTGCATTGGAATGAAACCTTTGGCGGTAATCGAAAGATTAAAATCAGTAAGTGCGTCCAACGTGCTCTTATACAGGGGTAAAATGCGCTCTACGCTTTCCTCAAGGTCGGCACTTTTTTCATCGGTAATAAAAGAAAGGTTCTCTATACTTCTTTGCGATTCATGGATGAGTCTCATGGTTCGCATCACTGTTTGAGTACTCTGCTCTAAGTAGTTCGATTCGCTCTTGAAGGCCTCTGGTAATTTAGTGGCAATTATTCCATTGAGTAGTGGGATTTGACTCAATGGTTGTTTGATATCGTGAACAATACTCTTCATCAGAATCAACGTTTTTTCAAGAGCATCTTCTTTTTCAATTCGCTTGAGATTTTCCAAGTGTACGGTGTACGCTTCAAAAGTGATCCCTATCAGAGAAATAGCACCTAAAAAGCTGAATTGGATAATTAGCTTTATTTCGGGCGAAGCTATAACAGCTTCCGGAAATTCTTTAACGTAATTAAAATGAACGATATATAGCGCGATGGAATATGCCCAAATAATCAGACCTGTACCCGCTTTGAGTATCCATTGCTTGGCTTTAAAAAATACCAAAGCATTAATTGTATTTATAGCCGCGCTGAAAAAGAAAAGGTAGCTTTCTTCGAAACCAAAATTATCAATAGAAAATAAGATCAGTCCTACGATGATGTAGGTGAGAATGCTCAATGTTTTGAAATCTTTCCGATAGAGTAAAATACTTCCTATAGTTGCAAAGAGTCCAAAAAATCTGACGACTAAAAAGTGAACTTCAGTAGGATTAACAAAGTAATCCACTATAGCACCAGTTAGGCCTAAGGTCCCAAGGATTTGAAGTAAATAGAAGAATCTTCCCTTTGCTTTTTCAACATTCATAGAACAAAGGAAGAAAAAACCGCAAGGGAATTCCCGTTACTCAACTTTACCCGGAAACCTTGGCTGAAAAGTACCTATAATTGACATTTTCATCTAAGCAGGTTCACCACTCCAATTTTCTTGATCAGCTTGTCGTTTTGGCCTTTTGAGAACACCGACCACGTATATGTTCCAAAGGGCGCTGGAGTGCCGTTGGGAAGATTTCCATTCCAACCCATTTCGGGGGTGTTGCTAGAAAAGATTTCTTCGCCCCATCTATTGAATACTTTTAGCTCATAGGTCTTTATTCCCACAGCGGTGGGTTGGAAAAAGTCGTTAATGCCGTCGCTGTTGGGCGTGAAGGCATTCGGAACAAAAATGAGTGTTTCAGGGTTGATGCGGATCATCGCGGTTGAAGTGTCTGGACAATCAAAGGTGTTAATGACTACGTGCTCGACCTCAAACCAACCGGTATCGCTATAAGAGTGGTTTAACGAACGCTGGTTGTAATAAATACTGCCGTCTCCCATGGAAGTGACGATGTCGTCCGATGGAGCTGAGGCTATATCCATGATTTCAATAGTACTCGTATAAATGGTGGCCGATGTTGGATCAGCAACAAACGAAGATGTGGGGGAGGGATAGACAGTTATAAAATCGTCGTAATTAATAGTTATAGTGTCCACACAACCTTCAATAAAGTAGACCGTGAGCGTTACATCATAAGAACCCGGATCTGAATAAGTATACACAGGAGCACTGTCGTTACTCAGGACGCCGTCTCCAAAATCCCAATTGTAGATGACCGCACCATCAGTGATGGTGCTGTCCCAAAATTCAACGGTAAATGGCGCACATCCTATTTGGTTCTCTACACTTACATCGGTTTCCGGTCGCCTGTAGATTCGAACAGTGTCAATATAGGTTTCTTCGCAGCCTTGTTCGGTCACAGTTAAAGAAACGATTTGGTCTCCCCAAGTGGTAAAATTAACTGGAGGAGGATTCCAGCCGTTGAAAGAGGCTATGGATCCGTTGGGACCAAAATCCCATTCAGCTTGTGCCATACCCCCGTTCGAGCTTTGGTTTTGAAAGGTGATTTGGTTTTCGTCAAAACAGACCGGGCCGTTAAATGTATAACCAGCATTAATAGGGTTGTATAACTCATAGGTGACTTCAGCGGTGTCCGTACAGGGCCAACCAACGTTAATTATCAGTTGAATGGTGTAGGTTCCTGTGTCGCCATAAGTATAGGTTGGGTTTTGTCCAGTGGAGGTCGCTCCAGGATTTGTGGGGTCGTTCCATATCCACAAAAAGTTCGTTCCATTTAGCGAACTGTCGGGTATTGATACTGTGGTGCCGTTACAGAAAGTGTTTGGCTGATAAATCTGTGGGGTTGGATTTGAAAGAACATTACTTTGACAGGTAGTAACGTTAAATTGATAATCGCGTCGAAGCGTAGAGAGAAGGACGCCATTAGTGTCGTATTCGGATGCGCAAACCGCAAAAACATATTGGCCTGTACCCGTAGGCGTGCCCGTTAACACACCCGTTGCTGGATCCAGGGTGATTTGAGGGTTAGAAGGCAGTGGATACCCTGAAGAATACGGGAAGGTGAAAGGAACCGGGCCAAAAGGAGGTGCGCTCGGTGGGTTAGGCGCAGGATTATTTTGGCTACCACCATTGAGAGGTTGGCAAAGCGAATAATAGATAGAGTCTCCATTGTCCTCTAATACTGAAAAGTCAATATTTAAGCTATCGTCTTTGCATAAAACTATAGGGGGATCGGATTGGAACCTCGCAGAGCCGTTACACGTACTATCTAATGGAGGTATGGTAATGTGATATGTGGAGCCCCAAGCGCCAGAATTGGCAACGTTCGTAATGGTGTTGTTTCGGCAACATCTCTGATAAACTATGGTATAACCATGAGTGCTCGGTTGTAGCGTCACATTTGTTCTATACGTAGCTTTTTCTGTACAAACGTTTGGGGGTGTTTGTAAACAAGGATTTGCAACCACTGCAGGGATGCCAACAATCTGACCCCGAGCCACATTCAGGGTCTGAACGGCTACATTTTGGGCAGCTCCACCATAGACGGTAATTGGGGCAGTTTGATCAAAAGGTGCTCCTGAAGAATTACAGTCGCGATATATGGTCAACGTGATTTGATACACGTTGCCGTTTGTATTTGAGCCTACACATCGATAGGATATTTCGCCACCGACCAAATGCGCAGAATACGAGGGTAGGGCGAAACAGATAAAAGCGATAAAAATGTAGATCTTACGCATGGCTTGTAAATCTACCAAATATTATGCCTACTCCTATGGACGAAAGAGCCCCAAGCTTTTGAATGGGAAGATGACTTTGTATCCGTTGTTTCTGAGCCATTTTTTTGAAGATGCTAAGCGAGTAACCATGACAAAATCTCCGCCCCAACCGCCAAGACTTTTAACTTGTCCTGGATAGGCAGTGAACAGTTCATTTTTAACCTTTTGAAGTCCAAGTTGTTCAGATATTAAATTTTCATGAGCTACAATAACCTCCTCCAATTCAGAGATGGTGGTGCTTTTTAAAAAGGCATCGGTAAGTTCATTGAACTGATCTATCTGGGTATCAGAAAATGGTTTCTTCTTTAGAAGATTCAAGCTATCAGAGGTTAATTGCTTGTTTCCTCGGTAAACAAAGCCAATATCGTGTGTAAATTCGAACGGTATCTCGGTCTCTATGACTTGGGGCTTGTTGTCTATCAATTGATAGAGAATTGGGCCGTTTGCCGTTGCGCAAGCAAGGTCGTAGCCGCTGCCGCCATGTATCTCTCGAAAGGTAGCTAATGGGTTAGTTCCTGCACACTGAGAGAGTAGACTTGCCAAAGTACTTGAGGAACCTAGTCCCCATTCTGCGGGGAATTCTAAAGTTGAGAAAAAATTTCCAGGTCGATCCAGCAAAGCAGTATTTGACTTTACTATTTCAAGATTTTGAACCAGTCGCTTCGCAATGATTTCATTGGAAGTCGCTTGAATTTCAAGCGTTGGACTAAATTTTGCCCAAAACCATTCTTGCCCGTCATGGCTCAGAGAAGACCATTTGATACACGAACCATTTGGGTTGGGTTTGTAGTTCAATTTCTGCCCGTATCTCGTGGGTATGGCAAGGCCTTGAGCCCCTTGTGTTATGGCGTATTCAGAGGTGAGTAAGAGTTTTCCGTTGGCGCGGTAATTCAGCATTGTTTATTTGCTGTCCACCTTAGGGACAGGTACGCCGCGCAAATTACAGAAGTAATTGACAACTTCACGGTGGTGAGGTACCTTATCTTTAAAGTATGCAGTAATATGCACCTTCTCTTCTGCCGTAGCTTCTAGCTGATTCAGGATATTCATCAGGTGCATCTTCATGTGTCCCTTCTGAATACCAGTGGTCACCAATGCACGCAATGCCGCAAAATTTTGTGCTAATCCACTCACGGCTACAATACCCATAAGCTCTTCCGCATTGGGCTTCCCTAGCATTTCAAGTGCTTTGACTACTAACGGGTGAAGTTTAGTTAGACCACCGACTACTCCTAATGCAAGAGGTATTTCAATCCAGTATGTAAAGATGCCGTCTTCAACCTTGCAATGCGTCAGACTGCGGTATTGCCCAGATTTTGATGCGTAGGTATGGCAGGCTGCTTCCACAGCGCGGAAGTCATTTCCGGTAGCGATGATGAGTGCGTCGATACCGTTCATAATCCCCTTGTTGTGGGTGGTTGCACGGTACGGTTCAGCATTTGCAATATCTATGGCGCGTTTGAACTTGCGGGCAAAATCTTCTCCTGAAGTGCCTTCGCTGGCGAGGTCAGAAACTGGGCAGCTTACCCAGGCGCGTACGATACATTTTGGAGTGTAGTTACTCAAAATGCGCATCACAACTTCTAATTTGCTTTCCTCTAGTCCGCTGTGCGAAGCTGCAAAGCTTTCCAGGCGCTTGGCCATTTCTTCGAGGTTGGAGTTGATGAAATTGGCCCCCATAGAATCACAGGTTTCAAAACAAACCTCCAACTGGTAATAATGCTCAAGGTCAGCGGTTTTATCAACCAATTCAATAGAGGTAATGCCACCGCCACGGGCTACCATGTTCGCGGTAAGCTCTTTAGTGGCCTCGCGTAATTCAATTTCAAGAGATGCGAAATCTCTGAATAGTGGACTTGCATCGCCCTCGTACATGAAGTGAACGTGGCCAATTTTTTCAGTGCTCACCACTTCAGTTTTAAAGCCGCCACGAGCCATCCAGTAGCTTGCACTTTTAGCAGCAGCAGCGACCACAGAACTCTCCTCAATTGCCATGGGTAGGGTGTAGAGCTTTCCGTTGATTTGGAAGTTAGGCGCCACGCCAAAAGGCATGTAATAGTTGGTCATGGTGTTTTCGATGAAGTCGTCGTGCTTGCGTTGCACGTTTTCATCGTTGTGCCAGTACCCTTTAAATAATTCTAGAGTTTCTTCTGGATTTTCGAAGTTGTTCTGCGTCAACCATTCTAGTTTCGCAGCTTTGCTGAGTTTGGAAAATCCTTTAATGGGCTCTTGCATGACGTTTAGATTTGCATTTGCAAAGGTAACGCCTTTCGTTTAGGATTGTTCTTTTTGGTCCAAGTACGCTTGGATGCTGTTAAAAAGCAATCCACTCCCTCCACCGTAGTGGTGTATGATGTGAATGTTATTCTGGGAACAATAGGTTGCCAATTCACTAAGCTGAGGTTCTTGGCCGCCTACACCTATGACCAGAACATCTGTGGCGTTTTCCTCTAGCGCAGTACGCACCTGATGGATATCTGATACGCCAATGCACTCCCAGGACGCTCCGCGCTTCAAAATGCGCATGAGTATCCTGAGAATGGGTGCATTAGTGTTGAATGCTACAAATTTGATAGGGGTATGGAGCATCAGCTAAAATTCATAGGAACGTCGATCAATAGCAAACGGCTTCCTGCTTCTAAGCTTTTAAAGTCGATTTTATTCGTCTCCCAAAGACCAATAGCGTCGCGTTGGCCTAGCTTGTGACCTTCGATCTCAAAAGAACCGTCAATGATAAAGGCATAAACCCCGTTGCCGCTTTTTTGAATAGAGTATTCAGCAGCCTTTCCGGTATCATAAGTCCCCAAATTGAACCAAGTATCTTGGTGCACCCAAATACCATCATCGTTTGGATTAGGGCTGAGCACTTGGTGCAGGGTGTTTGTTTTGGACAAATCCGGGAGAAGAATTTGATCGTAGCGCGGAGTTACGTCTTTCTCGCGTGGGAAAATCCAGATTTGTAAGAACTTCACCTCGTCCGTTTGACTGGCATTGTATTCACTGTGGAAGATTCCGGTCCCGGCACTCATTGCTTGGATCTCCCCTTCTTTAATAATGGCCTTGTTGCCCATGCTGTCCTCGTGCTCTAGATCGCCGTTCAAAGGAATAGAAATGATTTCCATGTTCTCGTGCGGGTGCTTGCCAAAGCCTTTGCCAGGAGCAACGATGTCGTCGTTAAGAACGCGCAACAGTCCAAAGTTCATTTTTTCCGGGTTGTAGTAATTGGCAAAGCTGAAGCTGTGCTTGCTGTTTAACCACCCGTGGTTGGCCGCTCCTCGTTCATTTGCTGGGTGAAGTACTTGTTTCATAGATCTAAAGTAAATTAGTTGTTATAACAACAATCAAATGTTCAAAAAAGTTCGCCACTTTTCCAAATTTTAAATTTGCCGATCTATTTCAAGGTCTATTTCGCGCTGTAAAAGCGCCAGTTTTGTAGAATAGCGAGACAGCTCCGCTAAGCGACGTTCGAATTCCTCACGATTGATTTTTTTACTTTGATCCGATACTCTATTCAAATGTTCGAGGACATTCTTTGTCTCGAACTTCATCTTGTTGATCAAAGCGACTTCATCTTTTTTCAGCGGGTGCATACTTTGCTCCAAACATTTAATCTCGACTACAAATATCGTTAATGTTCGAATGTGTAGTTTTCAACATGCTTAAACTTGTGAACATGTGAGTTTCTGCTTAATAGATATTTAATTTGTGTTCCGGTATACCTGCTAGAATCTTGGACAGTAGAAAGGAGCTTTAAGGTTCAAGCCTTTTTGGAGCTTTTTTAAGGATATGCCTTAATTGGTACACCTAAGCGTACCATTGCTAATGTGGCCTTTGGTAAGTTGCGCTCGTAACTAAAACCGAAAACACCGCTCAACGTTAATCCGCGATTTGTTTTCCTTGAAATGGCTACCGATGCATTGACTGGTATAGCCAAGTATGATCGATTAAGGGTCTCGATTAAGGTTACGTTGTAAGCGGTGATAATTGGTGTGTTTAAATTAATAGGTGATCTGTTGCTATATATTTCGGTGGATTCGTAGTAACAGAGCGCAAGACCAATTCGACTTTCAAAAGCCCACTTATTCGTTAATTTCAGATTGTATCCAGTATAGATTTCTATTCCAGTACAAAAAGAACTTTCCAAAGTCGGGGAAAGCGCAAGAAAGCCATCCTCTTTCAACCAATCATAAAACGACTCTTGGTCAATTGGATCAGAGTAGTTCAACGGTGCTGAATTTGAAAGCCCTAAAACATTGCTAGGTAGATTATTTGAATGATCGTGTCCAAAACCTATGGTTTTTGCGGTATACAGGGAAGTTCCAATTAATAGGCCTTTTTTTTCAAATTGATAACCAATGGATTGTTCCGCTCCAGTTAAGAGGTTCATTGAGAAAATACCTGAAGAAACTTCCACTACACCCTGAGCGGATAGCGTTAAGGATGAAAGGGTTAGGAAAAGTAATGTGATACGCTTGATCATGTTTAATTGATTTGGTAAATTATATTCATGCCCGGTGATAATACGTTTTTTTCATTAGACCAAGGAATATTGGCGCGATATTAATCTCGAAAATATCAGATTACCAAATTACTAATGTGGTTATAGTTGCGCTATGTATGAATGAGACTAACATTCTGTCTGTAGGCTTTTGTCGCTGTGTTCTTGAAGGTGACTCACGTTAAGAAATGCACCCTTGGAAAAAAGGGCAATAAAAAAGCCTCTTGGCGTTCCAAGAGGCTTTTGGTGGTGGTGATGGACGGAATCGAACCGCCGACACATGGATTTTCAATCCATTGCTCTACCAACTGAGCTACATCACCTCGGTAAGAGGACGGCAAATATAAGTGGGTTACCCGATTTGGGAAAGGGTTAACGAAAAAAAGTCAACTATTTTTGCGTGGAGGCTATAAATTGCGACCAGTTTTGAT
>Ga0209654_1003143_pt1 | contig 10410 bp, 14 predicted proteins | sample SaaInl1SG_22_DNA_FD_184646 | JGI IMG/M metagenome (GOLD analysis project Ga0209654, IMG submission 184646) | Marine microbial communities from expanding oxygen minimum zones in the Saanich Inlet - ESP_161SG_22_DNA (SPAdes) (version 2) | ecosystem: Environmental > Aquatic > Marine > Intertidal... | reverse complement strand
AGTACTGTGTCATCAGTTTGGCGTTCATTCCAATAAGACTCACTGGAAGGGATTCCGTGATAAACTCACGCTCAATGTTAAGCGCGTCAATGATAATTTCTCTAATTCGATCTTTTGGTACTTTGTTCACCAAGTGTGTGTTGTGCAAGTGAACAGCAAAGTCACAGTGCATACCCTCATCGCGAGAAATTAGTTCGTTTGAAAACGTTAGCCCTGGCATTAAGCCGCGTTTTTTAAGCCAGAAAATAGAACAAAACGCTCCCGAAAAGAAAATACCTTCAACCGCTGCAAAGGCAATAAGACGTTCTGCAAAAGAGTCGGAATCAATCCAACGAAGTGCCCAATCTGCTTTTTTCTTGATGGCAGGAAATACCTCAATAGCTTGAAAAAGGCTGTTTTTTTCTGCTTCGTCTTTCACATAAGTGTCAATAAGCAACGAATAGGTTTCCGAGTGGATGTTTTCCATCATGATTTGAAACCCATAGAAAAACTTTGCTTCGCTATACTGCACTTCATTTACGAAGTTTTCAGCTAAATTCTCATTTACAATTCCGTCAGAAGCAGCAAAAAATGCCAAAATGTGCTTTACAAAATAGCGCTCATCGTCGTTAAGCTTTGTTGACCAATCTGTTAAATCTTGATGTAAATCAATTTCTTCTGCCGTCCAAAAACAGGCTTCTTGCTTTTTGTACCACTCCCAAATATCGTGGTGTTGAATAGGGAAAATAACGAAGCGGTTCTTGTTTTCAGACAAAATGGGTTCTACAGAAACTGACATAATTTTTTTTTAAATGTTAAAGTGGGATGCTTAGTGCTTTACAAATGTTCCAAAAATTAAGGACAAATGAAAGGCATACTTTTCCACAATGCCTTATAGTTTTTAACAAAAATTAAGGTTTCCCCTACAAAAACAACTGTAAAAACTTGATTTTAATGTGCTTATTTAAAGCAAGTTAAAAACAGTCTTATGGGAAGCAAAGTATTTATTCTTTTTGTTGATTTGCGAATTCTTGTGCTGCCGTATGCAGCGCATCATACCATGCTTTTCCAAACTTTCGCACTAGCGCAGCTTCCACAAATTGATACAGTGGGCGTTTTAAAGCCGTGCCCAAGTCACAACCAGCGCTACAAATAGACCATTCGTGGTAATTAACCGCTACAAAAGCACTGTATTTTTTCACCCGTACAGGATATAAATGACACGAAATGGGTTTTTGTAATTTGGTGTCTCCATGACGATGTGCTTGTTCAATACCGCATTGCGCTATACCCTTTTGGTCATAATTTATATAGGCACAAGCCTTACCATCTATAAGTGGGGTTTCCCATTCTTTAAAAGCATTTTGAGTAGCAACTCCTTGTGCCTCGATCGCGGTAATACCGTCTTTTGTCAAATAAGGTTTTACTTGACGCCAATGCGCTTTTAACTGCTCAATCTCTTCCAATTCTAAGGGAGCGCCTGCCTCACCTTCTACACAACAGGCACCTTTACATGCTGATACATCACACGTAAAAGCTTGCTCAAAAAGTGTTTCAGACACCAATGTTTTTCCCAACTGGAACATGCCGCTAAACTACAATTTAGATTGCATAAAAAAAGTATCTTTGATTCATGCTTGATATAAAAGAAATTGTGACCTGTACCATGGTACTCTTTGCCGTAATTGACATTGTTGGCAGTACGCCAATTATTATTGGACTCCGTCAAAAAGTTGGTCACATCCAATCAGAAAAAGCCTCGCTTGTTGCGGGTATCATAATGATTGCCTTCCTTTTTTTAGGTGAAAGTATCTTAAGACTTATTGGAATTGACGTAAACTCTTTTGCCGTTGCGGGCGCACTCATCATATTTTTTATGGCGCTTGAAATGATTTTAGGCATCCAGCTTTATAAAGATGAAACACCTGAAACAGCGTCTATAGTACCCATTGCATTTCCGCTCATTGCGGGTGCAGGTACACTGACTTCCCTACTGTCTTTACGGGCAGCTTATGAAGTATTGAACATCATCGCTGCCATTGTAATCAATATCGCAATCGTTTATATTGTACTGAAGTCGTCCAAACGCATAGAACGCGTGTTAGGACAGTCCGGCATCAATATTATCCGTAAAATATTTGGTGTAGTACTAATGGCAATTGCCGTAAAACTTTTTGCTGGTAATGTGCAGCAATTGTTTTCGTAATCTAAAAGATACGCTGTTGCCAGAAAATACGTTAAGGTTTAAGCAAGTTTTACGTCGCTCGCTGCCTTACCTCTTTTTCCGTCAACAATTTCAAATGTTACGCTATCGCCTTCATTAATTGATAGACCGTCTAGCGCACTGATATGTACAAAAACATCTTCTCCTGAGTCAGTAGTAATAAAGCCAAAACCTTTTGACTCGTTGAAAAATTTAACTGTGCCTTGCATGTGTAATAAATAATTTGAGCAAGATTACGACAATTATTTAGATTTATACCCTAATTTAATGAATTATATTTAGCTTAAACTAAATCTAACATATGATTTTGAAACCCACTTAACTATATTTGTTTAAAATTTAAGATTATTTGTGTATTCTTGTTAAAATCAGTCCTATGAAAATCCTCATTTATATTTTTTTAGCTCTTGCAACAAGCCTGCTTATTTTTAATGTTTTTCATGTAGATTTTGATACGCCTCTAGATGGAGACAGTTTTGCTGCCGTAGTGGGCGTTGGCGCGAGTCTATGTGCTGTAATTTTATTGTTGATTTTACAAGTTGCACTAAAAATTCAGAAGAAAGTCAAGAATCAACTTTGAGGCAAAGCAACAATTTCCACACCTGCTCGCTCCAGAAAGTCTAATCCAGAACTATCTTTATAGGCGTTAGTATAAACCACGCGTTTTATCCCTGCTTGATGGATCAGTTTACTGCATTCTTTACAGGGCGATAGAGTAATATAAAGCGTTGCTCCTGCACAAGATTGTGTAGAAGAGGCCACTTTCATAATGGCGTTCGCCTCGGCGTGAAGTACATACCATTTGGTGTAATGGTCTTCATCCTCGCATTCGTTTTCAAATCCTGTCGGTGTTCCGTTATAACCGTCTGAAATAATCATTCGATCTTTCACAATTAATGCACCCACTTTTTTACGGTCACAGTGTGAAAGTTGCGCCCACTCCATTGCCATACGCATATAGGCGGTGTCGTAACGAAGTTGTTTTTTTACTGCTTTTGTCATAATACGCTTGACGATGAAATCAGAATAGGCACTAAAATACCTATTATTATGCTACCTCCCACAAGCAAACGATCCCGTTTTGAAACACCCAGATGGCTGAGTACCGTGTTAATAAATACAACGGCAATCACGATAAGGATTTGGGCTGCTTCAATGCCAATTGTAAAATATAGAAGCGGGAGGCCAATGCCTTTATCTGCAAAAACCATCGAAAAATAATTCGAAAAGCCCAATCCGTGAATGATACCAAAAAACAGAGCCAATAGGGTAAATGGAGCAGATGATTTTGCGGTAATCGTCTTGTTCCAATACAATACGTGTAGGGCGGTTAATAAGATAGTAATGGGGATTAAAAACTCAATCCAAGAAGCCGAGATACGTACAATTCCTACTGAGGCTGCCCAAAGAGAAATCGTATGTCCTATCGTAAAAACCGTAACCAAAACCACCAATTGACGCAGTTGCTTATACAAATAAGGCAACGTGAGTGCGACCAAAAAAAGGAGATGATCATAGGCCTTAGGATCTAAAATATGATGAAGGCCCAGTTTGGTATAAAAAAGAAAATCGTCCATAAGAATTAAAATCCACGCTCGTTTTTAATGGCTTCATACGCTTCTTGAATGCGCTGAAACTTTTCTTTGGCAGCCTTTTCGGCAGCAGGCCCTAAGTTACGAACTCTATCGGGATGATGTTTTTTAACCAAGTCCCTGTAGGCTTTCTTAATTTCTGCATCCGTTGAAGATTTAGACACTTCCAAAATGGTGTATGCACTATCTGTTTGGGCGACAAACATGGCTTTAATACTGTTAAAATCAGGGCCACTAATTCGCATGTAGCCTCCTATTTCAAAAAGCTTATCAACTTCTACAGGAGACACTTTACCGTCAGCTTTGGCGATACGAAACAAAAAGTCGAGCATTTGCAGGCGCGCTTCGTAACGAGTACGTGTTACCAAAAACTGCCCAATTTCCATGGCCGTAAAACCTGATGTTTTAAAATCAGCATTATAAATTCTAAAAATCTCGTTGGCTCTATCTTTTCCAAAAAACTGCACAAACTGTGTGCGCACATAGTCCAATTCAGACTGCGTGGTTTTGCCGTCGGCTTTAATAACCATACTCGCCAATGCCAACAAACGCAATTCAAATTCCTGTGCAGAAGCCCGTGTGGTTTGGAACGAGGTTCGAATACGTCCGCTACTTCCTGCTTCAAAAATTGTTCCCAAGAAAAAACCCATAAGTGCACCCGGAAATCGAAACACCAAATAACCAATAAAAGCAAACAACCATCGCATGACGCAAAAGTACAAAGGATTTTAAGGGGATTTCAGTTACTTTAGCACAAATTTTATCTCTAAAATGGTTACACCCGAAACCCGTAGGTTTAAAAAAACACGTGACTTTGCACAAAAGCACTTGCCTAAAAATGCTTCTTTGCTTGATTTAGGAACGCCAAATTCACTTTCCACATATTTAGCAGACGCCGGTTTTAACGTTCAAAACACCAAAGGGGAAAATTTAGATACAGATTACCACAATTACCTGAATACCGATGCAGATTGCATCACTGCTTTTGAGATTTTTGAGCATATGTTAGCACCATTTAATATACTTCATCAAATAAAATGTGATAAACTGATTGCTTCAATCCCTTTAAAATTATGGTTTGCATCTGCCTACTGGAACACGAAAGACGACTGGGACAAGCATTATCACGAATTTGAACAAAAACAATTTGATTATTTACTAGAAAAAAGTGGTTGGGAAATTAAGGATTCGATGCGTTGGGCATCACCCGATTATAAATCATTTGGCGTTCGTCCACTGTTACGCTATATCACACCCCGCTACTATATGGTCTATTGTGAGCGTGTATAAATCCACAAGCTTCCGTATCTTTGTACACTAATTTTATTGCTATGTATCCTGCTGAAATTGTTCAACCCATGCGCGACGAGCTAACCGCCGTTGGCTTTACCCAATGTACCACCTCCGAAAACGTTACTTCGGCTTTAAGTAAAAGTGGCACTACGCTGGTAGTAGTCAATTCGGTTTGCGGATGTGCCGCAGCCAATGCGCGTCCTGGTGCACGTATGTCACTTGCCAATGATAAGACCCCAGAACAACTTATCACTGTTTTTGCCGGTGTAGATAAAGAAGCTACAAACGAAGCACGAAGCCAAATGGTCCCTTTTCCGCCTTCTTCACCAAGCATTGCCCTGTTTAAAGACGGCGAATTGGTGCATATGTTAGAGCGCCATCACATTGAAGGACGCCCTGCGGAACTTATTGCTGAAAACTTGAAAGACGCCTATAACACGCACTGTTAATTTTCGGTATGGCTAAGCTACTTGCATACCCGCTTAGCGTATTGTATTATTTATTTTTTGGTTTTACCCTCATATTATTTGATGGTATCCAACGCATCTGTTATTACATTTTTGGTTTAAAAGCGCACCGTACAAGCATCATTGTTCTAAATTTTTTATTGTTGCGCTGTCTGAATATTTTAGGAACACGATTTACTTTTGACTGCCCTTTTGACTTTGAAAAAAGCCAGTCGTATATTTTTGTTGCCAACCACCAAAGCACCTATGACATCCCCCCGCTTATTTGGTACTTAAGAAAGGTTTATCCCATGTTTGTTGGTAAAAAAGAATTGGGCAAGGGGATTCCAAGTATCTCGTTTAATCTGAAACACGGAGGGGCGGTTTTGATAGATAGAAAAAATCCCAAACAAGCGCTTCAAGACATCAAAATATTTGGAGAGAAACTGGCAACAACGAATAGCAGTATTGTAATTTTCCCCGAAGGAACAAGAAGCAATAGCCCTAAGCCAAAACCCTTTCGTTTGGGCGGTTTAAAGCAATTGATTGATGTCATGCCTCATGCAAAGCTGGTGGGTATTACAATCACTAATTCTTGGAAGCTGTCACGATTTGGTTATTTTCCAATGGGAGTTGGTGCAAAAATTAAAATTAAAATACATCCTCCAATGGCCATTCCAAAAGATAATATAGCAGATTCACTTCATCAGTTAGAGCAGAAAATCACAGGGGTTGTGCCGTCTTAATCAACCCGTGGAAAGCGGACTTCAAAGCGTGTTGCTATTTTAGGTTTTGACTCAAACTGTACCGTGCCGCCATACGTTTCTACAATTGATTTTACCATACTCAAGCCAAGTCCCATACCACTTGTCTTTGTTGTAAATGTAGGTTCAAAAATACGTTCACGAAAAGCTTTAGTGATGCCTCTTCCGTTATCCTCTACGGACAAATAAATCCATTTTTTATCTCCTATCAAGCGTATTTGTATATGTGGTTTACTGACCTCATCACATGCGTCAATGGCATTACTCATGAGGTTGTTAACAATCCGAACCAACTGCGTACTGTCTAGCTGTGCATAATAGGTTTCATCGGCATCTAAAGTTATTGGGGCGTCTTTGTATAATTCCAATGCGCGCTTCACCGTTTCCGTAACATTTATTCGCGCTGATTGGCCCATGGGCATAGCCGCAAACTGGGAAAAAGCTGAAGCAATAGCACTCATAATGTCAATTTGCTGAATGAGTGTTTGGCTAAATTCACGTACCTCTGTCTTCCACTCCGAAGTGCCTTTGGCTACTTGTTGCTCAAAGTGTTGGATGCTCAATCGCATGGGGGTAAGCGGGTTTTTGATTTCGTGTGCAACCTGTTTTGCCATTTCACGCCAAGCCGCTTCGCGCTGTGATTTGGCAAGTTCAATAGCGCTTTGTTCCAACTCATCAACCATGTGGTTATAGGCCTCTACCAAAGCAGAAATTTCCTTACTGGCTTTCGTCAATTCAATTTTGGTGTTTGATTTAGCAAGTTTGGTTTGATTAAGTTTTACGCTAATCGTTTCCAATGACTGCGTGATATAGGAAGATACGAAATACGCTAGAATAATGGCAATTATCAGCATAATCACATACACCTGTATCAGGCGAAGTAAAAAGGCATTTAACTCCAAGGAACTCAGCGAATCATCATCAAAATAGGGAACATTTAGAATAGCCAAGGGCAAACCATTAGCATCAAAAACATAGAAGTACGAAGACCGCATACGTATGCCATCTTTAGTGCTAACGTCAATGAGTCGTTCAGAAGGGGTAGATTGTAACTGCTCCAAGAGGGTGTTGGGAAGCTCTTGAACTGGGGCAGCTTCCATAAGTTGTGTCGTTGACATCAATATTCCAGTAAGACTGTAAATCCTAAAATTAATATTTAGTACATCTGCTGTTTGCTGCATATAAGGCTCAAAAATGGCTGCTGCATTGTGTGGAGTAACTTCAAACACCGTATCTTCAAGCAAATATCCTATTCGTTTTTTGAGCTGATTTTCTTTCCGCTCTAAGCGCTGTTCGTGGTAGGCATTAGATTGTTCGCTATATTGGAAAATAGTAACCCCCGCAATGAGTAACGAAGCAACAAGCACCAAAAAAATAAGGGCAGTAAAGATTCGTGCACGTAGAGATAGCAACCGCATATGGCTACAGTTTTGGGGTTCGGTAACGTTTATATAGACGAATTCCAAGCATCAGCAGAACAGCTAAGCCAATCAATCCGACGAGTCCAAAAATCCAATGCACGCTGCTTTTGAGTATGGCTAAAAATACAACCGCAAATAAAATCAGTGTAGAGCCTTCGTTCCAAAAACGAAAAAAAGTGGCACTGCGCCTGTGTTCGCCTCGTAAAAATTCTTTGTAAAAGGTATGCGTTCTGAAATGGTACACAAATAATAATCCCACAAAAACAAGTTTGACCCACATCCAAGATTGAGAAAGCCAAGCAGGCATTAACGCCAACAACCATACCGCAAAAAGCGTTGCCAAAATACCCGAGGGAACAGTAATGATTACCCACAACCTCCGCATCATTAATTGCAATTGCGGTAATAAAATATCGGCTTCGTTTTTGGGTCGAGCTGCTGCCTCTACCTGATACACCATAAGCCTGGGAATGTAAAACAGGCCCGCAAAATAGGTGACCACAAAAATGAGGTGTAAGGATTTTATGTAGTTATAGGCTTCCACGAACAAACAATTGATCTAAAGGTACATTTTTTTGTGAACTAAGACGCCGCTGCCCATTCATCAATCCAACGACTCAAGACCTTTACCCAGTCGTCGCGGTCGTTGATACATGGAACTACATGCATTTCCTCACCGCCTTTTTCTTCAAAATCTTCTTTGGCTTCCATGCCAATTTCCTCGAGCGTTTCTAAACAATCCGATATAAATGCGGGGGTTACAACCGCCATTTGTTTGGTGCCTTTTTTTGCGAAATCTTCAACTGTTTTATCGGTGTAAGGTCTCAACCACTTGTCTCCAGCCAATCGTGATTGAAAAGAGGTAGAAAAACTTCCTGGGCGTAATTCTAAGTATTCGGCAACTTGTCGTGTGGTTTCGTAGCATTGATGGCGATAGCAATATGCATGAGCGTCCGATTTGGTTTGACAACATTCACCATCTATTTTACAATGCGATTTGGTCACATCAGACTTGCGGATATGACGCTCAGGAACGCCGTGATAAGAAAATAACAAATGCTCCCACGGCTTGTCTTGTAAATATTCTTGGATGGAATGTGATAGGACACGAATATAATCGGGGTGGTGGTAAAAAGCAGGCAAATGCGTAAAGACCATATTTGGATACTGCTTTGCTCGAATTTCTTCTGCCAAAACCAAAATGGTTTCGGTAGTTGCCATGGCATGTTGCGGGTAAAGCGGCACAAGCAATACCTCATCTACACCTTTTTGATGCAATTCTTCTAAGCCAGTAGCAATAGATGGTTGCCCGTATCGCATTGCCAATGCGATGGGAACAGCCGTATTTGCAGCCACTTTTTCTTGCAATCTTTCAGAGAGTACAATAAGTGGTGAGCCTTCTTCCCACCAAATTTTTTGATAAGCTTTTGCTGATTTTTTTGGGCGGGTTTTTAGAATAATCCCCTTTACCAAAAACGAGCGAAACCATTTGGGAACATCTATGACGCGCTCATCCATTAAAAATTCTTCCAAATAGGGCTTAACGTCCTTTGCAGTAGGACTTTGCGGCGAACCTAAGTTCACCAATAGTACTCCTTTCATAGCTTCATTTTTCGTTACGAAGATACAGACAAAAGGTATTTTTTTGGCGTTGTGCCAAACTTCTTTTTAAAGGCGTCTATAAAGTGACTTGAATTGCTATAGCCGAGTTGTAGCGCAACCTCGTTTACATTGTAAGATCCTGAGCCCAAAAGTTGGCGCGCGTGATTCATTTTATGATCCAAAATAAACTGATACACCGTACTTCCGTAGAGCTGCTTAAATCCTTCTTTCAGCTTTTTTAGACTTAATCCTATCTCGTCTGCTAAATCCTGTAAGCTTGGGGGATTTGTCATACGTTCTAAAACAATTTTCTTCGCATTGCGAATCTTTCGGACGTTTTCTTCGTCAACCAAAAATGGACATTCAGCAACGTCCGTTGCTTCAGTAGGGTTAAAATACAAACTCAGCAATTCATAAACTTTTCCCTTCAAATACAATCGGCTCATCAATGTGTTGGGTTGATGTTGTAAAATTTGACTCAACGCTACCGCCATCGATGGGGTTATAATATGATCCTTGTAATATTTTTTATCCGCGTTTTCTTCAGACAAAAAACTAATTTGATTCGCCTCTTGTGAAAATAAGCTATGGAACTTTTCAATGGATATTAAAACTGTAACCAATTGTGAGTTTGGGCTTACGTCCAACTCCATAGGAAGGTCGCGTTGCGGATTGTAAAGCAATAGCACATGTTCGTCCAAAAGCGGGAGGTTGTACGTGCGTTGATTAAAATAAAAGGTTGCGCTACCACGAAAACAAAAATGAAATTGAATCAAACTGGCATCCACATGACGGACAATTGGCTGGGAAATGTCGGCATCGTTTTCATAAGTTAGGACGTGAAATCCGTCCTCAATAAGTTGATCTGCTCGGGGACTTAAAACGTTATTTTTTAAAGACATCGCAATTCTTTGTTTTAATGAACATAAACAAAAATACAAAGAAAAATTGGAATTTTATTTGATGCTTTGGGAGTTCTAATACCGTTACAAAAAGTACTTATAGCGTTGTTTTTTGTTATGACTGTACATTATTTTTGCTGTGCAACAAAAAACCAAAAATGCCGGCAACGGATACTTTTTATTGTGT
>Ga0209654_1003139_pt1 | contig 10425 bp, 11 predicted proteins | sample SaaInl1SG_22_DNA_FD_184646 | JGI IMG/M metagenome (GOLD analysis project Ga0209654, IMG submission 184646) | Marine microbial communities from expanding oxygen minimum zones in the Saanich Inlet - ESP_161SG_22_DNA (SPAdes) (version 2) | ecosystem: Environmental > Aquatic > Marine > Intertidal... | reverse complement strand
TTTTCTTTTTCTAAAAACTCAAGACGTACCTTGTACTCTGCAAGTAAAGTTTTCAGTTCAATAATTTGCGTCATTAAATCATCCTTTTCTTTGGCTTCTTTCTTCAACTCACTTTCCATTATTGCTACCCTTTCCCGCAAATCATCACGATACATATTCTGTTCTTGTTTATTTTCCTTTTTATGCTCGCTTTTCATCTTCATTTTCATCTCGTAGAACTTCCAAGCCCCAGCCGAAGTAAGCACCGTCAAAAGGGTTATGATTATATTACTTGTTTCCATTGATTATTTCTTTTATCTGTCTTTGGTGGTCTTCCTTAGTAACTCTTATTAAGTTCCACAAAGCGAATATTAATATTAAGAGCCATCCTAAGTGACTGCCTTTCATTAAACCCTCCATTGCGTAGTTTATGCACGTACCCATAGCCACAAGTGTAGCAAGCTGTACGGCTATTTTTCTTAACTTTAAACTCCCATTATAAAGTACCGCGTAAAGCTGAAAAAGCCCAGTGAATGACGCCAATATTTGCATAATAGCAAGCGGGTTGCCTAATTCAAACATTGCGAACGGCAAAATAATAGCGTGCAGCAAACCGATAAGAACCTCATTTGGTTCTGAATCGGAAAACATAAATATCTCCTGGAACTTTTTAAAGCCTTTATTCATTTTTTATTCCTCGTCAATCTGGCAATATGGGCTATCGCTATGTGCTGGAACAGAACAGTACCCTTTAAGGTACAACCCATCGTCACCGCTGAAGGTGTGAACTCCTACGGGGTTAGGCCATACAATATAAGCCTCTAAGGTGTCTAACGGCTCGTTTAAGAGCATATCTACCGCATAAAGGGTACTTAGGTCGGTACACTCTCCTTCTTCGTTGTGAGCCTTACAGATATGCCCTATCTCGACAATTGCCGTTATCTCAGGGATTAAAGTTTCGTTACCCTCTTCGTCTGTGCTGTAAAGGGTTGGTCTAATGGTTGCCCATTGCTCGTCTGTAAATTCGTATTTGTTAAAAATCATAATGTTGTTAATGTTTCTAAATCTGTATCTGTTAATGCTGAAGGGAAGACCATAAGGTTTTTGACTTTGCCGTAGAAAGGTTCAGTTGTACCATCCGCATCAAGAAAGTTAAAGTTGTCTAAAACACCACTTGCAAAAGACACACCGCTTAAATCAGAACCTATCTCGACCCCGTTAGCCCATATAGAAAAATCATTTTCTTTCCATTTTACAGCAAGTTTGTTGCAGTTTTTTACGTCATCAATAGTGCTTATAATATTTACAACTAACGTACCGCCAACTCTTATGAAAAATATAATGCCGTTTGATGCGTTATTATATCCTAATATTATTCTATTATTAATCGTTCCGTCGCCTAAAGAAATGAACCTTTGCGATGAATCATTAGCCAAAGCTGCCGCTTCAACATACAATACTCCCTCTGTACTATTAATAACACCACTAAGCCCGCTTGTGCTGCTTGTGTCTTTTATACGAGTCGCGGTTGCCGATGCGGTGGGGATGTATGAGGTTGCGTATGAGCCTTGTTCGAATTGTGCTCCGTAGAGGTATGCTCCACTTGTGCCGTTATTGGTAAAACTTTCTACATTATCGACATTACTAACTCCAATTCGAGTTCTGTTAGTTGTGCCACTTTGATTAAAAGTCATTTCACATCTATACCAGTCTTGTCCGTAATCGGTAATTTTTGAAGATGTAATGCCATTTTGTTTTGTGCCGACTACGCCATTCTCTAAATCAAACCACGCAATGCCATTACTTACACTTCCCTCTTTAAGATAAATAAAAGAATAGCCGCCTTTTTTAGCAAAAATAGATAAGGTATAAGCCGCCCCAGCAGTTGCACCAGAATTTCTTGAAATTACGGGTGCAAATGTTCCAGCCGTACCGACAATTTTATCGCCATTCGTTGTTCCGTCTGGTGAAGTTGTGTCGTTTGCAGTTATTGAGCAACTAAACTTAGCCCAATATCCATTATCGAACTGCTCACTATATAACTTTAAATTGGTTCTCTGAGGCTCCAAAAGTAGTGACCCACATCCTCCCCCAGTGTAGTCTATTCGGGGAACGTTTAAACGGTCTGTCGTTGGGAAGTAAGGTTTAGCCGTAGAGCCTGAGTTTAGTTGTGCTCCCCAAAGATAAACGCCGCTTGTGCCGTTGCCAGCAATATTTCTATCATCCCAAGTAGAGCCATTTATAGCGTATATTCTTGCTTGATTGTGGTCTGTTAAAGTTGTAGAAATTGCACAACGATACCATCCGTTTCCAACATTTTCAACTGATGCAATTACCGTCCCGTCCGTTTCGGTTATAGTTCCATTTGATAAATCAAAAGTAGCCCTTGCATTGTGTACTGTAAATAGCAAAACAATTGTACTATATCCCGCTGCCTTTGCGTAAACACTAAACGATTGAGGAGAGCCAACTATTGATTGTAAAACTCCGTGTGAATCAGCTACAATACTTGGTATAAGTTTATCTGCCGTTAAAGTACCGATTGGCGAATTTGTAGCGTTAGCAGTTATTGTAGCTGTGTCAAATTTATCCCACGCCGCATTGTCAAACTGCTCTGAGTAAGTTAATAAATTATACGGCATCTCCTCAATCAACCCCTCAGCGTTCACCCTCGTTGCGGTGCTTGCTCGTGAGAAATTAAAGTCCCCACTTCCATCGGTTGGCTTTAAACTATATATTTTATCCTCTTTGTATCCAGAAGGGTACATTATCAGGCTTGCGTCATCGTATAAACTCATTCTTGTATTATTCTATTTAAAAATCGAACTAAGCAAGTATTGTTTTCATAAACACCACCATCAGCAATCACACGTAGCTTATAAGCCAATGCAATCACTTGCCCGGGGTTGCCGGTGTCAATCTTGCTATATTGGAACCCGTACCCGTACATATTACCCTCTAATAAGTAACACGGACCCACTCGAAACAACAACGCTTTTAAAAGCCTTGTCACCCTTTGGGCCTAATATCATACCCTTGGTTATTGTTTTCCCGCTCACGCCCCATTCTGCCAACACATCGGTATCATCTTGATCCGTTAACGTGGTGAATACTGCGTCCTCGTTTACCACTAAAAATTGGTAATTATCTGATGAAGTAGCTGCAACGGTTCCATCCGTATATTTGCCGCCGTCCATTCCAACTAAATTGTCTAAAGTTATTGCCATTTTTTTTTATTATTTACTTTCTCTTATTGAATATTCCATGATAATTCTTGCACATTGGCTTGTGTTATCAAACAAAATTTCTGTATTGCTTAATAATGTTTGCCGGATGTCTTTGCCGTTTACAACACCCTTATATCTGTAAAGTGTTGTTTCAATAGCATCAGCAATGTTTGAAGCTTCCAAAAACCCCGCGTTGCCGTCTTTGCCTTTGGATGCGTAAATATTTATTTCAACATCGTGGTTGATAATTGAATAACCATCTTTGAAGTTTTCCGGCGTACCACTTTCGGTAATTATTACACGCGGAAACAAATCCTTTTGTGCTGCAATGCCGTAGTTCAATTGTGACACCAAATCGGTAACACTTGAAACGTTTAGTAATGTGTATACGGCATCCCCTATCATTAGTGCAAATATGATGAATGCGCAAAAAAATGATGTGTAATATTTTTTACCTTTTTATTTGTTTTGCAGTTTTTGAACCATTGCAACTTTTGCAAAGTGCTTGAAAATTGTCGGGGTCCCATTTATCACCCCCATCGGCAACCGGTATAATGTGGTCAGTGTAGTATGATGGCTGTGTGCATTCATCAACCTCACACACCGGGTGTTTCATCTTATAGGCCAATGACAATTTTCGCCACGCTTGCGTATTGTAAAACTTCAAATCCTCTTGGTTTTTCAACCAATTTTGTTTTTCTTTTCTTGGGTTGTACTCCTTAATTGAATGCACCCGCTTTGGCATTGTTGGCATTATCCTGGGTGGTGTGAGTTACCTTGCAATCTGTGGTAATTCCCATTACCATCACGCCAGTACAAGTAAGATTCGTGAAACATAAATTCGCCATTTTGGAAATAATCACCACCCCCTTCGGATGTTGGTGCTAATGCACTGCCTTCCATTTGGAACAATTTGGCCCGCACACGTTCTGCGTAATCTACCTTTTTGTACCCGTAAATTAAACGTGTGCCACTTGGTATTGGAACAAATAAATCAAAACTTTCAACATCCAATGTCACATCATCGCCTGCTGTGTCAAGATTTTGTGCTGAAATAACTTCTAAGTAAACATACCCCAAATTATTTACAAACTGTATTTTATCGCCTATTTTAATATCGCCAGTGCTGTCAATTGTAATTTGAGTAATACCAATTAACGGTGTTAAATCACCCCTTAAAATCCCAACACCAACAGATTGATTTTGTGGCACTGTGAATGTATCACCAAGATCATTATTGCCCCTATCATCACCCAAGCCAATTACATTTGATTCCAGCCCAACTCTTGACGTTAAAACTTCAAACCATTCACCGCTAACCTCATCAGCTAAATAATTTATTGCAACTTGCTTTGTTGCAAATACTGAATTATCATATGGTATTGTTTCAAATGGGTAATACTTGCCTTCAAATGAACCTATATATTTTTTTAATGGTTTATATTGGATGCTCATTGCTTCCAGCACTCTTGATGTGGTTAAGCCATAATTAGCATCAAAGTCTGCATCCCAATCCCCCCCAACAACATAATCAACTGCGCCACCATTGTAATTTGCATCAACACTGATGTTGTTTATTTGCACCCTTGATGTTGCTTCATTTATTATTAAATTCCCAAGGTCCAAATCTTTTGTAAACTTTACATTTTGATTGTCTACATAAATGGTTTCTAAATTTTCACCAATCGGGTTGGGTATTAAAACTGCCAAACCAATAATATTGAATATTTGCTGAACACTACCAACAGTTTTCCTTGTGTTTAGAATATGTATTTCAACAGAAATGTTTACATCTTCAAGTTCGTATGGTATCACTGGGGTTGTCATTGTGACATACTCAGTTCTTGGCAAAACCCCACCTTTTAAACTCAATGTTTTTGAATAATATTGATCAGCTAAAACAAAAGACCCACTACCCCAATAAGGTGCAACAGTATCCGAACCCTTCAAAAATCTATTGTTTGTGGCATCTGTGACTGAGAATCTTATTTCAAAATCCATATCAACCAAGTTGGTTTGTGATGTTCTAATTGGTGCAATCAAAGTTATAAATTGATTGGCAGCTAACCCACCTTCTATGTTGCCAATATTGTCATTGATTGGTGGATTAAGAACCAACTCCCCGGTTGATGTAGGATCAAAGTCTGCATAAACAGTGTTATATATGCTACTGTTTAAAATAGATATTTCATCTTTGCGTTCACTTTTCATTAATGCTCGCTTGATGCCATATGCATAACCAAACTTGCCATCACTTAAAACCCTCATCCCACTATTGCTGTGGGTATATGTTCTGGCATTGTATGTGCCATTTTTCAAATAGTCTCTTGTGGTTATTGCTGTTGTGTCATAGTTTCTTATTTGCTGAATGTAATAATACCCATTTGTGTGTATTAATCTTGCTGAAAATAATTCCATCAACCCACTCAATATATCATATCCACTTCTAAACTCATAAGCATCTCCAACTTCACCATCTGGTTCAATCAGTAGGTTTTCATATATGTAAGAATAGTCAAGCGGGCTGTCAGATGCGTTTACCCCCAACACATCAACTGATTTATATTCTATTGTATCACGTATGTATATTTCACCATCACCCCAAAACTCATGCAACCCATTAAGTGCTAAAACATCAATGACAATATCTTTGATTTTTTTGTTTTGCAAACTGGCTAAGTCACCATCATATGGTATGTCTTTTATTCTGTCAATGCCATCTATGGCCCTAAAAACATACTGCCTTGGGCTGCTCTCGTTATCCCATTCAATCAAATCCATCACCAAATTACCAGCCCATTCCAATCTGTAACCGCTTACATCCCTTTCAATTGTTACCCTTAACTCATCATCATCACTTTGTAAATACAAATCAATAAATCTATCAAAAAAAGCAGTATCAACACCAGTTCTATCCTCCTCAACATTCGCATAAATCAAATCTGTGCTGGATGTCATCAATGGGCTTAATAAATATTCTTCAGTATTTTTATACTCAGTTGAAAGATCAATTATAACTGGCTTGAAATTAGGTAAAAAACTGTTTGAATCATACACATCATTTTGAATGATTGTTTGGGAAACATATTCAACATTCAGTGTGATTTCGGTTCTGTTTTGTGCGACGTTGTAAGTAAATGAAACAACGGTTGCATTGCTTAAAAAATCAAATAAACATTGTTCATTCTCAAATATGCCACCATCTGCCAAAACACGTGCTTTATATGCCGCAACAATGGCTCCCGTATTACCTCCAAAGTTTACACTTTGACCAACTTGCAAGAAATCACGCCAATCACCTTTGACATAAAACACATTCCCTGCCCCACCAATGATTTCCGCATATAACCCAACATAGTTTTTGCCATATAATCGAACACGGTAATCTTCACCAGCTAAACTTTTAAATGTACTTTCAAATATTATGTTGCTCATATTATCTCACAAATGACTTTTCTCTTTCAGTCACCAAAATTAAATCTCTACCACTCACCCTTGTTTCTAACATCATACTACTCATTTGCCCTGCTTGGCTGCCAAAGTCATTCATTCCACCAATTTGTGACGTGCTTGGTGCAGTGTCTGAGCCGCCAATACCCTTTTTACTTAGGTTTGATATTGCCGCACCCGCTGCAACCAATGCAATACCGCCAGCAATAGCAAGTGGTGCCCCTGCTGGCCCTAATGATATTGCAGTACCCAATGCAGTCTGTGCAATACCCATTGAGATCATTGCTTCACCAAATTGGCCCATAAACTTACCGATGGAATCAAGCAGCCCCCTTCCAAAGTCTTTGGCTCTATTATCAAAAGAAAATGATTCTTGTATTTCAGCTACTTTTTGAGCTTTTTCTTGTTCTATTCTTGCTATTTCATCTGCATTACCTTGTGCCGCTTGAATCATTTTATTATAATGATTTTCAGTTTGTTTTAACTGATCATTCATCATTGTGCCAGCAGTTAAGGAATCGCCTAAAAAAGTGCCCAATTGCGTCAATCCTTCCGTTGCTAAATCTTTCAGCCCACTTGACAATGCTGCACCCATTTCACGGCCCATTTCCTGAGCTTTTATTTTGGCTTTAATTGCTGTTCCATCAATGGCAGAAAGTATGCTTTGCATTGAAGTACTAATTGAAGATTTGTTTAAATGTACTTTTAGGTCAATTGGTTTTATTTCTGGTGGTTTTATTTCCTTCATTTTTGGGGCCAACTTTTTAAGCATATCACCCCCCATAATATCGCCCACATTTATTTTGACTTTTTCGATAGTGTTTGAAACCCCACTAAGTGCCGTGTTTACGTTTGCAACGCCATTAGTTATCTCTCCATTTGATAAAGCCTTGAAAAAAGAACCTTGATATAGTTTTTCTTGTGCTTTTTTGTTCTCTTCAAGTAAAAATAATTGGGTGGTTATTTCTTTGTTTAATAAAACCCAATCTTCATACGCTCCTGCTCCTTGCCCTATGTCATCCCTCCTTGCGGTTAAAGTATCTATGGATTCCTGCAACCCTTGCTCTATACTTAGCAAGTCTTTAAGTGCATCTTCTTGTAACTGTATTCTTACTTTTTTATCAATAGATTTTATTAAGTCAGAATAAGCCGTGTCTAATTGTCTAACAAATGCAGTCTCATCGCTTAGATTTTGTAAGGTTGTTCCGTATGTCCTATTGATAGTGTCTATTAAGCTTTTCCGCTCTTGTGACCCCTTGTTGGTGTTTCTTAATGCTTTGAAATAATCGTCAATTACGGATTTTTCTATTGCAACGGTTTTTGTATATTCCTTTGATGTGTTGTTTAGTATCTGTATGCTTTTTGATGTTTTATCGGCTATCTTATTAACGTCCGACATAGCAACATGTAATGTAACAAAGGCTGCTGCTATTCCTGCAATTGCAAATATTATCGGATTAGCTACAATAACCGCCAACGCCCCAGATAATGCCCCAACAGCTACAATTAAAGGTCCAATTGCTGCCGCCAATCCTGCAACTACTGCTATGGTCTTTTTTGTTTCTGGGGCTAATTCGGAAAACTTCAATGCAATCGCTGATAAAAAATCAGCAGCCTTGCCAATCGCTGGAGCCATCACCTCACCAAATGAAATGCCAAGCCCCTCAGTTGCTGACTTCAATTTCATCATTGACCCTTCCAGTGTGTCATCCATTATATCAGCCATCTCCTTTGCTGACCCACCTGCATTTATTAACTCATCATTGAAAGATTTTACTTTGTCAATGTTATCAGCTAAAACCAATGCCGTGGCTGTTGCCCTTGTATCGAAATACTTTAATGATGTGCCTGCCTTATCCGTGGAACTTGCTATATCACTCAACGCTTCTTCCATTGAAAAACCATCTTTGGTGGCTTTCAACATCATATTTCTAAGCATTGTGCCTGCTGTTGATGCTTCAATACCGTTGTCAACTAATGTACCAAGTTGTGCAGTTGTCTCCTGCAATGACTGACCCAAGCCCCTCGCTATTGGTGCTATTGAACTCATTGACACCTGAAACTTGTTCAAATCAAGTGCTGATGAACTGAATGATTTGGCCATTACATCAGTAACCATACCCATCTGGGAAGCATCCAAACCAAATGCTCTCAACGTGCCACCCGCAACTGTTGCTGATGTTGCCAAATCTTCACCGGTTGCAAGTGCAAGATCTAAAGTTGCACCAGTAATTTTTTGAATCTCATCAGACGAAAACCCGAGCTTTGAATAATTCAACATCAAATCCGAAACCTCCGATGCTGCAAACCTTGTTGAAATACCAAGGTCTTTTGCTTTTTGCGTTAATGCTTCAAAATCTTTGCCCGTTGCACCGCTTATTGCTTGCACCTTTGCCATTGATTGTTCAAAATCTGCAAACGTTTTAACAGCTAAACCACCGAGCCCCACAATTGGAGCGGTCAATGACATCGACATTGATTTGCCGATTGATTTCATTTTCGCTCCCGTTTTTTTAAGCGATCTTGTAAGGTTTTGCGAAGACGTTGAAAACGCTTTTAAATCAAATCCCGCCCTTATATTAATACTTTTTTTTGCCATTATTATCTAAACCATCCGGGCTTTTGTTTTTTCAGTTTTTCGATTTCTTCTTTAGTCCATTTATTCCCCCTCGTGCCTTTTTTAGTATCTTTATGTTCCCAATCAAATACCATTAAATCATTTGGGGTTTTCATTTTTTTATTCCCTGCCGCTTTCAACGAGACAAAAGAAATAAAACGTGCTGTTTCCCAGGATACGCGTTCATTGATTTGTTGGTTTATTTTGTAGCCAATAAACGCATCTTTAATCTCAACCAGTGAGTAATCATTTAAGGATAACGGGGTTTGATTCAACACGCCCAATACAAACCCCCTTATCCAACTAATCAACGGTTGATTTACTTTTTTGCTTCGCCCTTAATCACATTCATCGCTGCCATATCGTGTGACATTGCATCAGTAAATACATTCAAAAGTGACATATCTTCGTCAATAGCGTCAATGATGAAATCCTTTGTGATTTTTTCACCCGCCGATTTCATGCCACAATATGCAACATCAACCACATCCGCCATTTTAATGTTCTCACCCAATTCCGAAATGGGTTGCCCCGTTTCTTTTTCAAATAATAAAATTGCCCGAAAACCGAATTTAAATTTGTACTCTTTGTTTTTAATTTTAATCATAATTTTATATAAAAAAAGGGATGGGTAAACCCCACCCCTTTGCTATGTACTAACTAAATAAACTGCCCCCTAAACAGTTGCTTTCGTCACTGCACCCGTTCCTTCAAACGATACAGAAAATGTGCTTGATTCCTCCAGCCCGTCAGTTCTTTCTAATGAAGTGATGTAACACGCACCCGAATATTCAACATCATCGGCCACGTCTGTGGTCCATGTCACAGTTACCTGTGATCTTAATGCAAACGCATCAAAAAGGTCCTCAAAACCGTATGTTGCATCTTCTGCAAAAAAGCCTTCGGCCGAACCGCTAAACGACTTTTGCCCTTCTAAATTCTCTCTCCATCCCGCCGAATCTTTTGAACTCGCATCGCGTGTTGAATGGTCGAATGTTAAACTATTTGATGTCAGGTGTGCTACTGTCACGCCACCCACTTGTATTTTTGCTAATGTTCCGTTAAGGATTCCAGTGCTTGCCATAATTTTTTCTTTTTATTGATGCAAACTTAATCGTTTGACTTTTTTCTTTTTGTAACTTTTTTAACTTT
>Ga0209654_1003138_pt1 | contig 10433 bp, 9 predicted proteins | sample SaaInl1SG_22_DNA_FD_184646 | JGI IMG/M metagenome (GOLD analysis project Ga0209654, IMG submission 184646) | Marine microbial communities from expanding oxygen minimum zones in the Saanich Inlet - ESP_161SG_22_DNA (SPAdes) (version 2) | ecosystem: Environmental > Aquatic > Marine > Intertidal... | reverse complement strand
GGCAGCTGCCAGGCCTGTCTTGATATTTGCCCGACCAATGCATTTGTAGGGCCCTTCCAACTCGATGCGCGCCGCTGTATTTCCTATTTGACCATTGAGCATCCTGGCAGTATCGATACCGCGCTCAGGCCACTCATGGGCAATCGAATTTACGGTTGCGATGATTGCCAGCTGGTGTGTCCCTGGAATAAGTTTGCCCAAATCAGTCAGGAGGCTGACTTTGCACCACGTCATGGGCTTGACGATGTGCAACTTATCGACCTGTTTGCGTGGACTGAAAGTGAATTTGACGAACGCACCCAAGGATCACCGATTAGGCGAATTGGTCACGAGCGATGGCTACGAAATATTGCCGTTGCGCTCGGTAATGCCGACACGTCCGACGCCATTATTGGCGCGTTAAGAGCCCGCGCTGATCACCCCTCCGAACTCGTTCGAGAACATGTCAACTGGGCGCTTGAGCAACATCCCGTCGCCTCATAGGCTGTAGAAAACAGCACCCTGAAAAATGGCACCTTTCAAAAAATAGCACCTTACAAAAGAGCACCTTACAAAAGCTTAGCGCTAAGAACACATTAAGGCGTTAGGCGTAAAAAATGCTCCCTGTAATAGCGTAGCTCCTCTACGGATTCGCGAATATCGTCGAGTGCCAAGTGGGCAGTCTTCTTTCTCAGCCCCGGCAAATCAGGTCGCCAGCGACTCGCTAATATTTTTAAGGTACTGACATCGAGATTGCGATAGTGAAAGTACGTCTCAAGCGCTGGCATGTGGCGCGCCATAAACCGTCGGTCCTGACAAATTGTATTGCCGCACATAGGCGACTGACCGCGCCCGACCCACTCAGCAAGAAATGCTAAGGTTTCCTCAGAAGCACGCTCCTCGTCGTAACTGCTAGCGCGCACTCGGTCTACCAATCCCGATTGCGTGTGATGCGTGGTGTTCCACTCATCCATGGCTGCGAGTTCCGCATCACTCTGTTTAATGGCGATGACCGGCCCAACCGCCAATTCATTAAGCTCAGAATCGGTGACGATGGTGGCGATCTCGATAACACGGTGTTCCTCTGGAACCAAACCGGTCATCTCCATATCTACCCAAATTAAATTAGTGTCACGTGCCATGCGTCATCTCCTCTTGGTAAAGCAGTCTAGCAGACCGAGCGCGACTGACGCAGCGCCAAGGGTTACACTCCAATCCATGGCAAAACGAAAATTAACGCATCAACAGCAGCGGCGTATCAGAACAGCCCGTGAAAGGAAACATCAGCTCCCCGAAGGAGAGCTCGGTGAATCGCGAATGGGTGTGGTTATCGCACGCTTCGGCCAGCGAGCGCTCGTTGAGGACAGTGACGGTGAACGCCGTCAATGTGTAATGCGCGCAAACATCGACAGCCTCGTTGCAGGCGATGTTGTCATATGGCGCCCCAGTGAAGAAGCTGGCGTTATCGAGTCTCGCGACGAAAGACGTTCGGAGTTGAGTCGCCCTGACACTAGAGGCAACTTAAGGCCGGTAGCAGCCAATATCGATTTGATGTTCGTTGTATTTGCACCCAAGCCGGAGCCCCACGGTAATTTGATAGACCGGTACTTAGTCGCCGCAGAGCATGCGGGCATGGAAGCGGTGCTCGTGCTCAATAAGCGCGACTTGCTTACTGACAACGATCCAGTGCTGGCGCTCGCAGAGTCTTACACGGCGCTGGGTTATACGCTCATAAAAACCGACAAAGAAACCGACCCCCACGCGGATCTTATCCGCCCAGTAGCACAAGACCGCACCTTAGTATTGGTAGGCCAGTCGGGGGTGGGTAAATCCTCATTGATCAACCGCCTAATACCTGACCTGGATATTCGCGTTGGGGCACTGTCCGAGGCCATCGACAAGGGACGCCATACAACGACAGCCGCCGAGCTTTACCATTTACCCAGCGGCGGGGACCTCATCGACTCGCCCGGCATTCGAGAGTTCCACCTTCATCATCTACCCGCTCACGAGGTCGCTCACGGCTTTAAAGAATTCAGTGAGTATCTGGGGCACTGTCGCTTTAGAGACTGCCAACACGACCATGAAGTTGGCTGCGCCATTCTTGAAGCACTAGAGAAAGGGGAGATTACCGAGACGCGATTTAACAGCTATCGCAGCATTGTCGACGCACCGCGCCCAGATTAAACCCGGCACCTACCCGCCTTCCTTGGTTTTTCTGTCATGGCGTAAATCGTCAAACAGCAGAAACTCAAACCTTAGCTCAACGCGCCAGGCACCTTCGCGGGACAACCCAGGCTCGTCCACTCGCCAGTTGTAGCTAGGCTCGAGCTCAACAAATAGATAGTCACGGTAAGCCTGCTGTCGATAACGAACACCTAAGCGATAGTTAGAGACATAGCTCCAAGGCTCGGTAACACCTGATATTTCCGCGAAGACCATTGCCGCACGACCCTGCAGCCCTGGCTTCGCGGTTTCATCGCGCCAACGCAAAATATGCGACCCCGAAGTACTCCACTCCACTCCGTCACTCTCACCGCTGTAGAAAACCCGGCTATAGCTACGCAATAGCTGGTTCTCGTTAAGCACGTGATCGACATCCACCCGCGTCGTCGCATGAGCTCCCTCATCGAGGTCGTATTGCATGCGCTGGGTGACCCGCAAGGTATCTTTGTCAGTTAGCTGATTGTGGTACCGGTATTTCACGCCCGGCCGAGGACCGGAAGAATTTACTCCCATAGTCACATCAAATCGATGCCGCTTGGACTTCAGTCCCGACAGCTGATACTGCAGTCCGACTCTGCTTTGGGACGGATCTTCCTGCCCGTTAATATCGTCTTGAGAGTCGTCACCGCGAAAAACCAAATCTAGTTTTTTCGAGATTGCCGGCAAATTGACTTTACCGCCAAGGCGCACGCGAAAATCGGTGCCATAGCGATCATCCCAATCGGTGATAAACCGTAGACGCAACCGAGAAGAGGCGGTCTCTTGGTCGACTTCCGTGCCACCAAAGTAATTATCCGCCCAGCGAGTAAGGTCATTGGTACGCTGCGTAAAGTAGCCGTGCCCGCGATCTACCAATGAGGGGGCTATGTCTCGGCCTTCGCCGCTTTGTTTATTGTCACGGCTGTTATCGCGGTTTTGCTCTTCGCGACGCTCGTTATCAGTACTTTCGCCCGCCTCGATTTCAGACGGGTCCTGTTCGACGACCGTAAGATCCCATATATCGCCCACCGGACCGCTCGCTTGCTGGCCAAAAGCAGGCATAATCACGCTCCATAACGCTGCAAGCGAGACCAAAACCCTGTATTTTTTGCCCACGCTGTCGCCCATGGTCGACGGCCCCTAATAATCCACTGCTGCGGTTTAGTGTATTCCCAATGATAAATGTATTCATCGCCTTACAAGCCATCTTGCCACAACACCTACTCTCCCGAATGATCGGCTGGCTTGCCGAGCTCGAGCGACCCGTTTGGCTTAAGAATTTTCTGATCACCTTGTTCATGCAAGCTTACGGCATCTCACTCGATGAAGCCGAGCACCCGAATGCGGAGCAGTATCGTAATTTCAATCATTTTTTCACGCGCGCATTGGAAGACGGAGCGCGCCCATTAGCAAATACACGATATGTCTCTCCTGCAGACGGCATACTGAGCCAGCGCGGTGATGTGGATGAAGGCCAATTGGTTCAAGCAAAGGGCCGCTGGTATGACACGCGAGGGCTCCTCGCAGGTAGCGAAGAAGAAGCAGCAAGCTTTGATAACGGCTCATTCGCCACCGTTTATTTGTCGCCAAAGGACTATCACCGAGTGCACATGCCCATATCGGGCACCCTGCGAATGACGCGCTATGTACCAGGGGATCTGTTTGCCGTTAACAACAGCACCACGGCAGGAGTGGACCAGCTGTTTGCCCGCAACGAGCGCTTAGTATGCTTTTTCGACACGGCAGATGGCCAATTAGCCGTAGTACTGGTTGGAGCCATTATTGTGGCCGGTATCGAAACCGTATGGGGCGGCGTCGAATCCCCCAATCCGGGCACTATTCGTGAGCACAAGTTCAGCCCCGAAGAGGCGCCTACCTTAGAAGCAGGCGCAGAATTAGGACGCTTTTTCTTAGGCTCTACGGTTGTGCTACTGACAGAAAAAAACGGCCTCGAATGGCGTGCAGGGCAGGACGACAAGGTTCTCGTACGCGCCGCTCTCGCCGACTAGATCGGGGCTTATCGCTGGCGAATCAGAGGTTTTCTTCAGCGAAAGCCGCCAGTCGCGAGCGAACAATCCCCGCTATGAACATGATTCCCGCGTGCGGATAGTCTTTGGTTTTTTCAACCAAGTACGTTAATCCCGATGTCAGTGGAGAAATGTACTTGTTATCAATTTGCGCCAGGTTACCAAGAACAACTATTTTCGAGTCAGCACCGACTCGACTGATAATCGATTTGAGCTGGAACTGGCTCAAGCCTTGGGCCTCATCGATAACAATATAGGCGTTATTAAAGGAACGGCCGCGCATGAAGTTCAGCGACTTGAACTGAATGTTCGCACGCTCTTTTACGTAATCAATACTGCCACCCGCATGCTCATCAGAACCGTGCAGAATTTCTAAATTATCATCGAAGGCCGCAAGCCAAGGCGCCATTTTCTCCTCCTCGGTGCCGGGCAAAAAACCGATATCTTCGGCAATAGGTGGTGTCGAGCGAGCCACAATGAGCTTTGAGTATTTCTTCTTTTCAAGTATGGAGTGCAGCCCGTAAGCGAGTGCTAGTAACGTCTTTCCGGACCCTGCGGGACCTGTCAGAACCGTCATATCAATATCGTCATCGTCAAGCAGGCGCATAGCCATAGCCTGCTCGAGATTACGTGGCGCCAAGCCCCAAAAACGCTGATTCATGAGGTTGTCTCTACTGTCTACCCGCAGGTAAACGTACTCCGCGTCGAGTCGTTGGACGTAGGCTAAAAAATCGTGGTCATCGTAAACAAATTCGTTGGGGTAGATCTTTGGCAGAGCTTCTCGCGGCAACCGATGCAGGGTCATATCGCCCTCTCTCACGGTATCGACATCGGTGATCGTCGACCAAAAATCACCTTCGACATGCTTGTAACCCGTCGAGAGTAGATCGATATCGTCCAAAACGCGGTCGTGGCGATAGTCTTCAACGTGCGCGAGGCCCGACCCCTTTGCCTTAATGCGCATATTGATGTCTTTCGTGACCAAGCAAACCAAGGTGCTGGGTGATTCTTTTTGTAGCCGCAGAGCAACATTGATAATGCGATTGTCATTCGCGTGATCTTGGGTGACGTCCAAAAAAGGGACGTCGCTATCTTCTCGGATGAGCTGATCGGGATAGATTGCGAGCTTACCGAGCGGCCCTGACATTGTGGTCTTGGGAATACTTACGCCCTCTTGAATTTCATGAGGGCTCGCGGCACCAATGACCTTGTCGATCATTTGAATGGCAATGCGCGCTTCCCGACTGACTGTTTTTTCATGTCGATCCTTTATGTGGTCCAACTCCTCTAACACCGTCATTGGTATAACCACCGTGTGCTCTGCAAACGTTGTGATCGCGGTTGGATCATGCAGCAGCACATTCGTATCTAGTACGTAGATTTTAGGACTATCGAGGCATTCAACAGAGTTGTCAGCGCTAGCTTCCATAAGTAAATCCTTTGACTTCGGCGAGGGGATTAAGGGGATGATAGAAATGACGAGGGGCTTTATTACGAAATGCTTTATTGAGAAGTTCGTTATTGAGAAGTGCTTTTTTGAGAGATGCGTCCATGGAACCAGGGATACCGGGGCCGGTGGCGCAAGAACGTAGCGATAGGCGTAGCGAGCGGCGATACATCAGCGTTGCATCAGACGCGGGGGCCGATCTTAGATCAACCCCGACACAGTCCCAGAGGGAACTTGGTAGATTCGTCAAATACACTCCGTCCTACTCAACAATTTTCGAACTCACCACAGTAAAGCTCGCGTTTGCCCTCCCTGTCAACGAAGATAGAGAAAAGTGAGTCTTGGGATCAAATCTCGCTGACAGCGGCGCGGAATTTCGCTAGGATTCAACCCCTCAGATGCGAAGCTTAGGTTTCGACTACGTTCATCAACACCGGTTGTCAGGAGCTACTAGCGGCCATGCTGAACAATGATGCACTGGCCCAGTTAAAGGGCCTCAAAGACCAGATTGAGGCACAGAAAGAGCATACGGACGCCACGGTCAAAGGAACCCAGAATCGCTACGGCTTCGCTGTGGTTGATGATGGACGCGAAATTTTCATCCCGCCCGATGAGATGCTCAAAGTCTTGCCAGGGGATCGTGTGCGCATCTGCATCCGGCCAGCCACCGCGCCTAAAGGTAAAAATGGCGGCAAAGGTGGCAACAAAGAAGGCCAGACTGTCGCGGATATCGAAAAGCTCATAGACAGCCCCCTTGGCCGGTTTGTCGGCAAGGTCGTGAACAAAGGCAAAGCCGTATTTGTCGATCCAGATATACCCAATTTAAGCCGCTGGCTATTCATACCACCGCACGCGCGCAATGGTGTTAAACCTGGCGACCGGGTCGAATGCGCGGTACTGCGCCATCCCATCACTGACGGCAAGCCATCGGCAAAAGTGTTGACGCGCCTTGGGGATGACAGCACTCCTGGCATTGAAAACAGCTACAGCGCTCTGCGCGCCGGCGTGCCGGCGCACTGGCAAGAGAACATCGTGGCCAACCTTGTCGAGCATGCAACGCAAAGCTCGCCGCTGACCGAGTCAGACCGCACCGATTTAACACACCTTGCTTTCGTATCCATCGACGCTGCACGCACCCAAGATATCGATGACGCTGTGTACGCTGAAGTCACTAATGAAGGCTGGACCTTGTTTGTCGCTGTTGCGGACCCAACGGCATACCTCGGAGATTTCGCCGGGATCGAGCAGGAGTTAGCCCAACGAGGGACCTCGGTGTATTTTCATGGCGATATGATACCCATGCTTCCCGAAGCTATCAGCCGTGATCTATGTGCACTCGCCGAAGAACAGACACGCCCGGCTTTGGTCTGCAAGATTGCCGTGAGCGATGAAGGCAAAGTAGGTGACTATGAGTTCTTTAAGGCTATTATTTGCTCAAAGGCCAAGCTTTCATATGCGGCCGTTGACCGCTATGTCAGGGGCAACAGTGACGAATTAATCGCGTGGTCCAATCCTCTCGAGGCGCTCGTCCAAGCCTATCGGGCCCTGCGCCGTGCCCGCGAAGACAACGAACTTGTGATGGAAGATCGTCGCGAGTACCGATGGCACCTCAACGACGACAAGCAAATTGATCACATTGAAGTCGGCGAAAAGCTGGCCTCTCAGCACCTTGTTGAGGAGTGCATGGTCGCCGCGAATCGATGTGCAGCTCACTTTTTGGCAATGGCCGATGCACAGGGGCCTTTTGTAATCCACGGCGGGTTCCGAAAAGACCGGATTAAAGAAGCACGAGAGTTTCTCGAAAAACATCACCCATCGCTCGTCGATGCGCCCATTGAAACCCTCGCAGGCTACCAAGAAGTCATCAAAGCATTAGCCAGTAGCGAGCATCCCCTACCCTTACGAGCCATGGTTAATCGGCTTTTAACGCGTGCAGAGTTCAGCCGTACACCCGCAGAACACATGGGTATGTCACTAGAGGCTTATACCAACTTCACCTCGCCGTTACGCAAGAATCTCGACTTCTTGGTTCATCGTCAAATCAAAGCATTACTTGAAGGGAAAGAAGCTAACCACGTAACCGATGATTTATTGAAAACAACAGCACAGGCAATAGCTCGCAGCAGAGATGCTTCTCTGACCGCGGAGCGGTGGCTCGCGGCAAACTATCTCACTAAGCTGGCTGCGCAAAACAGCAAGCGCTTTACGGGCATGATCTGCTACATCACTAGCAGCGGCTTTAATGTGCGGCTGCACGATACCGGCATCGAGGGCTTTGTAGATCTTCGCAAGGACCCTGAGAAGTTCAGCTTCGATAAGTGGACCGCAAGCCTAACCTCGACGACCCGGCGCTTTGAACTGGAACAGGAAGTCGACGTAGAGTTTGCCGGCGCATTGGAAAAAGAGGGCTGGCAAGCGCAATTTACCCTCATAGAGGGATGCGGAATTAAGCCACTAAAGACCTAGGGAACTGTCACTATGGCAACTGCCAACACCATTAAAACGCTTACCAATGACACCGCCTTAGTGGGCTCTCAAGTCACGATCAAAGGCTGGCTACGCAGCAAGCGCGACTCCAAAGCAGGGATTTCATTTTTAGCCGTCCACGACGGAACCTGCTTCGATTCATTGCAAGCGGTAGTGCCCAATACGCTCGACAATTACGAGAGTGAGGTTCTTGGCCTCACCACAGGCTGTTCGGTCGAAGTGACCGGGGAATTAGTGGAGTCCCAAGGCAAAGGACAAAACGTTGAAATTCAAGCAACAGGCGTTACCGTTGTGGGTCTCGTCGATGATCCCGAGGGTTATCCCATTGCGAAAAAACGCCACACGTTTGAATATTTACGTACCCAAGCGCACCTTCGTACTCGAACAAATACCTTTGGCGCCATCACCCGTGTGCGCCATGTTTTGGCCCGGGCGATTCATGAGTTCTTTCATAGAGAGAACTTTTATTGGGTGAACACACCGATCATAACCGCCAGCGACTGTGAGGGCGCTGGAGAGTTATTTCGCGTAAGCACTTTGGACTTTGCTAACCTGCCTCGGAATCCCGACGGCACGGTCGATAACAGCCAAGACTTCTTCGGCAGTGAGGCGTTCCTTACTGTATCGGGCCAGCTCGCAGTCGAGTCACACTGCTTATCGATGGGCAAGGTGTATACATTTGGCCCAACTTTCCGCGCCGAGAATTCACACACCTCTCGGCATTTGGCTGAATTCTGGATGGTTGAACCTGAAATTGCCTTCGCTGACCTCAATGACAATGCAGATTTAGCTGAACGCCTATTACGGCACGTTATCGCCGAGGTTCTTGAGCACTGTCACGATGATATGGCGTTCTTCCAGCAGCATATCGACAACACCGTTATGGAGCGTCTACAGGGCATTGTGGACTCGAGCTTCGAGCGAATGACTTATTCCGAGGCCATCAATATTCTTGAAAACTGTGGCGAAACCTTTGAATACCCCGTCAACTGGGGTATCGATATGGCATCGGAGCACGAGCGCTTTTTAGCAGAGAAGCACGTGGGACGACCGATTGTCGTCACAGACTATCCCAAGGAAATCAAAGCGTTTTATATGCGGCTTAACGACGATGGCAAAACCGTAGCTGCTATGGACGTATTAGCGCCCGGTATCGGTGAAATTATCGGTGGTAGTCAGCGTGAGGAGCGATTAGACATTCTTGATAGCCGCATGGATGAACAACTCAAAGCCGATTTGTGGTGGTATCGCGATCTACGACGCTATGGCACGGTCCCCCATGCAGGCTTTGGTCTCGGCTTTGAGCGCTTACTCGCCTATGTCACGGGCATGGAAAATGTGCGCGACGTGATTCCATTTCCGAGAACACCCGGTAATGCCCATTTTTAATCGGGGCTTGTCGAGGGCCATGACCGTTTAAATCACGGGGATCGCTAGCCCGCGCGATGCAAACCGCACTCTCTTCCGCTCTCGACCTTGGTCGGATCAAAGTAATGCGTGCAAGTGGGCAATTGGTGCACACGAATATAATCCTCTAGCTCTGCCTCACTGTGCTCGAAAAATGGCGCCACTTTTACAATGCCTCGCGCATCGAGAGAGACAATATCCAAACGCTTACGCTGCTGGGTTTCCTCTCGACGAATACCGGTGATCCACACATCCGGCCGATGCTCCTCCAGCGCCCGCTGAAAAGGCTCAAGCTTGATCGTGCGCGTAAACCAATCGTGCTTATCTCGCTCGTTGAGAGTGGGAATTCCTCCCAACCGCGCGCTGATTCTCTCTGAGGTCAAGCATGGCGAATACACATAGAGATTGGGCATCAAACGCTCGATGATGCGCTCCGCCGCTACATAGGTATCTTTGAGGTTGTACCCCGTATCAATCCAGACCACGGGCACCTGCGGGTCGACTGATATTACCGCGTGCAAGGTCGCAGCAGAGTTGATCCCCATACTCGTTGTCACCATAGCGCGCCGGCCCAACGACAGCGCCCAGCGAACGATTGTATCGGGGCTCGCGCCTCGTAGCTGCGCATTAACGGCCTTGAGGTCTACGCCTATGGGATTAATTGATGGCACCGCGGTCACAGTAAAACTCCGTACACGAACTTTGTTGTTTAAGACGGTACCATCAGATAATAAAGTTTCTAAATAACGATTTTTTATTTCTTTATGTTATATATTCACGGGCAGGAGCCTGACTTCAGCTGTCAGCAGTCGCTGGAGCAGTACAAGCTTGTACTGCTTTCCATCCCGCTCTGCTACTTACTCCGCCGTCTTTTCTTAATG
>Ga0209654_1003136_pt1 | contig 10436 bp, 11 predicted proteins | sample SaaInl1SG_22_DNA_FD_184646 | JGI IMG/M metagenome (GOLD analysis project Ga0209654, IMG submission 184646) | Marine microbial communities from expanding oxygen minimum zones in the Saanich Inlet - ESP_161SG_22_DNA (SPAdes) (version 2) | ecosystem: Environmental > Aquatic > Marine > Intertidal... | reverse complement strand
TGCCTGTGAAATTTCCGGGCCCTGTTCCCACGCCTATACGGGTGATGTCGGCATAGGTCGCGCCGGCCTTTGCAAGCGCGTCCTCAATCTTGGGGAATAGCTGTTCGGCTTGGCCTTTTGCCATTTTGTCGAACGAGGCGGCACAAACAGTATCGCCGCCCAAAACGCAGACGGCGATATGTGGGCCAGAGGTGTCGAAAGCGAGGATCACGCGGCGACTGGGCGCACTTCGATCACCTCGGGGATGTAGTGACGTAACAAGTTCTCGATACCCATTTTGAGCGTCAGCGTGGATGATGGACACCCCGCGCAAGCACCTTGCATGTGCAGATATACGATGCCGCGGTCAAAGCCGTGGAACGTAATATCACCACCATCTTGGGCAACTGCCGGACGCACGCGCGTGTCGAGAAGTTCCTTAATTTGGCCAACAATCTCGCCGTCTTCGCCGGTGTGTTCAGCGTGACCGGACGAGGTGTTTTCGCCTTCCATAACGGGTTGACCGGACTGGAAATGCTCGATGATCGCGCCAAGAAGGGCTGGTTTCAGGTGATCCCATTCGGCGTCATCGGCTTTGGTCACTGTCACAAAGTCCAGACCGAAGAACACTGCTGTTACACCTTGCACCGCGAAAAGACGCGTGGCCAACGGCGATGAGGCCGCGGCTTCTGGGGTCGTGAAATCTGCCGTACCCATGTCGAGCACTTCTTGTCCCGGGAGGAACTTCAATGTGGCAGGGTTTGGCGTGGACTCGGTTTGAATGAACATCGGAAAGGTCTCCTTTGCATCAGATATGCGATCGCTGCGCCATTTAGTCAATAGTTTAGAATGGTTCTAAAATGTAATTTAGGTGATCGCTTCCAGCTTTTCTTTGCTGATGTCGCCGGGAACAATCGTCATTGGCACGGGAAGTGCGCCTGCGTTTTTGGTCATTTGCGTGACAAGCGGGCCAGGTCCTTTTTTGTCTGTAGCCGCGCCCAACACCAAAATACCAACTTCTGGATCATCCATAATCTGTTGTACGATCTCCTCAGACGGGCGGCCTTCACGGATCACCAATTCTGGCTCGATCGAGAGTTTGTCGCGCATCCATTTGGCGTAGACCTCAAAATGCACTTCGATCCGCTCGCGGGCTTCGGCGCGCATGATGTCGGCAACGCCGATCCAGTGGTTGAACTCCTCTGGTGGAATGACCGAGAGGATTTCCACGCCGCCGCCAGTTTTGGACGCACGCATGGCTGCAAACCGCATCGCATTGAGGCATTCGCGGCTGTCGTCCAAGACAACAAGGAACTTACGCATAATTTTTCCCCTCCCTCGGGATGCTAACCGATGCGATCATGACCGCAGTGCACGGCGCTGGCAATCGAAAGATGTGACTATTTGTAATGCGCGCGCCTATCTCCAAAGGTGCGTACCCTTTTTCGCCACGTGCGGTAGCTGGATGTTTTGAGATTTGAACGCATCAGCGCTTTGACCTCTTTGTCCTTCAGGCCGTATTCGCGTTCGATATCGGCGAATGCAGTGTGATCGGAGAGGGCCATTTCAATGATGGCGCTGATGTCGGCTTCGGAAAGGTCTGTCATGAAGCCTGACATAACGCGCCTGTTCCATGTGCCAAGGGTGTGGCGTGCGTTAGCGGACCATCCCCACAATTTCGAGTGTTTTTGCAAGAATTGGCGCTGCAATCTCGCGGCCCCGTTCCGCACCTCGGGCCAGAATGCGGTCGATCTCGGCTTGGTCTTCCATCAATCGCGACATTTCAGTGCCAATGGGGGCAAGCTTTTCAACAGCCAGATCTGCAAGGACTGGCTTGAACGTGCCAAATTGAGAGCCAGCATGCTGGTCCAGCACTTGTTGTGGAGTGATTTCGGCCAAAGCGGCATAGATGTTCACAAGATTGCGCGCATCTGGGCGCTCGTCCAACCCATCAAGCGCTTCGGGAAGCGGTTCAGGATCTGTTTTGGCCTTGCGGATCTTTTTGGCAATCGCGTCAGCGGTGTCTGTCATGTTGATCCGGCTCAGATCAGACGGGTCAGACTTTGACATTTTCTTGGTGCCATCGCGCAATGACATCACACGGGTGGCCGCCCCTTCAATCACCGGTTCGGTGATTGGGAAAAAGTCGACGCCGTAGTCGTGGTTAAACTTGGCGGCAATGTCGCGGGTCAGCTCAAGGTGTTGTTTTTGATCTTCGCCCACGGGCACGTGCGTGGCGTGATAAACTAGGATATCTGCGGCCATCAGGGCAGGGTAGGCAAACAACCCAAGCGAGGCTTGTTCTGCGTTTTTGCCCGCCTTGTCTTTCCACTGGGTCATGCGGCCCATCCAGCCCATGCGCGCCACACAATTGAAAATCCATCCCAGTTGCGCGTGCTCGGGAACTTGGGATTGATTGAACAAAACAGATTTTTCGGGATCAATGCCGCTGGCGATGAAGCCTGCGCAAAGCTCGCGTGTGTTATGAGCAAGATCTTTAGGGTCTTGGGCGACAGTGATCGCGTGCAAATCCACCATGCAGTAAATCGTTTCGTGGGTGCCGGCGTCTTGCATGTCCACAAAGCGTTTCATCGCGCCAAGGTAGTTGCCAAGGGTCAACCCACCAGATGGCTGGATGCCGGAAAAGACGCGTGGGGTGAACTGTGACGTGCTCATGACTGACATTCCATCTGGTGCAAAACTGTCGCAGCGATTACCTATGACACAGCAATCCGTCAAGGAGCCGACAAGATGAACCAACAACCCGTTGTCCACCCTCTGCACCCCGTTGTGCTTTTACTTACTGCGGGATTTGTGATCCCCGAGTTGATGTTCGCGCTTGGGGGGACTGGTTTTGTAGGTGGCCCCGAGGCGTCAGGTTGGCGGCTGGCTGCGATCCAAGACTATGGCTTTTACGGCCAGATCATAGATGATGGTCTTGAGCGCGGAATTTGGACGCTGGACCGATTGAAGCGGTTTCTTACTTACCCCTTTGTGCACCTTTCCCTGACGCAGGCCCTCTTTGCGGGGGTGTTCGTGTTGGCGCTTGGCAAAACTGTGTCTGATGCGTTCGGCGGTGTTGCGGCGTTTTTGGTGTTCTTCGTCTCCTCCATCGTGGGTGCTTTGGCTTTTGGGTTGGCATTTGATGATCCGTCGCCACTGGTGGGGGGCTATCCCGGTGCGTACGGTCTTATTGGCGCATTCACGTATTTATTAGCCGCACAGCTTGCGGCGCGCGGCGAGCCACAAGTGCGCGCGTTCATGTTGATCGGGTTCTTGCTGGGCATTCAGCTGCTTTTTGCCTTGTTGCTTGGGTCTAACAGCACTTGGATCGCGGATGCAGTTGGCTTTGCGGCAGGTTTTTTGCTTAGCGGAATTGTGCGCCCCGGTGGCTGGGCTGGCATTTTGGCACGCATTCGCCGCAACTGATTTATCTGCGCAGTGCCTGTCGGAAATCCTGCATTTTGAAGGCGCCCAAGATTTGCCCTGCAACTCCGTAAACGACGATCCCTGTGGCGCAAAGCGCAAGCAGCCCAAGCCCGCGCCACGGACTGTCATAAAGGACCGGTGTTAGCCTACTTCCAACGCCCCATAGGCTCGCACCCATAATGCCTGAGGCTGCAATGATCCGCGGCAGGCGTGTTTTGAAGCGGGCGTCAAAACACGCCGCATCGCCCATGGGTTTGGTTTTAATCCACAGCAGTGCCGCCATGCCCCATCCCGCCAGAGACGTGCCCCAGGCGGCGGCTGTAAATCCGATAAGCGGCGATAGCCCCACCGCCACAACGGCATTGATGAACAGGGAGACCAACGCAAAATAGAACGGTCGCTTTGTGTCGTGACGGGCAAAGAAAAGCGGCTGCAGCGTTTTTTGAAGCACAAACGCAGGAAGCCCAAGCCCGTAGATTGCCACAGCCCACGCGGTTGCTTGGGCATCAGTGAAAGCAAATGCGCCGCGTTGAAAGAGCACACTGATCAGTGGCAGTGGGATGACGATAAGTGCGACTGATGCGGGAACCGTCAGCGCAAGGCTTAGCTCCGTTGCGCGGTTGAACGCATTACGGCCACCAACGGTATCATTGGCCTCAAGTTTGCGGCTGAGGTCCGGCAAAAGCACCACACCGATAGCAATGGCAACAACGCCGAGGGGCAGCTGATAAAGGCGGTCTGCGTAGTTTAGCCAAGCGATTGCGCCGTCAAATTGGCTGGCGATCTGCCGGCCGATCAAAAGGTTGATCTGAACCACACCGCCTGCAAGCATCGCGGGCCCCATGACCAGCATCAGCCGCTTTAGTTCAGGCGTCATGCGCGGCCGGGCGGGTGTGATCCTAAAGCCAGCCCGTGCAGCGGCGCTCCAGACCAAAGCGAATTGCGCAATGCCGGCAATGGGCACGGCCCACGCCAATGTAAGCCCCATGTCCCAGCCGATCTGATAGGCCAGCATCAGTGCCGCGATGAAGACAACGTTTAACAACGCAGGTGCTGCGGCTGCCGCTACAAAACGGCCTGTTGCGTTAAGTACACCTGACAAAAGGGCGGCCAGCGAAATGAAGATGATATAGGCAAAAGTAATACGTCCAAAGCTTACCGCAAGATCAAAGCGGGCGTCGCCTGTAAACCCCGCGGCCATGGCGTAAACAAGCGCGGGCATTGCAAACAGGGCCACCACGGTCAGTCCGATCAATGCCGCAGCCAGCCCCGTGAACGCATCACGGGCGAAAGGCAGGGCGCCGTCATTTGCTTCGAGTTTTTTGGAGAACATGGGCACGAAGGCCATGTTGAACGCCCCTTCGGCAAAGAAACGGCGGAACATATTGGGCAGTGAAAATGCGATCAGGAACGCTTCGGCTACAGGGCCCGCACCCAAAAATGCCGCAATGGTGATGTCGCGCACAAACCCCAAAATGCGGCTGAGCAACGTCCAGCCCCCCACAGTGAGCATGCCTGAGATGAGACGGATGCGTTTCATGCCTCGGCTGCACGCTCCACGCCGCGCTCAATGGCATCGCGCAAATTCCGCTCAAGGCCTTTTTGTTTGCTTTCGGAGTAAAACTTAAGGCCGAACATATCTTTGACGTAGAACGCATCCACGACCTGTTCGCCGTAGGTGGCGATGATGGCGCTGCCGATGTTGATATTGGCGGCTGCCAGCGCGCGGGTCAGATCATGAAGTAGGCCCGGGCGGTCACGGGTGTCGACCTCGATGATTGTATAAATATCCGAGCCGTCGTTATCGAAAGTGATTGTTGTCGGCACGCGAAACGCTTTTTCGCGTTTCTTGATTTTGTCTTTTGGCGCGAGCGCGTCGCGGGTGATGACCTCGCCGCGCAGGGTCTTGCCGATCATTTGTTCAAGACGGGGCAGGCGGCTTGCCTCAAAGGGGGTTTCATTGGCGTCTTGCACCCAAAACGCGGCTGTTGCGTAGCCGTCTTTGGTGGTGAACGTCCGTGCGTCCACAATGTTTGCGCCAACCAAGGCCAACGCGCCTGCGATGCGGCTGAAAATGCCAGGGTGATCGGCCATGACACAAACCGCGCGGGTGGCGTCGCGGTCCTCGTCCATGGTTAGTTTGACGCGAATATCCGTATCGCCAATGCCGCGCAACAGATGCGCCACATCAACGTGGGCTGTTACGTGCAAGCCTTGCCAATATGGCGGGTAGTGCCTGTTTGTCTCAACCCGCAGATCTTTTGTGCCCCAATCGGGAAGTGCCGCGCGCAACGCCTTTTTCGCCTCTGCACCGCGAGTTTCACGGTTCAGCGCCTCCATGCCGCCCTCAAGGGCGCGGCGGGTCTGGCGGTAAAGCGCGCGCAACAGCGAGGCTTTCCAGTTGTTCCACGTGTCCGGACCCACGCCGCGAATGTCACACACAGTGATAAGCAACAACAAATCCAGCCGCCCAACAGCTTTCACTGCCTTGGCAAAGTCGCGCACCGTGCGCGGATCAGCAATATCGCGTTTTTGTGCCGTGTCTGACATCAGCAAGTGGTAGCGCACCAGCCACTCGACGGTTTCACATTCTGATTTGCTCAGCCCCAAACGTGGGCAGACTTTTCGAGCGATTTGTGCACCAAGGATTGAGTGGTCCTCGGAGCGTCCTTTGCCGATGTCGTGCAGCAATAGTGCTACGTAAAGTATCTTGCGGTTGATGCCGCTTTGAATGATGTCAGACGCCACGGGTAGGTCTTCAAGCAGCTCACCTTTCTCAATGCGGTGCAGATGGCTAATCGTTTGGATGGTGTGCTCATCAACAGTGTAGCTGTGATACATATTGAACTGCATCATCGCGACGATCGGCTCAAATTCGGGAATGAATGCGGAAAGCACCCCAAGCTCGTTCATTCGACGCAGCGAGCGTTCGGGGTTGTCGTGTTTGAGAAGCAAGTCGAGAAAGATGCGCTTGGCCTCAGGGGTGCTGCGCAAGTTATTATCGACCAGTGGAATGTTGGCGGCCAAAATCCGCATCGCGTTGGGATGGATCAAAGTACCTGTGCGCAGTGCTTCTTCAAAGATACGCAGCATATTCACGGGCGTCTCAACGAACACCTCTGGGTCAGGCACCGTGATGCGGTTTTGCTCAATGGCAAAAGGCGCACGTACCCGTGGTTTGCGTTTGAAAATACGCATCAACATGGGTTCAGATTTGAGATGGTCGTTCTCAAGAGCCGTCAAGAATATGCGGGTTAGTTCACCAACAGAAGTGGCGTGACGGAAGTAAGCCTGCATGAAATGTTCAACGCCGCGCCGCCCCGAATGATCGGTGTAGCCCATTGCATCAGCCACCTCGACTTGCATATCAAATGTCAGCTGATCCACGGGGCGTGAGGCGACCAAATGCAGATGACATCGCGTTGCCCATAAAAAGTCTTCTGCACGCAGAAAAGTCTCGAACTCGTCATCGGTGAAAACGCCAAGCTCAACAAGGTTGCTGGGGTCATCAACCCCGTGCAGGTATTTGTTCATCCAAAAGAGCGATTGCAGATCGCGCAGACCGCCTTTGCCCTCTTTTACATTTGGCTCAACCATGTAGCGCTGTCCGCCTTGCTTGCGGTGCCGCTCGGCGCGTTCCTCAAGTTTGGCTTCAATGAATTCGGACGCCGTGGACTGAAAGAGGTCAGTCCAAAGTTGGTCGCGCAATTCATCGCCCAACGTCTGATCTCCGCAGATATAGCGTTGCTCAACAAGCGAGGTACGGATGGTGAAATCTTCACGGCCAAGTCTGATACAGTCCGCGATGGTCCGGCTGGCTTGGCCAACTTTCAGACGCAAATCCCACAGCATGTAGAGTATCGATTCAATCGTACTCTCGGCCCAAGCTGTGATTTTGGTGGGGGTAAGAAACAGCAAATCCACGTCTGAATGTGGCGCCATTTCTGCGCGGCCATAGCCACCCACGGCAATAACGGCAAGCCGCTCGCCCTTTGTGGGGTTGGTGTTGCGGTGCAGATACGTCTCGGCAACCCAATGCACTGTGCGCACAAGTCCGTCCGTCAAAAATGCATAGGCCGATGTTGTGGGGCGCGCGTGGGTTGGTTCGGCCAGAAACGCCTCTTTGATGACTACGCGGCCCTTGGCATTTGCGTCTGTAAGATAGTCTACCGTTGCGGCACGAATGGCTTTTGCATCCGCACAGTCGTCAAGGATGCGCGTCAGGTCGTCTTGGGCTGCGGCTTGATCGAAAACGACAAAGGCCGGCGCCACAAGGGGCTCCGGACCTTCGTGTTCAAAATCGTCGGCGTCAGAAACCAGCGCCGCTGAAGTTTTTGGGAGCTGGGTCAAGGATTGCCACCTGATTGTTTTCAATTTTCGCGACAGCAAGGCCGCGCTCGTTTGTGCCGTCGGGCAGAAGGCGGAAGATGCCTTGGGTGCCGACAAATCCCGATTGGCGGGTAAGGCTTGGTGAAGTCAGCGCGTCAGAGCGGCCTTGGGCCAAAAGTGCGCCGATTGCAGCGATACCGTCGTAAGAAAGACCTGCGATGGGGTGTGGGCGTTCGGAATATTCTGCTTGGTAGCGAGCGGCGAAGTTACGCTCAAGCGCTTGGTCGGGTAGTGTGAACACACCACCCTGCAGGCCTGGCAGGGCAAGTGACTGTGGCTGGGAACTCCACCGTGTCAGTCCCATCAGCTGAATATCCATCCCAAGGCCACGCTCGGGCAGGGCTGTCATCAAAAACGGCAAGTCGGACTCAGGGCCCGCTGTCACAAACAACGTATCGGCACCGGTTTCCTTGACTGTCGCGCTGATGCGGCGGGCTGCGTTGTTGATGCCGTCTTGGCTGAACGGATAGCTTTCAACACCCGTAATCGTGGCGCCATTGCGATTTGCTGCACTGATAATAGCATCTCTGCCAACTTGCCCTGCGAGTTCGTCTGCGTGGGCGATCAAGATATTGGTTCTGCCAATTTGACGACCATAATTTACCAGACGGTTTGCTGTGTTCTCAAATGTTGGCCCCAGAATGAAAAGGTTACCACCGGCGATTGATGCGTTGTTGGAGAAGGCCAAGACATTCGTGTTTGTGCCAGCGATGGCCACTGCCGCTGCGTTTGCAGCCTCTGCATAAAGTGGCCCAAGGATAATTTTGGCGCCGTCATTTACGGCAGCGATTGCGGCGTTTGAGGCCTGCTGCGGGGTGCCTGCCGTGTCATAAACGCGTAGGTCAATCTTGGCATTCGTCTGATCCGCAATGGCAAGACGTGCGGCGTTTTCAAGGTTGCGTGCCAGAAGTGCATCGCTTTCGCGGCCTGACCCGTTTGGCACCAACAGCGCGATTTGGACCGTTTTGTTTGGGTTCACGCTTTGCCCTGACAGGCCGCCCACGGAAGTTGCGTTGCAAGCGGCAAGGGCAAGCAACGCGGCTCCCCCCATAAAGCGCAGTGCTGCACGGCGCGGGTTGAAAGTGATACGATTGCGTGTACGCGTAACCATGGTAAACCAAAACTCCCTCGTGGTGGGCCAACCTTCGGACCCTTGCTGCGTATCATAGATATATCACTAGGCGGGTCTAGGCATGAATCATTCCCAAGTTCACCGTGTTGAGCGTTTGGCAGCGGGCCTTTATTTTGTGGCGACCCCGATTGGTACAGCGCGTGATATTACGTTGCGGGCGCTCGATATATTGGCCTCTGCTGATGTGATTGCAGCGGAAGACACGCGAAACACACGTAAATTAATGGATATTCACGGGATCGCGCTCGGGGATCGCCAGCTTGTGTCTTATCACGATCATAACGGTGAAAAAGTCCGCCCGAAATTGATTGCTGCGATAGAGGCGGGCAAATCTGTGGCCTATGCGTCTGATGCGGGAACGCCTTTGGTGGCCGATCCGGGTTATGGATTGATGCGCGGTGCGATTGAGGCCGATGTTTTGGTTACCTCTGCGCCTGGACCGTCTGCGGTGCTTGCGGCGCTTACGGTTGCAGGTTTGCCGAATGACCGTTTCACATTCGCGGGTTTTGTGCCGAACGCGAAGGGCGCGCGGCGTGCGTTCCTGTCGGGCATTTCGAAAAGTGATGGAACAATGATCGTTTTTGAAAGCCCTAAGCGCATTAAGGCAATGTTAGAAGATTTGAGCGATATCGTTGAACCAGAACGCCAGATAGCTGTTGCAAGAGAGTTAACCAAAAGGTTCGAAGAGGTTTTGCGCGGGACTGTATCTGAGGTACAAGCACTGGCAGAAGGGCGCACGTTCAAGGGTGAGATGGTGGTCATGCTAGACAAAGCGCCCGTCGGCTCGGCAACAGATGAAGATGTTGAGGCAGCTTTGAAGGATGCTTTGGCCGAACATTCGGTGAAAGACGCCGCAGCAATCGTTGCGGATATGTATGGCAGACCAAAGCGTGAAATTTACCAACAAGCGTTAGCTTTGCATAAGGCTACGGGCTGAGTGAAACCAAACGTTGTTATAGCTGTGTTAGAGAGTAGGGATTGTTAAATGTTAGAACTGGTTCTTGAACGTCCTACGGCTGTTACTGCCAAGCAGTACGGAGGTCAAACATCTTACCACGCAGGTCTTGCTGCATAAGAGGCCGCTGCACGACATTATCAACGCGCTGGCAAAATGATATTGCAGCAAAGATATCGTGGCCGTGCAGGTGAAATCGATTTGGTTGTGCGCGACGCCGATGAGTCAGTTTTTGTCGAGGTTAAGAAAAGCAAAACACACGCCCAAGCAGCGCAACGCCTCTCGCGCCGTCAAATGGACCGCATCTGCAGAACAGCGCTGAAATATGTGGGCTCTGAGCCGATGGGTCTACTGACCCCAATGCGCTTTGAGTTGGCGTTTGTGGATCAATATGGCGCAATTGATGTGATCGAAAATGCTTTTGACGGGTATTGATCGGCTCCGTTCTTGTGCCCATTGCCTTACCAGCATCTGTGCCCCATGTATGGCGCAGTGAGTAAAGGAATGCGCCATGAGCTTGAAAATTGCTTTTCAGATGGACCCAATTGGCCC
>Ga0209654_1003133_pt1 | contig 10451 bp, 9 predicted proteins | sample SaaInl1SG_22_DNA_FD_184646 | JGI IMG/M metagenome (GOLD analysis project Ga0209654, IMG submission 184646) | Marine microbial communities from expanding oxygen minimum zones in the Saanich Inlet - ESP_161SG_22_DNA (SPAdes) (version 2) | ecosystem: Environmental > Aquatic > Marine > Intertidal... | reverse complement strand
ACTATTCCGTTCTCCCTGAGGATGGCTGCGATTTCTAGCGCATCAATGCTCTCGTCAAAGTTGATCGTGGCAACCACCTGAGAGCGGTGATCGGGGTTTTCCACAAACGGATGGGTGACGCTAGTTTTTTCTGCCCAGTCATACAGAAGCGAAGAGCTGGTTTTTGTTCGCTTGTCTGCCCACGCAAGACCACCTTGAGCGTTAATCCACTCAACCTGATTGTTTGTGAAAAACAACGTGGCAAGAGATGGCGTATTCAGCGTGAAATTTTGCCTGGAGTTATCTAGTGCCAGCTTCAGGCTCAAAATGTTTGGAATGTAGCGACCAGATGCGGCCACAGTTTCGATGCGTTCAATCGCCTTTGGTGAAACCAGTGCCAACCAAAGGCCTCCGTCCGAGGCAAGGTTTTTCTGCGGTGCAAAATAATAGGCATCTGTTTCCAGGGGGTCAAAGTCAATGCCGCCAGCAGCGCTGGTCGCATCGGTAAGCATTAGGGCATTGCTGTCTGCTCCCTGAACGCGCTTTACATCGGTGACCACACCGGATGAGGTTTCGTTATGTGGATATGCGTATACGTCAACGCCGGCTTCAGCGACTAAATCACCACGAGACCCAGGTTCCACAGACACCACTGTCGGGCTGTCTAGCCAAGGAGCACCAAGTATGGTTGCAAACTTATTTCCGAACTCTCCGTGGACAAGAGCCTGCCCCTTTTTTTCCGCCAGAGAAAAGGTTGCAGCGTCCCAAAAGGCAGACGCGCCACCGTTGCCAAGAATGATTTCATAACCTTCCGGAGCATGGAACATGTCCAGCAGGCCCTGCTTTAGCTCACCAACCAAATTCTTAATCGGAGGTTGCCTGTGACTGGTACCCATGTGGCGGTTTCCAAAATCCACAAAGGCTGTTAGTTGCTCTGGTCGCATCCTTGAGGGACCACAGCCAAATCTTCCGTCTAGGGGCTTAAGGGACTCTGGAATTACAATGTCTGGCATGGGGCTAAGTTTAGTATCGCCCTTACTAGTCTTGACTCAGGCGCTCACAAGGGGATTCAATGACAGACCTCATAGACACAACAGAGATGTACCTCAAGGCAATCTATGAATTAGAAGAAGAGGGCATCCCTCCGATGCGCGCTCGTATTGCCGAGCGTCTAGAGCACTCTGGACCGACCGTCTCCCAAACTGTTGCCCGGATGGAGCGCGACGGCCTCCTGCGTCTACTTGATGATCGCCAACTGCAGTTCAGCGACGTGGGGCGACTCACAGCGATCGAAGTAATGAGAAAGCACCGTCTTGCCGAACAGCTATTGCTGGAAGTGATTGGTTTGGATTGGGCTGATGTTCATGACGAAGCATGTCGCTGGGAGCATGTCATGAGTGAATCAGTTGAGCGCAAGCTGGTCGAGCTTTTGCAAAACCCAAGCATTTCTCCATTCGGAATGCCAGTCCCCGGACTCGAACTGCTGGGGCTTGCGCCAGCAACAGTAAAGAGCTGCGAGTCGCTGGCAACGCTCGACGATGGCACCTATGAGCTTGTGAGAATCGGAGAACCACTTCAGCTGGACGGTGCATTTCTTGATCAGCTGCTCCAGCTGGAGCTGATGCCAGGGGTCAAAGTGCTGCTTTCCAAGCAAGATCAAGGCTGGTTGCTCAGCGCAGCTGGTCGTGCCGAGGGCTTGTTGGTTGACAGCGAAGTAGGCCAACACCTTTTTCTGGGTAACTTCACAGAAAAATCGTTATAATTTTCTGGTTGCTTCAAACCAACAATGTTCCTCGGAGGATTCCTATTGGATTCAGCTACAGCTGATGCTCAACGACTTTCACGCAAGGACTTGCGGCTGAAAGAGCGTTCGAAGCTGGCCAAAGCGCAGCGTCACTCGCTGCGATCTATTGGCACCATGGTGGCCGCTACCGGCCTGATGGCAACCTTCGCGCTGCCCTCATATGGATTTGCCCCAGAAGTAACGGCAGCAGCCGGTCTGGCAAGAAATTCCGACATGCTTCAGATTTCAGCTCCGAGTCAGGGCCTATCGGTGGCAACCGTTCGGGCTGTTGAATTTACACGCGGCGATTTCTCACCAGCCGAAGCCTCGGAGTTCCAGGTTGAAACAAAGTCGAAAATTTACTACTACAAAGGCCCAAGAGCCGCAGACTACTTGGCAAACCCAAGGTTCACTGAGATAACAAGTGCAAACCTTATGAAGTCTGCAGTCGAATTGGTCGGAACTCCATATGTTTTTGGTGGCCAAACTCCGGGTGGTATTGACTGCTCCGGATACGTTCTTTTTGTTTACTCTCAGTTTGGCGTGAAGCTTCCTCACAGTGTTTATCAGCAGGCCAAGATGGCTACCAAAATTCCAGAGGAAGAAGCTGTCCCTGGAGATATCGTGGTCTTCAATGACTTCAGCCACAACGGCATTTATGCGGGGAACGGTAACTTCTATCATGCTCCTCAGCCTGGCGACCGGGTAAAGCTGGCTCCAATTTTCACTGACAGATATCACATCATCCGCTTAGCAGACATCACAAACTAACTAAATAGTTACCAAAAGTTCATGTTTTTGTTCTGCGTTTCGATTTAGCAAAACCGTCCTTTTCGCTTACTATTTCGCGTAAGTATTGATCTTTGACATCAGGCGGGAGGCGATGATGCCAGCTCTCATGTCAGCCATGCGTGGAAACTGGACCGATCTGAACCAGCGCCCCTGTATATCTCTTTTGGAACACCAACGCGTCGCTTTTTTGCGGCGCGTTTTTTTGTTCTCAGGATCAAGGCGAATGCCAGCAAGCCGTGCTGGCGATCTCGGTGGGAGAAGTGAATGCGCACCCTTGTTCTAAATGCCGGCTATGAGCCGCTGGCTGTCGTGTCCTTCAAGCGGGCACTCGTGTTGGTCTTGAATCAGAAGGCCACCATCTTGGCGGGCATCGACAATGCCATTGTTAGAAGTGCCAGCCAGGAATTTGAAATGCCATCGGTGATACTGCTATCGCGCTATGTGAGGATTCCAAACTCAAGACGGGTACCCGTTTCGAGAAGGGGCGTATTAAGAAGAGATTCAAATCGCTGCGCCTATTGCTCACAGCCTGCAACAACCATTGACCACGTAATGCCAAAGTCAAGAGGCGGCAAGGACACCTGGGAGAACCTCGTTGCATGCTGCCTTAGGTGCAACAACAACAAAAGCGATCGAACTCCGGCGGAAATTGGTTGGGAGCTGAAGGTGCTGCCCAAGATGCCAACCGGAATGGTTTGGAACGTCAGGGGTTCAGACAAGCCTCAGCCCGAGTGGGGAGAGTTTCTGGCCCTGCAGTCACGAGCTGCTTAGCCAGGAGTGGCCCCGAGAAGAATCGAACTTCCGACACACGGTTTAGGAAACCGTTGCTCTATCCACTGAGCTACGGGGCCAACAGCGGTTATTAGGTTACTAGTAATCAAGGCATTGCAATCTGCTACCTGACAGTTGGTCCGTGCTTGGCAAGGCAAACCTTTGATTCGCCTGTTCTCACCTAGTATTTTGCAGGTGGAACGCAATGAATTATTCGAGCTCTGGCAGCGTCAACGCCAGGCGATTGGTGGGACAAACCCCCTTATTCATTTCGAGCCTTCAAGTTTTGGTCAGGTAGACCTAACTCGCTCTCACCCTGGTGGCTTGGCACAGCTGGCTTCTGCCAGAACATCCACAATTTCCAATCTTGTGAGAGATGGCGTCGCTCAATCTAGGGCCTTAACTTCGTCAAGGCGTATTTTGAGTAAAGCTCTTCGGATAGAGAGAAACTTTGGCGTTGATGCCCTTTTCATTGCTGGCGGTTTGGTTTCAATAGCTGGCAGCAAGATGCCAATTTTGCTGTGGCGGACTCATCTGCTGGAAAAAGGTGACGACTACGAACTGAGAATCGACTCCACACCTCGAATCAATCCCGCTCTGATCCGCACGATTCAGGTGTATCGAGAAGACTTCAGGGTCTCTGATTTGATTGCCGTTAGCCAGGGTCAGTCTGACCTAATTCCAACTGGAGTTTTGTCGTTGGTCTCGGAGTTGATTCAAAGCCCTGAGGTTGAGATTGAAAAGCTCTTGGTCCTCGGAAACTTTGTTCCCGAAATCACCCTCAGCCAGCTGGAGGAACCCTCAGGTGTATCCGAGATCCTGTTGGAACTCACCGGCAAAAAAGCAGTCGAACCAATCGACTACACAGTCCGGGAAACAACTCTGGTGCTAAATGCAGACGTGGATCAGCAGCGAGTAATAGGCAAAGCCCTGGCTGGTAACAGCTTCGCAGTTGAAACTTTGCCGGGCTGTGGTTACCTGCAAACTCTGGTGAACCTGCTTGCAAATTTATCTCTGGCAGGAAAACGAAGCCTCATTCTTGCGCCGCGGCAGCAAACTTTGGATGAGGTTGCAGAGCGGCTGAATGGCTCCAGGCTCGCGGGCTTGGCGGTAAGAGAGTCAAACACGTGGTCGGATGTGGTTGCAGCCATCTCTCGCAATGAGAAAGCTGGGCCAGCGGATTTAGCATCTGCGAAAGAAGTCGCCTCCAAGCGCGAGCAAGAAGTGGAAAACTACTTCGATGTAATAAGCCTGAAGAATCCGAACCTCGGCATCAGCGTCATTGAAGCTCTTGAAGAGCTGGCAACTCTTGCATCATTGCCGGCGGCGCCGGTGAACAATGCGCGAATCTCTGCGGACCTATTGCCCACCATCAAAACTCGCGCGAGTGATTTACTGAATCGAGCTCACGAGGCTGGGCTTTTTGCTTCCTCACCGGCAGACGGGCCATGGTTTCAAGCCAAGTTTGAATCGGAAGTCGAAATCAATCACGCGGTAACGGCAGCCAGGTCGATAGCCGGCGAGGAATTTCGCCTGCTTCGCTACCAAATAAACCTTTATTTGACTGACCTAAACCTCTCGGTGTGTGTCAATGTCGAAGACTGGTCAAATCGCCTGAATTTACTAATAGGGCTGCGCGCCACTTTGGATAAGTTCAAGCCGGAAATCTTTGACCGACCGCTAACGGAGCTGATTGACGCTACCGCAGCCAGAGGCGAACGCGGTGAACTCTCTGGTGCTCAGCGACGAAGGTTTAGGAAGCTAGCAAAGAGCTACCTCCGCCCAGGAGCCGCAGTTGTCAACTTGCACCAAGCCCTAGTCCAAGCAGAAGAGCAGCGCTCATCTTGGCAGCATCTCAATCTCACTCAGGCCCCTCCAACTGTGCCCCTTGGCCTAAGTGATGTTGAGACTAAATTTCAGCAAATCTACTCGGTCCTATCGACCCTTCAAAAGCATCTCAATCCAGACCCCGACATCCCGCTGTTAACGCGGTTGAAGTTTGACGAGCTGGGAAAAATGCTCGAAGACTTGGCAACCAAAACTGACTCGCTAGATCGCTACATGGAGCGCCTTCCAATATTTCGGGAGCTTGAAGCCCAAGGGCTAGGGTCTTTTGCCAAAGAGGCCAGTAAAACTAAGCCAGAGTTCGAGCAGCTGCAACGAGAGTTTGATCTAACTTGGTGGCAGTCCGCACTGGAAGCAATTATCCAGTCTGATTCAAGAGTGTTGGACTTTACGGCCGAAACCATTTCAAATCTTGAGAGCGACTTCGAAAAAGCTCACGAAGCTCTGATTCTTGAAGGCCTAAATCATGTTCGAGCAGAGCTTGGAAGGACCTGGAAAGAAGCGATAGCACAGCATCCAGCCCAAGCTGATGCGCTTCGTGGACAGCTGAGGACCAAGAAGCTGGAATTGTCTCAGGCGGCCAATGCTGGTGGTGTGCTTTACAAGGCTTTGGTTCCAGCCGTTCTGGCTTCTCCGTATGTACTCGGTGACCTTTCAGATCAAGAAGGGTTTGATTTAGTCATTGTCCTGGATGCATCCTCGACCGGAGTGGCTGAAACCCAAGCTGGCTTGGCCCTAGCCAATCAGGTCATTGCTTTTGGAGATCCTGTCATCGCTACTCCGGAAAACTTCGACACTGTTGCAAGGGCCAACCCCGTGCACATCGAAGGGGATCGGCAGTCCGTGTTCGACCTGGTTTCAGAAACCTATGGTTCTTTGGCAATTTCAAGAAACTATCGCATCGAGGGACAGGTCCTAGGTAAGTATCTGAACGACAACTTCTATGATGGGCGACTTGTCATCGAACCATCAGCTGGCCAACTGTTCGGTGCACACAACTTTGATCAGATTGAAGTTACCGAAGGTCAGACTGCGGCAAGCACTATCGAGGGTGCCACCGAGTCACTGGAAGCCGAAGTAACCCGCGTGGTTGATTTAGTGATGAACCATGCCAGGTGGAGCCCAGAGGAGTCTCTGATGGTCGTCACGGCCTCAAGGGTTCACGCCGAGAGAGTTTTCCAATCGGTCCAGCAGGAGGTAGCAAAGCAACCTCAGCTATCCGAGTTCTTCGATGCTCATGGCCGCGAGCAATTCGAGTGCGTGACAATGTCGGAATTGACCCATCGCCTCGCGGATCGTGTGATTTTCTCAGTCGGCTTTGGCCGCACCCCGGAGGGTCGAATTTCAGGCAGCTTGGGTGACTTCAATTACTCAAGTGCTTCCAGGTGGATGGTGAATCAGGTTGTAGCGGCAAGAAAGCGCATGACCGTGGTCTCGTGCTATAACTTTGAAGATTTTGCGGCCGGTAGCCTGCCGGAAAACCAACGCTGGCTGAAAGATTTGATTGCTCCGAGTTTCTTGGGAGATATTTCAGAAGGCGAGGCCGACCCGCTACTGAAAGACCTTGCACTGAGGCTACAAAAACTCGGCTTGAAAGTTTCTCTGAACTTTGGAGGACGAATCTCTCTGGCGGCATCATTTGGCACTAAGGCAACTGTGGTGGACCCAGACTGGGCACTGGTTGGCGACACCTGGGACGAGCGCTTGCGGGTCAGGCCCGGATTGCTAAAGGCAATGGGTTGGGGCTATCAGCGGGTTCACGCCCTGGAGATATTCTCCCAGCCACAAGACGTTGCCAATCGGATTGCAATGGCACTCGGTGTTGATTTAGTTAGAAAAGCTCAACCGCTATTTGAGGAAAAGGCATTTGAGGACACTGGCAGAGCTTGGGGTGATGGCGATGATTCAAATGACGATCGCCTAAAAGATGACAAGCCGCCCCACTGGGGTTAGTCGGAATCGCTTGACCTGGTTGGCACCGAGTCGTTCTTATAAAAGCCGGAACCCTTGAAGCTGACACCTAGATTGCCGAATTGCTTACGCAGTTCTTTTTTGCACACAGGGCATTCAGTCAGAGCTTCATCCGAGAAGCTCTGGTGAATGTCAAATGTGTGTCCGCAGGAATTGCAGACGTAGGTGTAAGTGGGCATTGGTCCTCCGCGTAAAGTCTAACGAGCCGAAAGCTCGATAACTCGGGCGGGGGTCACTATCCCAGTTACCTTTTTGTCGTGAGCCTCACTTGGCACTTCAAGAATGATCTCAGACTCAAAAACTACGGCATAGAGGTTTTTGTTATTTGCATCTTTCAAGGCTCGGTCGTAAAAGCCCTTACCCTTGCCTAGTCGAAGCCCCTCCATGTCAACCGCCAAAGCCGGCACAAAGACTAGGTCTATCTCTGATAGTTGTCGCTGCGGTCCAGTTGGCTCTTCGATGCCAAATTTTCCGTCAACCAATGGTGACTTCGCGAAAACTAAATCCGCACCTTTTATAAGCGGGTAGTAAACCTCATGACCCAACTCTGCCCAGGCGTTGAATTCAGTCGTGTCGGGCTCGGAATCGAGGGCCTGGTAGCTTGCGATGGTCTTTGCGCCCGATGCAACGACAACACTTTTCAACTGCTCTAGAAGGCCAGCCGAAGACTGAGGCCTATTCGCAATTAGTTCCCGCCTCAGTAGCTGCTTGGCGTTTGGTTGTTCCATAGCGGTAATCTTGCCAGCGTGCAGAGATTTATGCCATTGACCCACGGAGACATCTCGCTTCGGGAACTATCCAAGCGAGATCACAAGGTGCTGCGCCGGTTACTGGTAGAAGATCGCGAGTGGCTGGTGCCATGGGAGGCCACGACTCCGGGAATTCGTTACCCATTAGACGTCAAAGGAATGGTTCGTTCGCTGATGCAGCAGGCGCGCACGGGCACGGGCTTGGCGCTGGTAATTGAATACCAGGGAGAAGTAGTCGGGCAGCTGAATGTGGCAAACATTCTCTACGGCTCGGTCTCCTCAGGAACCATCGGTTATTGGATTGCCAAGAAAGCCGCTGGAAAGTCAATTGTGCCGTTGTGCGTGGCCATGACAATCGACCACCTGTTTGACCAGGGTGGTCTGCACCGTGTGGAAATCGACATCCGACCTGAGAATGAAGCGTCCTTGAGGGTGGTTCAAAAACTGGGATTGCGACAAGAGGGCAAGAAGGAACGTTTTATTCATATCAATGGTGCCTGGAGGGACCATTTGGTCTTTGCCGTTACACGCGAAGAAATGAACGAGTCAATGTTGAAAAGAGTGCAAAACGCGGGAAAGCTGTAGTCGATTTCTTTGTCCTAGCGATATCTTTTAGATATGGGATCTTCCGTCGGGCTTGGTGGTATCACGTTAGTGGTGGCAGCAATCGTCTGGCTATTTATTTTCGTGCCCGGCTACACGCAACGCTCTCAAATTAGAGAAACGGCAACCCTTATTGCATCCAGCAGTAAAGCGGAAAAGAAACTGCAGCCTCAAACCAACGATGAAAAACTCACGAGGCTTATTAGAACCCAGCGCACTTTCTCAATTGTTTTTGCACTTGCCGCACTTGCCGCAGTTGCAAGCGCGGCTGCTGCGATGGCCCAAAACTCTTGGTGGTTTGCCTTTGCGGTGTCCTTGGCTGTGAGCTTCGCAGCACTGCTAATCCAGCGTGCGGCTGGTAGGCAGGCCGCTGCCACTGCTGGGAAGATTTTCAAGGGGCGCCAAAGTGTTCGGACCCGTGCTGCCAAGAACCAGGCTGTCACCACTCAGAGCCGCGAGTGGACACCTAACCCGGTGCCGTCGCCAATGATTCAGGACCAAGCCGGCGAGCTAATAATTCCAAGCGCAGAAGTAATCTCCATTTCTAAACCGAAGCAAGCGCTAGCAAAGCAAGAGATTGATCAAATCTTGGCTCGTCGCCGAGCAATCTAGAAACTGAACCCCTAAACTCTTCAGCGCCCACCAATCAATTACGGAGACCCAAATGAGCCTTCTCGACTCAGTCAAAAACTTTTTTTCTCGCACCGGTAAAGCGGTATCCAAGTCAGCCGCAACAGTAGCGGCCGAGGCAAAGGATGCTGCACAGGATGTTGCCTCAGAGGCAATTACAGGAGTTGAGAAGGCCGCCACCAAAATTGCTAGCTCTGCGTCTGCAGCCAAAAAACCAGCTGCCAAGAAGGCGCCAGCAAAGCCGGCTGCGAAGAAGCCTGCTGCGAAAAAGCCAGCAACCACTGCTGCAAAGAAAGCACCAGCCAAAGCTGCGGCGAAGAAGCCTGCAGCAACGGCCGCAAAGAAGCCAGCTGCAAAGAAGCCAGCTGCAAAACCTACTGCCAAGGCACCAGTGAAGAAGGCTCCGGCAAAACCAGCGGCTAAGAAAGCTCCGGCGAAGGCCTCTGCTGCCAAGAAGCCAGCATCAACAACCGCAAAGAAGGCTCCTGCTAAGACAGCCACCAAGGCCCCTGCAAAGAAGGCTCCTGCTGCTAAGAAGCCGGCCGCTAAGAAACCAGCAGCAACAAAGAAGTAGTTTTTAGCTAACTACGTATTCCACTGACTCGGTCAATGTCGGATGCTTGAACTCAAAGCCTGTCGAGATGAGTTTTTGCGCACTCATTTTTTGAGAACACAGCAGTAATTCTTCTGCGGCAACTCCCACTAAGAGTTTCATTGCCCATGCTGGAACCTTGAAGAACGTTGGGCGCCTAAGTGCTTTTCCAAGCGCTCTGACCATTTGCTCGCAGGTTGCAGGTTCTGGCGCCGTGAGATTGTAGGGGCCCGCTGTTTGCTCATCGTTGATTAGGTGAATGATTGCCCGAGCTTCGTCTTCGAGGCTGATCCACGCCCACCACTGCTTGCCCGAACCGAGTGGGCCGCCGATGCCTGCCTTGATTAGCGGGATAAGTCTTCCCAGGGCTCCAAGTTTCTTGCTCATAACCAAGGTGGTCCTGGCTAGCACAACACGAGTGTTGGCTTTATTGGCTTCCTCTTCCCATTGGCTAGCCAGGTCGGCAAGGAAGCCAGTGCCTCGGCCTGAATCCTCATCCAGTATTTCGTCACCGCGATCACCGTAAATTCCAGAAGCGGATCCACTGACTAAGACCTTGGGCTGATTCTTGGCATTGTTTATTGCATCGACAAGAGTCTTGGTTGTGTCCAGACGTGAGGAGATTAGAACTTTCATGTATTTCTTGGTCCATGGAATACGTCCGGTTGTGGCACCACCGAGGTTTACAACGGCATCAATTGACTCCATGACGGAAGCGTCTAATGGCTCTAGGCCT
>Ga0209654_1003131_pt1 | contig 10462 bp, 10 predicted proteins | sample SaaInl1SG_22_DNA_FD_184646 | JGI IMG/M metagenome (GOLD analysis project Ga0209654, IMG submission 184646) | Marine microbial communities from expanding oxygen minimum zones in the Saanich Inlet - ESP_161SG_22_DNA (SPAdes) (version 2) | ecosystem: Environmental > Aquatic > Marine > Intertidal... | reverse complement strand
CTTTTCGTTACTTCTAATTCTTTTTAATGCTGACTTATGATTTGCCATGTTTTTTATTTTTATTAAAAATTGTAGCCCGTAGGGGAATCGAACCCCTCTTACCAGGATGAAAACCTGGCGTCCTAGCCGATAGACGAACGGGCCATTTAATTACTTTGATTAAAGGTGCTTTTTTAACAACTTTTAAATCAATTTAAAATTTAAATGAACAACAATGTTTCCATTGCGGATGCAAAAATACAACTATTTTTAAATGTTGCAACACCTAAACAATTTTTTTTCGAAAAAATTAATATGCCTTGGCAAATAGTACACGTTGCTTAGAAGTATTACCACTATAAACACATTGCCCGGTCTCCATTTTACTGTTGTATGGAATACATCTTATAGTAGCTTTTGTAAGTTCTTTTATTTTGTTTTCGGTCTCAGTAGTTCCATCCCAATGCGCAGAAATAAAACCTGTTTTTGTTTCTAAAACAGTTTTAAATTCTTCAAAATTTTCAACTTCTGTAATATGTCCATCCCTAAATGCTTTTGCCTTTTGATATAGTTCTTCTTGAACTGTACTTAATAATGCTGAGATTTTGTCCTCAATGCCATCAATTGATACAATATCTTTGCTTAGAGTATCCCGTCTTGCGAGTTCAACAGTTCCATTTTCTAAATCTTTAGGTCCTATGGCTATTCTTAATGGAACACCTTGCAACTCGTGTTGAGCAAATTTAGCGCCTGGTCTAAAGGTATCTCTGTCGTCAAATTTTACACTGATGTTTTTAGCTTGTAATGCTATTGTTAATTTTGAAACCACACTTTTTATTGCCTCAAATTGCTCATCATTTTTATAAATTGGAACAATAACCACTTGGTTTGGTGCAAGATTTGGAGGTAATACTAATCCTTTATCATCACTGTGAGTCATGATTAAAGCACCCATTAATCGAGTAGATACGCCCCATGAAGTTGCCCATACATAATCTTGCTTTCCTTCTTTATTGGTAAACTTAACATCAAATGCTTTGGCAAAGTTTTGACCTAAAAAATGAGATGTGCCTGCTTGTAAGGCTTTTCCATCTTGCATCAATGCTTCTATACAATGTGTGTCGATGGCACCAGCAAAACGTTCACTTTCTGTTTTTACACCTTTAATAACTGGAATGGCCATAAAGTTTTCAGCAAAATCTGCATAAACTTTATTCATTTGCTCAGTTTCTGTAATCGCTTCGGCTTCAGTAGCATGGGCAGTGTGACCTTCTTGCCATAAGAACTCAGCCGTGCGTAAAAAAAGACGAGTACGCATTTCCCATCGTACAACATTTGCCCATTGGTTAATTAATATAGGTAAATCTCTATAGCTTTGAATCCATCCTTTATAAGTATTCCAAATTATAGCTTCACTTGTAGGTCTTACAACCAGTTCCTCTTCTAGTTTAGCTTCTGGGTCAACTCTAAGTTTACCTTCATTATCTGGGTCGTTTTGTAATCTGTAATGCGTTACAACAGCACATTCTTTAGCAAAACCCTCTGCATTTTTCTCTTCAGCTTCAAAAAGACTTTTTGGTACAAATAAGGGAAAATAAGCGTTTTGATGACCTGTAGCTTTAAACATACGATCCAATTCTGCTTGCATTTTTTCCCAAATAGCATAACCGTAAGGTTTTATAACCATACAACCTCTAACAGCTGAATTTTCTGCTAAATCGGCTTTAACAACAAGTTCATTATACCATTTTGAATAATCTTCTGCTCTTTTTGTAAGATTTTTGCTCATATCTGTAATTTGGCACAAATGTTGTGCTTATGTTAAATAGAAAAATAGTACAGCAAAACTAACTATTTTTGTATTGTTCAACAATTAAATCATTAGCGATATGCGATTTACTTCTACACTCAAAAAAAATTACACACTTATTTTAGCGTTTAGCCTTATTTTACTGCTATCATCATGTGGTGCTTATCAATATGTTGGTTATGATAACGACGGAATATATAGTTCTGAACGTATAGCAGTTGTCGAAGTAGAAGAAGCCGCTAATAGTAGAATGGATGCACAAGTGTATTCAGATTATTTTGCAGGACAAGCTATTGATGCTCAAATGGCCAGAGAAGATTCGGATATTTTTACAGATATTGATTCTTACAGTAGTGATTATGTTGAAGATGATATAGTAGAGGTTCCAGGAAATTATGGCGGCTGGGGTCAAGTAAATGATCAAATTATAGTAAATTATTATAATACTGGTTGGAATAATTGGGGCTGGAACGGCTGGAACTGGAATAATCCTTGGTTCTGGGGAGGTTCAAATGGCTGGGCTGGATTTGGCTGGGCTGGATATGGTCCAGACTGGGGCTTTGGATGGAATAGATGGAATCGTTGGGGCGGTTGGGGTTGGAATAATCCTTGGTTATGGAATGGAGGCTTCGGTTGGGGATGGAATAACTATGGTTGGAACAATGGCTTTTATCGTAATAATCAGTTGGCATTTAATAGAAGTAGAAGAGGCGCTATAGGTAACAGGTCTTTAGCCCAAATTAGTAGTAGAAATTTATCAAATACAAGAAATGCATTAAGCTCTGGTCGAAGAATCAGAAATGGGAATAATACGTCTACAAGAGTAAGTCGTAGTGTTGTTGGTTCACGCTCGAGATCAGGAACATCTGTTCGTAGAGGTATAACTTCAAGATCAGCAAATGGAACACGTGTTGGCAGACCATCCATAAGAAGAGGAAGTGGTACTGTAAGACGATCGTCATCTACAACTAAAACTAGGGGGACAATTAGTCGTCCATCCACAACCCGCAGGAGCTCTAGCGGTAATGTAGGGCGTTCAAGAAGTTCTTCTCGTTCTTCAGGAAGTGTAAGATCTTCAAGTGGAGGGTCTAGGTCTTCTGGTGGGTCAAGATCTTCAGGTGGTTCTAGAGGTGGTAGCTCAAGAGGCGGTAGAGGATAATTTTAAATAACATAGATTATAAGATATTATGAAAAAAGTCATTTTACTATTCATAACATTATTTTCATTGACTTATCTGAAAGCACAAGATTTTACAGATGCTTTAAGATTTGCTAATGACGAAATTAATGGTACTGCAAGATTTAGGGCAATGGGTGGAGCATTTGGAGCCTTGGGAGGAGATATGTCAGCGATTAATATTAATCCAGCTAGTTCTGTTGTTTTTAGTCAAAGTGAAGCGTCATTTTCACTTGATTATATTTCAGTAAATAATGAAACAAATTATTATAATGAGGTCAGGTCTACTTCAGAGAATAGTTTTAATTTGTCGCAAGGTGGAGGCGTATTTGTATATGCTAGCAATAACCCAAATACTAAATGGAACAAATTTTCTTTAGGTGTTGCTTATGACCGAACAGGTAATTTTAATGATTCATGGACTGCACTAGGTTTTAATCCATCTACATCTATTGCAGAATATTTTAGAGGATTTGCAGAAGGTCTTCCTTTGTCTGATATTTCAATTTTGCAAGGAGAAAACCTTTCGGAAGCCTACGCTGAAATAGGTAGCTTATTTGGTTTCGGAAATCAACAGGCTTTATTAGGTTATGAAGGTTTTTTGATCGACCCAGTATCTGATACCGATGACAATACAAGTTACATCAATAATATAGTTGGTGGAAATTACAGCCAGAATTATGGATTGAACTCTACAGGTAATAGTGGTAAAATGGCTTTTAATGCGGCCGCAGAGTATAACAACGTTCTTCAGTTAGGTGTGAATTTAAATGTCCATTTCTTAAATTATGAACGTAATACAATAATGAATGAATTAAATTTTAATGCAGCATCTGTGGTAGACACTGCAATATTTGAAAATTTTTTAAGAACAACAGCTAGTGGAGTTTCATTTCAACTAGGGTCTATATTTAAAGTGACTAAGGAATTTAGAGCTGGATTAACATATCAGTCTCCAACATGGTATAATGTTTCTGATGAGACCTCTCAAAGTTTAACGTATAGATTTAATGGTGCTAGTTCTTTAAGACCTTTAAATCCTAGAGTAGTTAATGTGTATCCAGAATATCAACTTAGAACTCCCGGGAAAATTACGGGTAGTTTAGCATATGTATTCGGAGAAAGAGGACTTCTTAGTTTTGATTATTCTAGAAAAGACTTCAGTGAAACCACATTTAGACCAACCAACGATCCTTTCTTTGCATTTCAAAATGAGCAAATGTCGTCTTTATTCGGAGTTTCAAATTCTTATAGAATTGGAGGGGAATACAGATACAAGGAATTAAGTTTTAGAGGCGGATATAGAATTGAAGGCAGTCCTTTTGATGATAAAACTTTAGCTGGTGATTTGAAAGCATATTCATTAGGTTTAGGATATAGTGTTGGAAATATAACTTTTGATATAGCCTTTAGCCAATCTAAAAGGGAGAGAACAGAATTTTTATATTCAAATGCCCCAACCTTCAACGAAACTGCAAATTTAGATACAAGGTTAACAGATATTGTTTTTACATTAGCTATAGGTATATAAAATTGTTTTATACTAATTAAAATAAAAACCTCTTGTAGTCATGCAAGAGGTTTTTATTTTTTTAATCAGACACTTATACATTTTTTATCTAAAGCATGAATAAATCTAAAATTTCAAACTTTTTTTTCCTCGTTGTTATTGTTTTATTGATAGTGCCACAAACCAGAACATCTATTCAAGTCGTCTTACATAAGGCTATTGCCCTTGTAAACCCTGTAAGCATTAGAAAAGAGAATAAAAGAGCTAAGCTTACTGATTACGATTGGAATCTTATAGATGAGAATGAAGTGGTTTTTAATTTTAAAAATAATAAAGGAAAAGTTATTGTAGTTAATTTTTGGGCGACCTGGTGCGCACCATGTATTGCCGAAATGCCAAGCCTTCAAAAGCTATATGATACATATGGAGATAAGGTTGCGTTTATGTTTATTACAAACGACCCTCTACCAAAAATTGAAGACTTTAAAACAAAGCACAATTATACATTTCCTGTTTATTTAAGACGTTTTAATACACCGGAAATACTTATAACAAAATCTATTCCGAGGACTTTATTGATTGATCAGAACGGAGAAATATTAATTGATAAATCAAGTGCTGTAGATTGGTTTTCTGTTAAAATTCGAAAAGAAATAGAAAAACTTATCAAGGCTATTTAAAGTATTTTAGAGGTACTATAAGCATCCCGAAATTTTCTCCCTTTTGTTTACCGAGGTGTTTATGATGAATTTTATGAGCACGTCTAACACCTCTAGTGTATTTATTATCTATGTTACGTAACCACTTAAAACGTTGGTGTATAAAAATATCATGAACAATAAAATAGGCTAGACCATATGCCATAATGCCTATACCTATTGGTAGAAAGTACCATAAATTGTGCTCTCCCCAAAGGTACCAACAGGTCATGCTTACAACAGCATAGAAAATAAAAAAGGCATCGTTGCGTTCAAACCAGCTATTATGGTCTTTGTGATGGTGGTCTTTATGTAAATTCCATAAGAAACCATGCATGATGTATTTGTGGGTAAACCATGCATTGAATTCCATGATAAAAAAAGTTGCTAAGAATATTAAAATCCAAAGAAAAGTTTGCATTACTGAATAAAATTTAAAGCAGATTTAATTGATATTTTACATAGCTTCGCGTCAAAAGTTCTACTTTTTTGTAGTCAGGAACTCTTATTCGAGCAGCTTTAATTTCTAAAGCTGGTGTTTTCTTTAATTTGTCAAGCAATTTGCTATAATAGCGGTAAGCCATAAAAACTCCAAAACGAGCTTCTAATGGTAATTTCTTAATACCCGATAACCCTTCTTCAAAATCTGCTTCTATATCTGTGATTATCTCTTGTTTTGAAGCTTCGTCTAAATGATTTAAATCTGTATTTGGAAAATAAGTTCGGCTTAAATCTTCAAAGTCTGCTTTTAAATCTCTGAGGAAATTTACTTTTTGAAAAGCAGACCCTAAACGCATAGCAGAGTCTTTTAATTCTTCATATTTTTCATTATCTCCTTTAACAAAAACTTTTAAACACATTAAGCCAACGACATCTGCAGAGCCATAAATGTAAGCTTTATACTCTTCATCTGTAAGATAGTCTTGCTTGTACAAGTCTTGGTGCATGCTTTTCATAAAGGCATCTACCATATGTTTTTCAATATTGTATTTGTGATAGGTTTCTTGAAATGAATTTAAAATTGGGTTTAAGCTTATTTTCATTGCAAGTGCATCTTCTAAATCTTTAGAAAATTTATTGAATAAAGCTTTTTTATCATAGTCATGAAATGTGTCTACAATTTCATCTGCGAACCTAACAAAACCATAGATATTATATATATCCTGTCTTATGCTTTCAGAAAGCATTTTCGTGGCCATCGAGAAAGAAGTGCTATAAGATGTCGTGACTATCTTGCTGCATTCTCTTGAAACGGTATCGAAGATTGATTTCATGGTATTATATTTTATTTATTGTGTTTTTTTATTAAGTCTGCAGCCAATTTGCCCGATATGAGTGAAGGCGGAACGCCTGGACCAGGAACGGTGAGCTGTCCTGTAAAATAGAGATGACTCACTTTTTTGCTCTTTAAGTTTGGTCTTAAAAATGCTGTTTGCATCAGCGTATTCGCCATCCCATAAGCATTTCCTTTGTAGGAATTGTACTGTTCTTTAAAATCCTTAACACAGAAGGATTCGTTAAAGATAATATTTTCTTTAACCTTTTGTTTAGTTTTTCTTTCAAATCTATCTATGATAATATCAAAATATTGTTGTCTAAGAACTTCTGTATCTTCTAAATCGGGTGCTATTGGAATAAGAAAAAATCCAGTTTCACACCCCTCTGGAGCCATACTTTCATCAGTTATGGATGGGAAATTTACATAAAATAAAGGATCACTAGGCCATTTTGGATTATCATAAATATCCTCGGCATGCGCTTCAAAATCTGTGTCAAAAAAGAGGTTATGGTGTTCTACATTATCTAATTTTTTATCAAAACCTACATAAAATAATAATGAGGATGGCGCAAATGTTTTTTTATCCCAGTAATTTTCACTGTATTGTCTAAATTGAGGGTCTAATAATGTTTCTGAGTGACTGTAATCGGCACCGCTTAATACATAATCCGAGGGAAATGTCTTATCATCAACAACAACTCCAGTAGTTTTACCATTAACAACGTTTATTTTTTGAACCGTTGCATTGGTATGGATTTTAGCCCCTAAACTTTCAGCTAAATTGCGCATCGCTTTTATGACTTCGTACATCCCACCTTTTGGATGCCATGTGCCTAGTCCAAAATCAGCAAAATTCATAAAACTGTAAAACGACGGTGTTTTACTGGGTTTAGCTCCTAGAAAAAGTACAGGGAATTCTAGTGTTGAAATTAGTTTCGGATTTTTAAAATTACTGCGTACTTGACTGCTAATTGTTTTAAAGAATTGGTCTACTCTCATTACAGTATCTTTTGTTACCAACTCTAAAGGCGAAAGACCAGGTTTTAAAACAATTTTATTTATCGCAATATCATAGTTGTCTTGTGCCTGATTTATAAATTTACGAAGTGGTTTTGAGCTTCCGGTTTCAATACGCTCAAATTCTTCACAAATTTTATCCATAGTATCGCCTATATTTATTTCATCGTCGGAGAAAAATATTTTGTAAGCCGGGCTTAGTTTATCTAGCTGATAATAATCTGAAGTAGATTTGCCAAAATCATTGAAAAATTTCTCAAAAATATCTGGCATCCAGTACCAGCTGGGACCAATGTCAAAAGTGAATCCTTTTTTCTTTAGTTGTCTTGCACGCCCACCTACAGTTTCATTTTTTTCAAAAATAGACACATTATAACCATCTCTAGCTAAATAACAAGCCGCAGATAGTGATGAAAACCCTGAGCCAATAACTGATACTTTTTTCATATACTAATTAAGTTGAGCGACTACTTCTTTAATCGACTTGAAAGGTTTTATCTTTTCTGGAAGATTATCTAAATCTAAACTGTTAAGCATTTGTCCTAAAATCCAGAATTCTGCATTAGATTTTTTTAAAATAAGTTTGTCAAAATCTTTAATGTAGTCTTCAATTTCTTCTTTTACAGGTTTAATTGTAAAGTAAGACAAAAAGATGAGGTCGTCATAATAATCTAAGATGTCTGACAAGCTCTCAAGAGGAACACTTTGGCCTAAAAAAATACAGTTGTAATTGTGGGAAACAATTTGATAGTTTAAAAACATTAACCCAAGTTCGTGTATTTCATTATCAGGCAAATAGAGGACAAAAGTTTTTTGCGATTTTGGTTTAGCATCTACTTGAATGAGTTCGATGTTTATGAGCAACTTTTGACGAATTAGCGTAGTTAAAAAATGCTCATGAGCAGGGGTTATAGTGTCTGTTTGCCAAAGAAGACCTATTTCTGTCAATAAAGGAATGAAGATGTCGTAAAAAACATCTTCAAAGGATTTGTCCCTTAATAATGATTCATAGGTATTGTAAAACAAAACCTGGTCAAAATTAAGCATGGATAATTTAAAAGAATTAATTGCATGACTCTCCAAGTTATTTTCCGCAGCAATCTTTCTTACTAAATCGGATATCTCTTTAGAATTTAATGTTGCAATCTTAGAGATTTTATAACCATTATTATTTAAATAACTCACATTTAGCATTTTTTGAAAGCTAGCTAAATCATAGTAACGTATGTTTGTTTCTGTACGCTTTGGAGCTAGAAGATTATAGCGTTTTTCCCATATTCTTATAGTATGAGCTTTTATACCTGTAAGGTTTTCTAAATCCTTAATGCTGAATTTATTCTTTAAATTGTTCATTTAATTAATGAAATGTTTAAACAAAAATAGTTTTTTAAGTTAACAACACACGTTATTTAACAAAAATTAAGTAAAGAATTGAATAAATTTTGATGAAAAAATAAAGTGCGCACGAGAAGACTCGAACTTCCACGACCTAAAACGGTCACTGGCCCCTCAAGCCAGCGCGTCTACCAATTCCGCCACGTGCGCAAAATAGAAGTGTAAATATAAAAAAAAAGTTAAGCAGTTTGCTTAACTTTAGTGACTTGGCTGGGGCTCGAACCCAGGACCCTCTCCTTAAAAGGGAGATGCTCTACCAACTGAGCTACCAAGTCATAATTTATTTCTCTTAAACGAGGGTGCAAATATAAAATGTTTAATTAATAAAACAATGCTTTTTTTACATAAATTTTTGTTTTTTTGTTGAACACTTATCTAGGTGTTTCACAATCAATTTATAAGCGTTTATGATTATAGTTTTAATGGGATATATGGGGTCTGGTAAATCGACTATAGGGATAGAATTAGCAAAAATTCTAGACTACGAATTTATTGATTTAGATGCTTACATAGAGCAAAAAGAAGAGATGTCTGTATCAAAAATATTTAAAAGTAAAGGTGAAATATATTTTAGAAAAGCAGAAATTTTTCATCTTAAAACACTTTTGTCTTCAGAAAAAAATACAGTCTTATCTTTAGGAGGAGGAACACCTTGTTATGCCAATAATGTAGACCTAATACTAGGTCAAGAAAGTACGATATCATTTTACTTGAAGACCTCTTTAAAAGAATTAGCTAAACGCTTGAATCCTGATAAAGAAAATCGTCCTTTAATTAGCCATCTTAATGATGAAAATCATTTAATAGAGTTTTTAGGAAAGCACTTGTTTGAACGTTCTGGTTTTTATTCAAAAGCAAACTTTACCATACTAACAGATGGTAAATCGGTAAACGAAACTGTAAAAAATATTGTTGCAAATTTAGTCTAAATAGGCTTCGTAGGGTTGCTTCGTTAGGTTTACGTTGATATGTTCTTTCAGAGAAGTAGATAATGAAATCCCTTTAAAATCGGCTTTAACAGGAAATTTTTTATGATTTCTATTAACTAAGACTGCTGTTTTAAATTTCTTCAATGGGACATTTAAAAAATGTCTTACACCATAAATTAAGGTGCTGCCAGAATTTAAAACATCATCGACGAGTATAATAGATTTATTTGAATAATCTTCCGACTTCACTGATGTTGTAATTGTATTTAGTGGATTGGTTTTGTCAATTATAACTTTGCATAGCACTGTTTCTAAGGTAGATATCTTGTCAAGATTAGCCTTAAGTTTTTTGGCTAAAAGATATCCGTTTTTTTCAATGCCTGCTAACACAATTTCTTTTTCATCTGTATTGGTCTCGTATATTTGGTAAGCAATTCTTCTTATTTTATTCTGAATTTCTTGATGATTCAAAATTATATTTTTCTCTGTAGTCATAATCACTTTTTTTCAAATATAAAAAAGAGTTCGTTATTTCTTCTAGCTTCTATTGAATTGTATGCTTTTTCAATAGTATTAATATGAAAATAAGACTCAAATAACTGAATATAACTCGATTTGTCTCCACCAAATGGAGGTCCAATGTCTGAAAGTTTAAAGTCAAAAAATAA
>Ga0209654_1003125_pt1 | contig 10477 bp, 9 predicted proteins | sample SaaInl1SG_22_DNA_FD_184646 | JGI IMG/M metagenome (GOLD analysis project Ga0209654, IMG submission 184646) | Marine microbial communities from expanding oxygen minimum zones in the Saanich Inlet - ESP_161SG_22_DNA (SPAdes) (version 2) | ecosystem: Environmental > Aquatic > Marine > Intertidal... | reverse complement strand
AGAGATTTTTTTTAAAGTGATGGTGTAATCTTTTCTCAAATGCCTAATTTTGTTTTTTAAGATGATATTTAGTTGGTAACACGCACAAAAACAGTATTTAACGTTAAGAATATGCCACAGATTAAGGCAAAATTATTCGCTTGGGCAGCCAATATGAGTCCAGTGGCGTGGCTAGATTCTAACGATTATCCGCATCATAATAATACGTATGATGCTGTTTTGGCGCTTAATATGAGTCCAGAAACAACATGGATAAATTCATATAACGCACTTCGAAATGCAATCAAATCCGATTGGCTTTTTGGTTTTTTCAGTTATGAGTTTTCAAATGCATGGGAGCAGGTAGTACCTACAAATCCAGCGTATATTTCGGTTCCAAAACTGCAGTTTTTCAATCCCGAAAAAATATGGCTTTTGGAAGGTGACTCCTTAACAGCCTTGTATAGCAATGATGCAAATGCCGATGAAGATTTTTCACAGGTATTGTCAACAGCCCCATTGACAGATGTCGAATCAACAGCCATTGATTTGTCGCCTCGAATTTCAAAAGCGGACTATTTGAAAAATGCTTCCGCCTTGCAGCAGCATATTTTACGTGGGGATATTTATGAAGTTAACTATTGCATGGAGTGGTTTGCAGAAAATGCTCAAGTGGTGCCACATCAAATTTTCCATTCTCTAAATACTATCGCCAGAACCCCTTTTGCTGCCTATTTGTCCATGGAAAATTTACATTTGATGTGTGCTTCGCCAGAGCGTTTTTTATCACGGAAAGGAATGCATGTATATTCACAACCTATAAAGGGAACTGCTGCCCGACACATAGATGAAATTCTAGATAAAGCCAATGCACAACATCTTAAAAACGACCCCAAAGAACGTGCAGAAAATATTATGATAACCGATTTGGTTCGGAACGATTTATCGCGGATTGCAAATAAAGGTTCTGTTTCTGTAACAGAGCAATGCGCCGTATATCCTTTTTCGCAGGTGCATCAAATGATTTCTACAGTGGTTGCATCTTGTTCTGAAAACACCCATGCATTAGATATTATCGATGCTTGTTTTCCTATGGGCAGCATGACGGGAGCACCCAAACAACGCGCCATGGAACTCATCAATGAATACGAAGTTAGTCAGCGTGGTTTATACAGCGGTGCCGTTGGATATTTTGCTCCAAATGGCGATTTCGATTTTAACGTTGTTATCCGTAGTTTAATTTATGATGCAGAACAACAATACCTTTCTACTCATGTAGGAAGTGCGCTTACTGCTGCTGCCCATGTAGCGCAAGAATACGAGGAATGCCAGCTAAAGGTGGATGCAATAAAACGTGTTTTGGTAAATAAAGTTGCCACGCAAATGAGCCATGGAACAAAAGTTTAAACAACATATTGAGCCTTTACTAAATTTCGCTTCCAATCCAAAGCTATTGGTTGCGGTCAGCGGAGGCGTTGACAGTGTGGTGTTGGCGCAATTGTTATCCAAGTGCGGATATGACTTTGATATGGCACATGTGAATTACAAACTTCGTGGTGTAGATAGTGATTTAGATGAGTCTTTGGTGTCCGATTTAGCTCTTGCTTTGCATGTGAATTTGCATAAAGCAATAAAGCCTATAAAACCTGACGCATCTGGTATTCAAGAAAAAGCCAGGAATTTACGCTATGCTTGGTTTGAAGAATTGGTGTCGGAACACCAGTATGATGCGGTGCTCACCGCACACCACGCTGATGATCAACTGGAAACGCTATTTATGCGCCTTTCAAGAGGGAGCGGGGTAGAAGGGTTGAGTGGAATTCGTGCAAAAAATGACTTTTTAATTCGTCCATTGTTGCCCTTTTTTAAGGAAGAATTAGTGGATTACGCCAAGGTCAACAAGCTTCAATGGCGTGAAGACGTATCTAATAATTCAACAAAATATTTACGAAATGCTATTAGACATGACGTTATGCCATCATTTTTAGGGTTATCGTCACAAGCAGCTGTAAATGCCCTAATGTCTGTTCAGCATTTACAAGAGACTTTTGATGCTATTTCAGCACAAGTAAATGTTATCAAAAAAGCATGGGAAAACGCTGCAGATGGAATTAGGATTCCGTTGGCATCCATAGAAGGCTTACAGCCCAAAAGATTTTGGTTGCACCATTTGTTCTCCGTTTATGGTTTTGATGCTGTTGAAGTTGAGAAATTGTTAGACGCACATGCCGGAAAAAAATGCACAAGTACTACTTATGAATTGCTTAGAGAGCGCGACCATTTGGTATTATCTTCACAATCAAATCTTAAGGATGATACAGAAGAAGTATTTTTGATTCCTATGAGTGGTATTGAATCGCCTTTAAAATTGGAGTTTTCTAAGTCAAATAATGCTACAAAAACTACTGCAGATTGTGTTTTGGTAAATGCTTCAAAATTGACTTTTCCATTGATGTTGCGACGTTGGAATAAAGGCGATTTGTTTTACCCAACAGGAATGGAAGGCAAAAAGAAACTCTCAAAATTTTTCAAGGACGAAAAAATGTCTGCTGCAGCAAAGAAAAACCAATGGCTGTTGTGTGATGAAAATAACGTAATTTGGGTCATCGGAAAACGACTAGACCGTAGATATGCTGCTCAAGACTCCTCGAATATCCTCCAAATCAAAATAATATGAAACCCTTATATCTCTTTCTTTTAATAACACAATGCCTCTGGGCACAAAACACAGTACAATGGAGCGCACAAGCCCGCCAATCGGACACAAACACCTACGACGTTGTGCTAAGTGCCACAATTGCGGAAAACTGGAAACTTTACAGCACCGATTTGCCAGAGGGTGGACCATTACCCACACTGTTAAAGTGGGAGAATGCCACTGCTGTTGGCGAACTTCAAGGTACCACGCCCAAATCTGGTTTTGATCCTATTTTTGAGATGGAGTTGTCTTATTTTATCGACAAAGCCATGCTGGTGCAAGCTGTCCAGACAGAACAAAAGGAAATAAGCTTAACCATAGAATATCAAGCATGTGACGATGCCATTTGTATTTTTAGAGAAGAAACCTTGGTTATTCCCACAGATGGCAGTTTGGTAAACGCCACAGATCGAGACCTTACCGATATTAAAATTGAGGATAACAGCCTTGTACTTGATCTAAAAAACACCGACCTTTTGGAAGCCTCTGTGGCTACCAAAAACAGCTCATGGTGGGGTATTTTTGTATTGGGATTATTGGGCGGATTTTTGGCCTTGCTTACACCTTGTGTTTTCCCGCTTATTCCGCTCACGGTTTCTTATTTTTCAAAGAGTAGCGGCAGTCGTTCTGAGGGGATTCGGCGTTCATTGGCCTATACTTTTTCCATCATTGGTATTTATGTGCTGCTCAGTTTACCCTTTCATTTTTTAGACCAGTTACGCCCCGAAGTGTTAAACTCCATTGCTACAAATGTGGTGCTAAACATGGTGTTTTTTGCCGTCTTTTTGCTGTTTGCACTCTCGTTTTTTGGACTGTTTGATATTACACTTCCCACATCGTGGACCTCGAAGTCAGATGAGGCTTCCTCAAAATCAAATTATGTGGGCATTTTCTTTATGGCAGTAACCTTAGCGTTGGTGTCATTTTCGTGTACAGGACCAATTTTAGGCTCTTTGTTGGTGGGTTCATTAACCGCAGATGGCGGTGCCATGCAACTTACCGCAGGTATGCTTGGCTTTGGAACAGCATTGGCGTTTCCGTTTGGGTTTCTATCCTTTTTTCCAAACATACTCAGCAAGCTTCCCAAATCGGGTGGGTGGTTACACAATGTAAAAGTATCCCTTGGATTTATTGAATTGGCATTGGCATTAAAATTCCTTTCCAACGCTGATATGGTACAAAGTTGGGGCTTGATTCCACGCGAACTATTTATCGGCATTTGGATGCTACTGCTATTGCTTTGGGCGGTTTTCTTATTGGGCGGATTGTCGTTTTTACATGCCAAACCCAAAAAAAGCGGAACGCTCCAAAAAGTATTGGGTGTTGGCGTGTTGGTATTTGTGGGCTATTTGGCACAAGGAATCTTGCCGAATCAAAACACGCCGTTACGTGCCTTAAGCGGATTTCCACCGCCAACCTTTTATTCGGTTTATCAAACCGAATCGGATTGCCCCTTAGGGTTGGATTGCTATAAAGATTTTGAATTGGGCAAGGCGGCTGCCATAGCACAACAAAAACCCATTTTATTGGATTTTACAGGATGGGCGTGTGTAAACTGCCGTAAGGTGGAAGAAAATATTTGGACACAGCCAGAGGTATTTGAACTGCTACGCGATGAGGTCGTGCTGATTTCACTTTATGTGGACGATAGAACGCCCTTAACTGAAGCAGACCAACAAACTGTTACCTATGCCGACGGTAGCAACCGAACGCTAAAAACAGTAGGGCAGAAGTGGTCAACATTTCAGGCGTTAAATTTTAAGTCGGTGTCGCAGCCTTATTACGTGCTGATACTCCCCGATGGAACGCTATTAAACCCGCCCGTACAATACACGGACAAGGCTACCTATTTAGCATGGCTAAAAGAAGGAATTGCAGCGAATAAATTACGGCAACCGTTGGTACCCGCCTTTGGGATAGAGTAGTGGATTGCCTAGGCTTTTTAAAACATGCTATTTGTTGTTGTTATTTCTTTACGTGTGTTAATAAAGCAAGTGTTAAAAAAAGTAGAAAACTAATTATCCCCCAAAGGACTAACTTATTGTGAATGATATGCCTAAGGAAATTTATCTTATACGTTATTACATATTTGATTTCTGCAAACAAAAAGATTATAAAAAACCAAAATGAAAAAAACATAAATAAATAAATTCCAAAAATGGCAATGTCCCAAATGGTGTTTTTATAACCAAGTCTATATAAAGTGTAGGGTAACACTAATAATGATGCTAAAATCAATCCTATCAGATTAATTTTTCTAATTGTGTTTATATGTTTCATTTTAGATAAAATTAATATTTAAAGAACACTATGCTAATTTTCTATATTTTGTAGGGTAAATTAAAAAGAGCTGTTAAAATAATAAAACTAATTATCCCCCAAAGCACTAACTTATTGTGGGTGATATGCCTAAGGAAATTTATCTTATACGTTATTACATATTTGATTTCTAAAACTAAAAAGAAAAGAAAGAACCAAAATGAAAAAAACATAAATAAATAAATTCCAAAAATGGCAATACTCCAAATTTTATTTTCATAACCAAGCGTACTTAGAACTTGAGGAAATATTAGTACTAATGAAAAAATTAGCCCTATCAAATTAATTTTTCTAATTGTATTTATATGTTTCATTTTAGAAATAGTTGAATTGTTCAGTCGGTATTCACCAAATATCACAAGGATGCGTCCTGTGTCCCATTTTCATTGCAATTCGTATAAAAAAAAGGTTCTGTTTTGTATGTCATAAGTAGGTTTCGTGCCCACCTGAAAGGAACGGGCAGACCAGCCGGGGGGGCTTTATGTATTATTTTTAGGGCGAGCCTCATAAATTTTCATGTAGAGTAAATGGCTCATGTTTCGTGCACGGTTTTTTGCCAAAGTTGCTTTTTCGCCATAAAAATGAGTGTCAATGGTGGTAAACCAATGCCTTAACCAAACGCCAAAATGCATGGGCTCTATAGTGTGTTGGTTTTGGGCATCTACCAAACGATGTTTAAGAATGGGATTTCCTTTAAACTTTGCTACAAAGAACAGGTTACTTTCCCAAAAATCTGTAAGACGCTCCAAGTGTTCTGGCCAATCGTTAATGGCATTATTAAAAATAGGACCGAGCATTTTGTCTTTGCGTACTTTTGCATAGAACTGTGTTACCAACATAAAAACATCGTCCCTTTTTTGAATCTCCTTTTTCATAGTTGCTTACAGATTAATACGCTGTTTATGATGTCGCGCGTTTGTATTACATCCCGACTTTCCTTGCAATTACCATTAAAAAAAGTGTTGTTTTGTGTGGCATCAGTAGGTTTTTGGGTACATAAATATACAAAACTTTAACCTAGCCACACATGCGCACTGGGAGAAAGTGTTTAATAAAGATGGAATTACAGCGAATACATTACGGCAACCGCTGATACCCGCCTTTGGCATAGAGTAGCGGATTGCCAGCTGTTTTTGCGCCATCGGTTACCTTTCCGTAATACACAATATGGTCGCCAACTTCTTTAAACGCTATAATTTCGCCTAACAAATAACCGAGGGTGTCTTGTAGTACTGGAAGGCTATTCGGTTCTAACGAAACCGTGTTAAAACGTTCTTCTTGCGTGTTTTTAGGATTGGCAAAAGCATTGGAAACATCTTCTTGCGCATCAGATAAAATATTGATTACAAAAGCTTTGCTTTGCTGAAATGCTTCGTTAGATGCAGAATCCGTTTTTAGGCAAAACAATATGATTGGCGGCTCTAATGAAACCGAAGTGAATGAGTTTGCGGTAAAGCCAATGTTTTTGTTGTTGTGTGAGGTCGTAATCACGGTGATGCCGGTAGCAAATTGCCCACAAATGGCAAGGAAGTCAGTTTTTTCCATGGCGCGAATTTCGTTAAAATTTGTAACTTTATACCAAATACCTACCTATGCTAACCCAAATTTTTGGCAGTGCCGTCTTTGGCATCAATGCTCAATGCATCACCATAGAAGTTCACATTCATCCTGGCGTTGGCTATCATCTGGTTGGATTGCCCGATAATGCCGTTAAAGAAAGCAACCACCGTATTGCAGCAGCCGTTATGGAATGCGGCTATAAACTTCCGGGAAAGCGTATCACCATAAATATGGCACCTGCAGATTTGCGCAAAGAAGGCGCGGCTTACGATGTGCCTATTGCCTTGGGTATTTTGGTGGCATCTGGGCAAGTGGAGACCTCGCAGTTAAGCAAATGGATTGTGATGGGCGAATTGTCTTTAGATGGCACGTTGCGTCCGGTGCGTGGCGTATTGCCCATGGCATTGCAAGCCGCAGAAGACGGGTTTAAAGGGATTCTAGTACCCCAAGAAAATGGTCAAGAAGCTGCTATCGTGGAAGGGATTGAAGTACACGGTTTTACACACTTAAATGATATGATCGCTTTTCTCAATGTGTATCATCAAGAAAATTTAGTTACGTATGATTTGGCGTCGCAGTTGGTACAAGAGCAATCTTCTATTTTAGATTTTGAAGATGTAAAAGGGCAGGAGTCCATAAAACGATGTATGGAAGTAGCTGCCGCTGGCGGGCATAATATTTTGTTGATAGGACCGCCAGGTGCAGGAAAAACCATGCTTGCCAAACGCTTGCCGAGTATCCTACCGCCCATGTCTATTCACGAAGCACTAGAAACCACAAAAATCCATTCGGTAGCTGGACAAATGAAAGGGAGTGGGATTATTCATAGCCGTCCATTTCGTTCGCCGCACCACACCATTTCAGATGTTGCGTTGGTAGGCGGCGGCACCTATCCGCAACCCGGTGAGATTTCGCTTGCGCATCACGGGGTGTTATTTTTAGACGAATTACCTGAGTTTAAGCGCAGCGTTTTGGAAGTGTTACGTCAACCGTTGGAAGACAGAGAGGTTACCATAGCACGTGCTAAATTCACCTTGACGTACCCTGCTTCGTTTATGTTGGTGGCAAGTATGAATCCAACACCTTCAGGCTTTTTTAACGATGATGCTACTGCTCCGGGACATTCGGCTGCTGAAATGCAACGTTATTTGGGAAAGATATCAGGCCCTCTTTTAGATCGGATAGATTTGCACGTTGAAGTGCAACCTGTTCCCTTTGAAAAATTAGCACAAACCCCATTGGCAGAACCAAGTTCAGCAATTCGACAACGGGTGTTAGCAGCTCGAGAACGTCAGCGCATTCGCTTTGCTGATGTAACGCATGTACATCACAATGCTGAAATGAACACCAAGCAAATTCGCAAATACTGTGCGCTTTCCAAATCATCATTGGTACTGCTAAAAACTGCTATGGATAGATTGCGCTTGTCGGCAAGAGCTTATGATCGAATTCTAAAAGTAGCGCGTACCATAGCCGACTTGGAAGGCGAACAAGCCATTTTAGATGCACATATTGCCGAAGCCATTCAGTACCGAAGTTTGGATAGAGAAGGTTGGTTGGGGTAGTTTATACTTTAATATATACTTCTTCAAAAGGAACTCGAAAGCGTTCTCCGTAAATACCCTCAGGTTTTCTTATGCCACAGCTAATTACCATATTAATTTCCGCCCCTCTTGGTAAGTTCAATATTTTTTTAATTCTTAGGGTGTCACTTCCCTCCATGGGACAGGTGTCATAACCTACGGCAGCCATACTAATCATAAAGTTTTGCGCGGCAAGTGCAGCACTTTTGTGCGCTACAACTCTAAGATCACTCCATCGGGTTTGGCGATACACCGGACTAAATAAGCCAACAAATTGAAATATCATGTATTTGATAGCCCCTAGAATTCCAAGAAAATCACCATAAAGTGTTGGAATAATTTTTCCATAATAATTCGTCACCATTTTTTTTCGACGCATTTCTTTTTGCATTTCGGGTTGTTTAAAAACCTTGTCAAAGTGGTCCATATTGGCTTTCGCTTTTTTTCTCCATGTATCTTTTCTAGTGACGATGACTACGAGTTGATTGGCAGTAGTGGCTGCATTTTGCCCCATACAAGCTTTTGCTATTTTTTCAAGTATGCTTGTATTGGTTATATGATAAAATTCCCACAGTTGCAGGTTACTGCTTGTGGGTGCTATGGATGCATTGACAAGGCATTGTTTGACTATGGTATCATCAAGTGGTTCTTCTGAGTAAACTCGTACAGAACGTCTAAAATGTATTGCATCCGTGACTTTTTTTTCTATCATGAAAAATATTTTAAAAGGCGTTTGATTATTTTAAAATTATTCGTGTAAGGCGCATAGCGCTGCTTCGGGTCAAACCATGTGGGTCTTTCTACATATGGTTTGTTATGCGAAAACGTATCAAAAGAATGCTTACCGTGATAACTGCCTGTGCCACTATGTCCTACACCACCAAAGGGAAGATTATCATTGGTAAAATACACAATAACATCGTTTATCATGCCACCGCCATAGCTGTATGTTTTCATCAGTTTCCGCGCCCATTTCTTGCGTTGAGAGAAGACATAAAAGGAAAGTGGTTTTTCAAACCGTTTAACGGTCTTATGAATTTCAGCTTCGTCTTTATACGTAATGATGGGTAGTAGTGGCCCAAAAATCTCATCTTCCATTAAGCTGTTGTCCAAATGTTCCAATGCAATAAGTGTTGGGCTAACGTAACGGTCTTTTTCATCGACAACACCACCAAATATGATATTTTGACCTTTAAGTAATTCCTTCATTTTTGCAACATGACCTTGATGTACCAAGCGTGCATAATCAGCAGAATTTTGTTGGTTTTCTCCATACATGCGAACGATTTCTGCCTTTAATGCCCTTACCAATTCGTTATAAATGTCCTGATGAACCAATAGGTAATCTGGTGACATACATACCTGCCCACAGTTCATGAATTTTCCCCAAACAATGCGCCTTGCAGTCACCTTTATATTTGCTGTTTGATCTACAATACACGGATTCTTCCCGCCGAGTTCCAACGTAGTTGGTGTTAAGTGTTCGGCAGCTGCTTTGGCAACAATTTTTGCTATGCTAATACCGCCTGTAAAAAAGATATAATCCCATCTTTGATTGAGTAAATGATGCGCTACTTCTGGACCACCCTCGGCGACACATACCCATTCGGGTGGAAAAACATCGGATATGATTTTTTGTAAGATTTTTGCCGTTTGTGGCGCATGCTCGGAAGGCTTCAAAACAACTGTATTTCCAGCTGCAACAGCTCCAATTAGCGGATTTAACGCCAATTGAAATGGATAATTCCATGGAGCAATATGTAGGGTTACGCCATACGGTTCTGGAACAATCCAATCTTTACTGGGAAAATTCAGCCATTTTCCAGCTATGCGTTTTGGCTTTGCCCATTGTGAAAGATTTTTGATGATGGTGTTCAGTTCTACTAAAGCAACATATATTTCTGCTAACCAAATTTCTGCTTCAGGTTTTGCAAGGTCATGTTGCAATGCCGCAACAATTTCTGTTTCATTTGATTTTATATTTTGTTTGAGGGCTTTTAAACGAGCTAAGCGTGCATTGACACTACGGGTGTTCCCTGCTTCAAAAAAAGCAGTTTGATTAGATTTTAGCTGTATTAATGTATTTTCTTCAACCATAAGCACTTTTAGTCGTTTTTTTTAGCGAATGTGTAAAAATATAGTTTTCGTTCGGTAAATTCACTTCTTTTTCTACTTTTGATTTAACACTTAATCTAATCAAAGCATAAAGATTTATTTAGATGATTAATCATTTATCTATTGATAAAACGTTCCTCGTATTGATTGTCGTTTTGTATTTTAGCGAATTCTTATTTTAAAATCAACTATGGGACACAACCGCTACTCCAAAACAGTAACT
>Ga0209654_1003119_pt1 | contig 10489 bp, 11 predicted proteins | sample SaaInl1SG_22_DNA_FD_184646 | JGI IMG/M metagenome (GOLD analysis project Ga0209654, IMG submission 184646) | Marine microbial communities from expanding oxygen minimum zones in the Saanich Inlet - ESP_161SG_22_DNA (SPAdes) (version 2) | ecosystem: Environmental > Aquatic > Marine > Intertidal... | reverse complement strand
ACGTGATTGGCGACATGATTAGCCCCGTTAAGGCCGCCGTTGGACCAGGTTACAGTGCTTTGGATGAACGCCTTGAGGCAGCAATCCACATTCGCTTTGGTCTACCGGCAAAAGTACCAGTCAACCTTAAGAAAAAGATTAAAAAGGCTGACCAGATCAGCGCATGGATGGAAGCAGTTCAGATCGCAGGATTTTCCGAAGCGGAGGCAGATAAGTTCTTTGGCAAACCAAATGGAGCATTGATTGGCGATCTTGAAATCGTACTTCGCCCCGCACCCGTTGTGCGCGCCGATTACACCGCGCGCTACAACGCACTTATTGAACAGCTTTAGCTTATCGCGGGCTACGTTTTGCCAAAATGCGCTGCAACGTTCTCCTGTGCATGTTCAAGCGGCGTGCTGTCTCGGAAACATTTCGGTCACAAAGCTCATAGACACGCTGAATATGCTCCCAACGAACACGGTCCGCTGACATCGGGTTTTCTGGTGGTGGGGGCAATTCATCATCGCCCGACAAAAGTGCGTTGGTAATGTCATTCGCATCAGCTGGCTTTGATAAATAATCAGTAGCTCCGATCTTTACCGCAGCAACAGCAGTCGCAATTGCACCGTATCCGGTCAACACGACGATACGGCTGTCGGGACGGCGCGCGCGCAGAACCTCAACCACATCAAGACCGTTCCCATCACCTAACCGTAAATCCACAACGGCATATGCAGGCGGACGCGCAGTAGCGATCGCCTTTCCACCTGCAACACTGTCAGAAGTCTCAACCGCAAAGCCGCGCTTTTCCATGGCTTTCGCAAGACGCTTTAGAAACGGCTCATCGTCATCGACCAAAAGCAATGTCTTGTCTTCGCCAATTTCATACTTTGCTTCAGCCGACATGGTGATCTCCCAAACTGGTCTATGAGTGATGATATGGAGTGAACTGTTATGCGGTCAATTTCTTAGAGAGCGTCCATCATGCAAGCCATCTGCTCTGCCATGCGGTCTGGTCGAATTTGCCTACCAAAAGGTTGAACGATGCCTTGCTCAGGAAGCACAAAATAGCTCTGCGTTGAATGGTCGACCAAATAGTAATCTGGGTCACCTTCTTGGCGTTGGTAGAAAGTTTTGTATGCTCTGGATGCTACTTTCACCTGCTCAGGCGTACCCGTCAGTGCCGTCATATCTTCGCCAAAATTGAAGACGTAATCTGCCAAAACTTCAGGCGTATCACGCTCGGGATCAATGGAAATGAAAACAGGTTTCACATCTTTGCCCTGATCGGCCAAAGCATCAATCGCATCAACGTTTCGCACAACATCAAGCGGGCAAATGTCAGGGCAAAACGTATAGCCAAAATAAACCAGCGAGGGCTGTGTTAGAATATCCTCGTCAGTGACCGTCTCACCTTTATGATTTACCAAAGTGAATGGTCCACCAAGCTGACCACCGGCAACAGCCATAACGTTGCACTGCTCAAACCTGTTCGATGGCGCCAAAATAGTTGTCGCCAAAACGCCAGCAATAACCAGTGCTGTTGTCGAAACACCCGCAGCAATAGCGAAACCTTTAGCCATAATTAACGCCCTCTCACATTCCAAAAGTAGTCTTGCCCGCTAAGTAGCAGAATATGGTAGGCTTTGATAAGCGACCATGGGTCAAATTAAGGACAAATCAACGTGCCAACAAAACACGCATCCGAGATTGCTCTTTTTGAGGAAAGTGCACGCGCCAACTGGATCAGGATACGGACTCTGATCGGCTTAAGGTGGCTCGCCATTACCGGACAACTTGCTGCGATGGCGGTGGGGAAAATCTACTTCTCGCTCAGCCTTGATTTGGGGCTATGCCTAATGGTTGTTGGCGCAGGCATCATATTTAATCTGATCGCCACATTCGTACTCCCTGAAAACAAGAGATTAGACGAGAACGAAGCATTATCGATGATCATGTTTGATCTTGGACAGTTGGCGCTTTTGCTTTTTTTGACTGGGGGTATGAACAACCCGTTTGCTGTTTTGCTGATCGCGCCCGTGACCATATCGGCCACGGCACTTAGCACCCGCTCAACAATTGCTGTTGGTGGACTGACGTTACTGGCGATTACTGCTCTCACAACATTTTATGTACCGCTACGTACCGCACAGGGCTTCATCCATGAAATGCCGTCTATTTTACTCTTTGGTTTCTGGGTATCGATGGGCGTTGGCGTCATCTTTATCGGGCTTTACGCACGCCGCGTTACAGTTGAAATGAACACAATGTCCAATGCTCTAGTTGCTACTCAAATGGCCCTCGCCCGTGAGCAGAAATTGACAGACTTGGGGGGTGTTGTTGCTGCAGCCGCACATGAGCTTGGAACACCGCTCGCCACCATTAAACTTGTCAGTGCCGAGTTGATGGAAGAGCTTTCCGAACAACCTGACCTTTATGATGACGCTAAACTAATCCGCGACCAGTCGGAACGCTGTCGCGAGATTTTGCATTCGATGGGGCGCGCCGGAAAGGAAGACAAACACCTGATGACAGCACCCATTTCAGCCGTTCTTCAGGAGGCCGCGGAGCCCCACATGAACCGCGGAAAGGCTGTTAATTTTGACGTTTCAGCAATTGATGACACGCACGACGTTCCGCAGCCCCACATCAATCGTCGGCCCGAAATTATTCACGGACTGCGGAACCTTATCCAAAACGCAGTAGACTTCGCCGACACGCAGGTTTGGATCGATGTGCAATGGAGCGATACCGAAATAACACTGCGGATCACTGATGATGGCGACGGGTTTTCACAGCAGGTGTTTAACCGGATTGGCGATCCATTTGTTAAACGCCGTAAATCACAAACTGATCAGCAAAAACGGCCAGGTTATAAGGGAATGGGGCTTGGTCTATTTATTGCCAAAACACTGCTCGAAAGATCGGGCGCAACCCTGCGATTTTCAAACGGATCAGACCCCGCCATAGAGACATCCACACCACTCAACCGAAGCGGCGCAATCGTCGAAGTGTCATGGCTAGCCTCTAAAATAATCAGCAACAAAACAGTGTCACTTGGCAAAAATGAGCAATTTGACGTCTAAAATTTTGGCTTGTTAATATTTTCTTTAATTTTGTTTTCTGGGACTACATGCCATTGCAGTCATAATTGCTTAATGACACTTTAGTTAATTATACTTTTGAGGCACTCTTCTAGCCTAGGCTTCAGCCTTTTTCGAACCCAAGACAAGCCAGGAATACGATGCTATTTCCAACTGCTTCCGAGGCATAAAAGATCATCTACGTAAGCAGCCCAAGTAGCTAGTCGTATTTTGAAATGTGAAATGCAGCGTTCTTCGACCGCATTTTGTCTGAACGGCTAATTGGTCGGCTAACTTGTTAGCAAAAGTTTGCATTCAGCCAATGCAGGACTTGGTTTCCAAGCGCTACGCCATCATAGACTGACTAAGCGCATTCAAATCTCGGCTTCCTGTGCGATTAGATCCTTGGATGTTTCTCTATTGCAGTAGTTCGCATGAATGGCCGGTCTTCTCGTGGCATTGCATTATACAAACTTGCGCTGTAGCCTCATAGGCCTGCTTTGCGTTCACATTGAAGTATCTCTGGGTTGTCGATAAATGGGAGCGACCTATTAGTTCCGCCAGCAAGCTAACCCTACTCCCTTCTTTGCCGGCCGCGTAATCTACGTGCCGCGACCACTATGGCTTGACGCATCCTTGAGCTCCACTGCTTTGTAGATAACAGGAATAGCTGGCACAGTGTATTTGCTGCGAAGTCTCCGCCCTGTTGACTGGCGAACAATGCATAATGCGGCTTGGCTGTGCGGATTGACGCGCGGTACTCAAGTAGGGCCTTGCGCAGGCGCTACTTGAGGTAAGCAGCGCCTGCATGCTCACCTATCAGCAATCTGGGCTGGGCGTAGCTCTGTGTTTGATGAGCTGAGCTATGTACTGGTTGCATTACGGCAAGAACTTATTGTCTGATGTGATGATTGAAGCCGCTTGGTAAACGTACAGGTAAAGATAAAGGAGATTGTCATGTTTAGAAGTTTTATCAAAGCACTCGTTGCATCACATCAAGCCTCTGCGGCACGTCAAATTATGGACCACTTGTCTGACAGTCAACTACAAGACCTCGGTTATGACCGCAGCACATATGTTGAAGGTATTACCGCAAAAGTAATTGATGAATTATTTTCGCAGAACAATTCTGCTCAAAGCTCGGCTCCAGTAAATGCCAATCTAGTTGGTGCTATGTAGCTTAAGGCAGAGTTCTGCTTACCATCACCAAACACTAGGTAAGCGACTAGCTATTACCCCACCTTGGACAGCCTTGCGATCACGGGTCAACAATTCGGCTCTAACATCGGTAATATTGACTAAACGCGTAATCAGGCCAGCTTGTTTTAGGTCTACTAACCCAGGACGAGGGCGCATATGGCGCGTGGCTGAGCACGCTGGTACGGATTGAGCGGGCAGGGGGGCGGTTGGTCCTTCGCGCGCCGAGTAAATTTCATGCTGCTTATGTTCAGACCCATTTAATTGAACAAGTGAATGCAGCGTGTCGAGCTGTCGATCAAGACGTGAGCGAAGTTGTCTTGGTGGTCTAAGCTGCGGAGTATCTAGTTTCGCTAAAAAAATGGCCGCCCCCTAACGGGGACGGCCACTGCTTTTCACACCGAAAAACAAAATTTTTATTTTTAGATCAGTTAGCTGGGGCCAGCGACGCAAGGTACGCGTAAATGTTCACAGCGTCTTCTTCTTTACGTACTTTATAGCTCATTTTGCTGCGGCCTTTTTCACCTGTAGCCTCTTTCAGGTACGCTGTTGGGTCCTGAACATAAGTGACAAACGATGCTTCGTCCCACACGAGACCAGCATCTGTGCCAGCTTTCATCAGCTTGGAGTAGCGATAATCAGACTGAGCGATCGCGTTGCCGACAACGTTGTAAAGGTTTGGACCAGTTGGCTTTTTCTTACCAACAATGTCATTGCCGTCTGCATCTTGAACCCAGTGGCATGTTGTACAGTTTTTGAATGCATCTTCGCCAGCAGCAGCATCACCAGAAGCGTGGCCGTCTGCAAATGCAGCGCCACCGATAGCCATTGCGGCGGTCAGGGTAAGTAGTGTCGTTTTCATAAGTCTATCTCCAACGTTCATTCCAGTAACCAACTTAGGGCCAAAGTGCCGCAGGTAAAGTTAAGCTCGCTATAATCACGCGACTGCGTGGGAAACCGCGCATTGCTTCCACAGAGTGCTAAGCGCATTCACCAAATGATCGATGTCCGGATCTGTATGGCAGGGGCCTGGTGTAAAGCGTAGCCGCTCGGTCCCTTTTGGCACTGTGGGGTAGTTAATGGGCTGCACATAAATGCCGTACTGCTCCATCAGGTAATCCGCGATCATCCGCGTTTTGACAGGATCTTTGATCATCACAGGGATAATGTGGCTTTTGTTCATCAGGTGTGGGATGCCAGCGCGATCAAGTTTGTGACGCAGCTGCGCGACTTGGGCTTGTTGGCCTTTACGCTCAACATCCGATGTCTTGAGGTGCTTGATAGACGTTTGCGCCGCTGCTGCCACTGCGGGGGGCAGGGCAGTGGTGAAGATAAAGCCAGAGGCAAATGAACGGATGAAATCACACAGCGCCTCGGAGCCAGTGATATAGCCACCAACAACACCGTAGGCCTTACCCAAAGTTCCTTCGATCAATGTGATCCGATCGGCAAGTCCCTCCCGCTCGGAAATACCGCCGCCGCGCGAGCCGTACATGCCAACGGCGTGGACTTCATCGAGATAGGTCATCGCGCCGTGTTTCTCAGCAACTTCAATGATTTCGCGCATCGGGCAGATGTCACCATCCATTGAGTAAACGCTTTCAAATGCGACGATTTTTGTAGTGTTGGCGGGCAGGGCAGCCAACTTACGATCAAGGTCCTCAACATCGTTGTGTTTCCAGATGACCTTTTGTGCCTTTGAGTGGCGAATACCTTCGATCATTGAGGCGTGGTTGCCTTCGTCTGACAAAATCACAGCATTGGGCAGTCTGGCGCCAAGAGTACTTAGGGCAGCCCAGTTCGACACGTATCCAGAGGTGAACAAAAGCGCACTTTCCTTGCCGTGCAGATCAGCCAACTCATTCTCAAGGGCGAGGTGATGAATGGCATTGCCAGAGATGTTGCGTGTCCCACCCGCGCCAGTACCACAGCTTTCGGCGGTGCGTGTCATGGCGGCGATCACATCAGGGTGGTGACCCATGCCAAGGTAATCGTTTGAGCACCAGATTGTGACATCGCGCGCTTCATCTTGGCCATGCTCGGACGCCTGAGGGAACTTACCCGTGTGACGTTCAAGCTGTGCAAAAACACGGTAATTGCCATCGTCTTTGAGCTTGTCCAACTGCTCATTGAAAAGAATATCAAACGTCATGACGTGGTCCCTTTTGTTTTTGTGGGCGCAGGGACGGGGAGCATCCAGCGCCATAGTTTTTCGTCAGGCAATGGAATGACCATTAGCCAGTGTTCTAGTAATGCCAGCGCAGTGATGGCGGTGAGTAGGGTAAATCCGGCCACTTCTGCCTGTGATGATGCAGAATATAGCCGTTCAAGCCAGCAGGCCGTTGCGAATGTGAGCGCGGTGACCGATATAGGAAACAGCCAATTGACCCGTGCGTGGCGAAAATGGCTCGGCAAATGTGCCAGCGGTTTTGGTAGAAATTCTGTGTTGATCTTGGGCACGCCCAGAAAGAGGTTCAGCTTGGCTGAGATGCGGGCAAAATAAAGCACCGCGTATGTCCAAAGACCAAAGATGTTTTCGGCATCTTGGCTGACCCAAATCATTGCAACAAGGGCCGCGGTCAACAAAATCTCGTGGTAGGCAACGGTGCCCCACGCACGAATAAAGCGCTCAAACGGTGGGGTGTTAGGCGGTAACTCAGCGGTGTTTGGGCCGGTGATTATGCCTGTCAAGAATGCCAGCTCAATCCATCCCCAAACGGCCAAAGCGGCCAAAAACCCGATATAGGGCCCCGCCACTCCGGTTTGAGAGAGCGAGACGTAAAATGCCGCAGCCCCCGTGAGCAGGAACGGCAAACCCCACAGAACAGCGCATAGGCCAGCGGTGCCCTCGGCGCGGTCAGCACGGCGCACGATCACAAGGATCGCGCCCGTGGAAAACCACCACAAGAACAGCGCGCCAAGCGCAGATATCCACGGGGTCGCCAGCATTAGTAGGCGGGTTCCATCATGGTGCTTGCTGGACGTTCGTGATGCACAACGGGGATGGAGTAGAGCACAGCAAATGCGGCCGCCGCGCGGGCGGTTCCGATGAACTGTTTGATCTTGCCGGTAATCCCACGCTGGCGTTTGCCGGCGGCAATCTGAACGTTGGCGTCTTGCAGTTTATCGAGCCCTTTGCGGAAGCGCGGGTGATCGATATCAAGCGTGAACGGATAGATCTGTTTGCTGATTTCCGATGTTTTGCGGAACACCTCCATGCCGTACCACGTCACATCTACGCCCAAGGCCTCGTGGAAAACAGGGCGCTGGTGGTCGCGAACCCACATTGTGCCGTAAACAGCCGTCAAGAAAAACTTAATCCAGAGGCGGTTTTGGCGCGATTCCGTGAGTTTAGGGTCTGTTTTTATCAACAACGCAAAGGCTTCGCCGTGTGAAAACTCATCGTTGCACCATTCCTCAAACCATTTGAAAATGGGGTGGAAGCGGTGCTCGGGATGCTTTTCGAGGTGGCGGAAGATCGTGATGTAACGCGCGTAGCCGATCTTTTCTGACAGATACGTGGCGTAGTAAATGAACTTGGGGCGGAAGTACGTGTACTTCTTTTGCTGGGTCAAAAAGCCTAAGTTGACCGCAATGCCAGCTTCGCGCAGTGCATCATTGATAAAGCCCGCGTGACGGGCCTCGTCGCGGGCCATCAGTTGGAAAAGCTGCGTGATGTCTGGATTAGAACCGCGGCGTTTCATTTCTTTATAAAGCACACAGCCTGAGAATTCAGCAGTACAGCTTGAGATCAAAAAGTCGATAAATTCGGCACGCAGAGCAGGTTCCATGCCGTCCCAATCGACGGTGTCCCAATCAGCATTTTTCTTGAAATGGCCTTTGTTTGGGTCTGCTTCCATTTGGCCGATCAGGGTGTCCCAATCGTGGCGCACGTTTTCAACGTTGATGGCGTCCAGTTCATTGAAATCAGTTGTGTAAAAGCGCGGGGTGAGAAGCGTGTCCTGCATCGCAACATCGGTTGCTTTTTCCGAGGTCATGGCTTCGTTGGTACCATGCAAAGCGGTGGGGGATGCGTGACCGTTCAGGTCCTTGGGGGTTTGGATGTTCATACTGTAACCTCCTCAGAGAATGAAAACTCGCAAAGCTCAATAAATTCCAGATCACCGGTCAGGCGCGTCCATGCGCGCTCAAGACCGCTGGCGCGGGTGATGACAGCGGTGCGGCTTTCTTCAACGATTTCGCCGAAAGGCGCCATGATCTCGGCCCCTTGGACCAAGACGCTATCACCGGGGTGAATGACTGCTCCGTTGTCAAACCGCACATGCGCGCTGAGTTCTTCAAAGCGGTGCGAGATGCTGACAGTGCAGGGTGCTGTTTCTTTTGATCGGGTGAATAATCCCATGGTTCCGGTTCCCTTATTGATCGAGCAGCGTGGCGAAGGCTGCCCAGTTTTCGGACCCAAACCCCATCAGGTCTGCGCTCCAGTTGGTTTCGTCATCGATGATGGCGACGCGGTTATTGGCAAATTGCACAAGGCGAACGGGCGCGCTCATGTCCATGTTGTTCACGGTGCGGTTGCGCTCAACGACGCGTGACATCACGCCCATAAAACCACCTGCGCCCGGGCCTGCATCAAGCAACACTGTTCCGTCGATATCAGCGATATACGTGGCGCCAGAGATTTCACTTTTCATCGTGATCGTACGTTCTTTCACGATTGGTGAAGCAGGCAGGGCACTGGCTGATGGGCGGTCTGACCAGACCGAGTAGGCCGACAAAGCGACTGCGCAAGCGATCATGAACAACACACCGCGGATCAGCGTGCGTGGGATCATTTCGCGGTCTTTGTTCAACATTTTACGGGTTTCAGAAGGGGCAAATTGCATGTCAGTTTACTCCGCTGGAACGGCGTCAGGGACGCGTGTGATAATGGGGGCTTCGGATACCCGCGTCTCCGCTGCGGCGGCCAAAATCTGTGCGACATTAGCGGCGTCAGGGATGCAACGGAGAGCGGGTTCCGTGTGGGCCATCCGCCAAGGGCGAACGTGGGGCCAACACATTAGGTAACTCATGCGGGTCTTGCCCGATGTTTGAAGCGCGATGGTGCCATGACCGCCAGAAAGCAGCGCGAGGTTTGCGTTCTTTACCCATTGGTATGGCATGTTCAGGGTCATCGTCAGAGCCGCCCCGATGCGCATGGCAACGCGGCGGTTCGTAATTGTGTAGACCGTGTTACGGGCCTGCACGTATGAAATCAGTGCCAGCACAGCGACTGTTGCCGCTGCAAAAATTGCGAACGGTAGTACAGACAAAAGTGCGTGGCCAAAGGGGGCGACCCCGAGCACAACGATGAAACGCCACAGTGCGAACAAAGCGTAATAGCCCATGAGCCATTTCAGGCCCCAGCTTTCTTTGGTCAGGCTCCACCAATTGGGGCGTCCTTGCCAGAGAATCTCTTCGCCCGCGGGCAATTCCTCTGGCAGACCTTCGATGGGTTCAACTGCGAAATCGTCGTGTGACATGGGGTCGGCTTTCCTTAGGCTTGGGGTTCCAAACGGCTTGGGTCAGCATAAAGCGTGCCGCCGCCGTAGTAGGCTTGGATTTTTTCTTCCTCGAGCAACGTCACAGTGGTTGCCGATTTTTGGGTCGGAATACCTTTGACGTTGTGCGAATAGATTGAGCGGATCTTGAGGTGGTTTGATTTGATACGTGCCATTTCACGGGCCACCAGTTTGGTGCCGCCGCCAAATTCTGCGTCAACTTCATAAGCGAAATAACGCACCAGCTGCTCTGGTTCATCGATCCACATATCGGTGACGCGACCAACGACTACGTTATCGCCTGTCATAACCGGCAAACCACGTGGGTCACGGCCAGCAGACACGCGAAATGTGTCAACGCTCGACATGGGGATGATCTTGGGGTGGCCTTTGCCATCAAGCTCTGGGTGATCTTGGCGCGCAGCCCATGCACCCGGACCAACGCCGTCCATCATTGGATCACCGGTAGGCTCGAAAGGTAGTCCGTTTATCACGCCGGTTTGCTCAAGCGCCAAATCTGTACGGGCTTGGCGGTCAGGACCGGGAACGGTTACCTCGCCGCGGCTATGTGGCAGCTTAAACGTTTTGGGGTTTGGCACAGGGAAGGGGCCTTGGTTGGCGGCTGTCTCACCGTTATCATTTTCAAGCGGATAGCCTTCGCGCATGTTTTCGGTTTGTAGATAGTAAATCAGCAGCGCGAAAAAGCCGTAAAAGCCCCAAAGAGCG
>Ga0209654_1003118_pt1 | contig 10491 bp, 9 predicted proteins | sample SaaInl1SG_22_DNA_FD_184646 | JGI IMG/M metagenome (GOLD analysis project Ga0209654, IMG submission 184646) | Marine microbial communities from expanding oxygen minimum zones in the Saanich Inlet - ESP_161SG_22_DNA (SPAdes) (version 2) | ecosystem: Environmental > Aquatic > Marine > Intertidal... | reverse complement strand
CCACAAGAAAATGGAATGGCACAAATCCAATAAGATTGGTTTTTGATCCTAAATTAAAAATACAAGAAAACACAAACGTATTGAATAGCGCAGCACAATCAATAATTTTTAATGAGCTATTAGATAAAAAAAAGGGAAACGTATTTTGGAAAAAAATTGATAAAGAAAATAAACTTACGTCGTTCTTAGAAAAGGCACACGAACATGGCATTCAATCGATACTGGTTGAGGGCGGTGCTGTTACTTTACAACATTTTTTGGGGACAAATATGTGGGATGAATGCCGTGTAATAATAAGCCAAAAAACGCTAAAAGGAGGTGTAAAGGCACCTGAAATAGCAAAGGGTAAAAAGGAAGAAAAAATGATTGTAGGAGATTGCTTACATCTAATTAAAAGGTAAACTTATCCAATAAAAAAGAGGGACATTTCATCGCGCGCATTGTTTCCCCATCAACAAAAACCAAACGTGTAGAAGCAGTGGTGATTACTTTTCCTTGTTCATTTTCAATGCGATATGAAAATACGACAAAATAGGGTTCGAAAATATCTAACCTGGTGTGCACAAAAAATATTTCGTCAAATCTTAGCGGACGCTTATAAGCAATGGAAATTTCGGTAAGCGGAAGCAAAATTTTGCTTTGCTCCAAAGACGCATAGCTAACTCCTTGACGGTGTAACCAATCTATCCTAGCTTGTTCTAAAAAATAGGCATATTGGGCATGATGAACAATGCCCATTTGATCTACTTGATGATAATTAACTTTAAGTTTAATTGTAGTACTTTTCTTACTCATTGTAAAATCTATATGGCAAAAAATTTGTTTTGAAATGGTCTTTAATATGCAATAAACTTTTTGAAAATTCAATAGCAAAAGGACTTTTTTTTCATAAAATTTACACACATATTTGTGCAGTGCAAAAGCTGGGTCAGTTGTATTCTAAACATCACCTATTTTGCACTACAAAACACATAACAATCAATAATTAAAATGCAACAAACCGCTCAAAGCATCTGGGATAGTTGTTTGAAATTTGTACAGGATAACATTCAAAATCAGGCATTTAGAACTTGGTTTGAACCCATAAAACCGCTAAAACTAAACGGCGAAGCCCTTAGCGTTGAGGTGCCAAGCAAATTTTTCTACGAGTGGCTCGAAGAACATTATATTCAAATTTTAAAGGTTGCACTTACCAAAGAATTGGGTCCAAATGCTAGACTTGTTTACGTTATCCGAATGCAGAATACTTTTGGAAACAAAAAACCCTTCACAGAACAAATTCCCAGTCAAAACAAAGGACTTATAAAAGTACAGCATGTAGAGGCTCCAATGCGCACGCAAACAACTGAACTGACAAATCCTTTTGTGATCCCTGGAATTCGAAATTTAAAAGTAGAATCGCAGTTAAATCCAAACTATAATTTTGAAAATTTCCTAGAAGGCGATGCCAACAGACTGGCACGTTCTGCAGGAATTGCTGTTTCTAATAAGCCGGGCGGAACTTCATTTAATCCGCTTTTAATTTTTGGGGGTGTGGGCTTAGGTAAAACCCACTTAGCACATGCCATTGGGGTGGACATAAAAAGCAAATATCCAGACAAAACTGTCCTTTATATTTCAGCTGAAAAATTTACACAACAGTACATAGAGGCGGTAAAGAAAAACACCCGTAACGACTTTATTCACTTTTATCAAGTAATGGATGTACTCATTATTGATGATGTGCAATTTTTCTCTGGAAAGTCTGGCACACAAGATGTATTCTTCCATATTTTCAATCACTTGCATCAAAACGGAAAGCAAGTTATCCTTACATCAGACAAAGCGCCAGTTGATATGCAAGATATTGAGCAACGTTTATTGTCTCGTTTTAAATGGGGGCTCTCTGCAGAATTGATGCGGCCTGATTTCGAAACCCGTATTTCTATTCTGAAAAATAAACTGTATCGTGATGGCGTTGAATTACCAGAAGAGATTATTGACTATGTGGCCAAATCTGTTAAAACAAATATTCGTGAACTTGAGGGTGCTATTATATCATTAATTGCGCAATCCTCTTTCAACCGCAAAGAAGTCACTCTAGACCTTGCGAAGCAAGTCGTTGAGAAATTCGTTAAAAACACCAAAAGAGAAGTTTCTATTGATCACATTCAAAAAGTGGTGTCTGAATATTTTCAAATGGATGTTACCACATTGCAATCAAAAACACGAAAACGTCATATTGTGCAAGCCCGGCAACTTGCTATGTATTTTTCTAAAAAGATGACAAAGGCATCTCTTGCAAGTATTGGTGCTAAAATTGGACATCGAGATCACGCAACAGTCCTACATGCTTGTAAAACTGTTGATAATCTGGCATTTACGGATAAACAATTCCGTAAATATGTGGAAGACTTAGGAAAAAAACTCACGCACTAAACCATGGCAACCAAAGTGCTTATGGTGTGTCTAGGCAATATTTGTCGTTCACCATTGGCTGAGGGTATTTTTCGACATCTTAGTAACCCTACTGATTTTGTTGTTGACTCTGCAGGTACTGCAAACTACCATACAGGCGCTGCTCCGGATCCTAGAAGTATAGCAGTGGCTGCCAAAAACGGTATAGACATTAGTAACCAAAAAGCGCGACAACTTACTCAGGACGACATCGCAAAATTTGATCATATTTTAGTTATGGATCAACAAAACCTTACAGATGCACTAGCGCTGTGTAATACACAAGAGAATCGAGATAAAATTGAATTGCTTACCACGGCAAGTGGTCATACTGCTTCCAATGTTCCTGACCCCTATTATGAAAATAAAAAAGGGTTTGATACCGTTTATGAATTGGTATATTCGTGCTGTAAGGCATGGCTAAACAAACATTAAACTATGGATACTCCTTCAAAAGGCAGATTATTTTTAATTCCCAATGTGTTGGGTGATACAGCCCCACTAGAGGTTGTTCCCATGTCAGTAAAAAAAACGATAGAACAACTCCGTTATTTTGTATTTGAAAAAGAAAAAGCAGGACGTGCATTTGTAAAACGAATCAGTCCCTCAGTACCACAAAACGCGATAAGTGTATTTTTGCTCAATAAATTCACCACTTACGAAGAGCTTCATCAAATACTTAACCCACTGCTGGAAGGCAACGATATTGGACTTATTACGGATGCGGGTTGCCCAGGAGTTGCAGATCCAGGTGCAGATTTAGTAGCTCTTGCACATCAAAACAACATAAGCGTAACCCCCCTTGTAGGCCCATCATCCATATTACTAGCCGTAATGGCTTCTGGACTAAATGGACAGTCATTTGCGTTTAATGGGTATTTACCTATTGACAAAGCTGAGCGCAAAAAAGCAATCAAACAGTTCGAAAAGAAATCCAAAGAATTACAGCAAACGCAAGTATTCATCGAGACGCCTTATCGAAATAATGCATTGTTGGAAGATTTATATAAAAGTTTACGTCCAGAAACTAAGCTGAGCATAGCTTGTGATATAACACTCTCTACAGAATATATAAAAACAAAAGCAGCAGCTGATTGGAAAAACTCAAAAGAAGACTTTCTTCGACGCCCTGCCGTATTTTCCTTTTTCGCTTCTTAACGATAAATATTGCGCTGACGCAACCAAGTAGTGTATTTCTTTTTATTCTTATTGTGCTGACCCAGTGTGTTAGCAAATAAATGAAAGCCTGTCCGATCAGGATCAGCAACAAAGTACAAGTGTTTGTGGTTTTTAGGAAACAAAACGGCATCTATTGCGCTCACGTCAGGCATGGTAATCGGACCAGGAGGAATGCCTCTATTACGGTAGGTATTATAGGGAGATTTTATTTTAAGGTCTTTATACAAAACCCTACGGATATCCAAATCAAAATCATTGGCCTTTCGTTTCAAGGCATAAATTACAGTAGGATCGGCTTGAAGACGCATCCGCTTTCGAATTCGATTTAGATAAACCCCTGCTACTGTTGGGCGTTCAATAACTCGATACGATTCTAATTGAACAATGGCTGCTAAAGCAATTACCTCAACGCGATCAAGACGCATCTTTTTGCGAGCAGTCTCACGTTTGGGTGTCCAAAAGCGGTTGTATTCTAAGAGCATTCTATCACGAAACTGTGTAGCATTTGTATTCCAAAAAAACTCGTAAGTGTTTGGAATACAGATAGAAAATACATTTTCCGAAGTAAACCCCTTTTTTTCTAAAAAAGATGGATCTAGAAAAGAATTGATAATTGAGGTACTGTCCGCCTCTATTCTTTGAGCCACAAAACCAGCCAAATGCATCAAGGTTTGTTGGTTATTAAAAGTCAGTTTAATGGGTTTATTTTCAGAACGTAAACGATTAATCATATCGTTATTATTCATTCCGTTTTCTAATATAAAACGACCCGGAATTGGACTATATCCTTTGCGTATCGCCGCTTGCTGAAATAAATCGATACGTTTTACCACTTTTGATAACGTATCATAAGCTGCTGCATTAATATTTACAGAAGGGATAAGTACTTCTTTGGTAGGTGAATCAAATGCCGTATTTTTTGCAAAAAACACCCTGTAAAAATGACCTACAAATACGCCGCCTAAAACAAAGCCAACTAAAGCGATAGTTACTAATAATCTTTTTTTCATGCTTGATTTAATTCCCACACCCCTGTAAAAACTGGGGTTGCAGGTCCTTGTAAAATAATAGATTCATACCCGTTTTCGGTGACAGAAAAAGATACGCTGAGATTTCCTCCACGTGTATGTATTTGAATTTTTTTTGAAGTCGTTAGGGCGCTTATGTGTGCTGCCAAGGCAGATGCTGTCACTCCAGTACCGCAAGAAAGTGTTTCCGCTTCTACCCCACGTTCAAAAGTCCTTACACTTAAGGAGTTAGCATCAACATATTGTACAAAGTTTACGTTTGTCCCGTCTGAAAAGTAGGGAGCACCGTGTGCAATTTTTGATCCCAAAACTGCTACGTCAACCTTATCAATATCCGAAACAAAAACCAAATGATGCGGAGAACCTGTATCTAAAAAAATATCTGATTCACGGAATTCCCAGTGTGACACTGTATGAAGTTCTAAAGCCACTTCATCTCCAACAAATTGAGCCTTATGCAAACCATCGGCGGCACGAAACACAACATTATTTTTAGTAAGCCCTAGAGTTTTAGCGTAATGTATAGCGCAACGAGAGCCGTTACCACAAAGGCTACCCTCATGACCATCAGCGTTAAAGTAACGCATATAAAAATCGGAGCTTTCGTCCTGCTCAACAGCAATGAATCCATCAGCGCCAACACCAAAATTTCGGTGACATATTTGGGCAACAGCATCGTGATTTTCGATAGGAAACCTCTTATCTCTATTATCAATAACAACAAAGTCGTTACCTGTTCCCTGATATTTTACAAATGAAAAAATCATGCGCAAATATAGGTAATCTACCATGACACCCTATTGTTAAAAATGCGTTAAAGCACTTTTAACTCACAATAAGTTCCTTTACATTTGGTCGTGAAATTGAAAATAATTGCTATCAAACGCCCGGCAGGGTGCTTGAATTTTGAATGAAATACACCCAAAAATATGGGTATCACAACATCCAAACTTAAAATTTAAATAGATGAAATCGATTCTTAAAACCAGTACTATTGCTTTTATTACCTCTTTTGTAGCCGTTTGGGCGTTCAATCGAGTTCAAAAAAATCTAGATGAAACCCCAGCTACCTATACTACTACTCCACAAGTAGTGAACACAAATTTTACACCATCAACAACTGTTAGCGCCATAAGTACAGATTTTACTATGGCGGCAGAAAAAACGATTGATGCTGTGGTTCATATCACCAACACTAGTGTTGGGAAAACACGGCAACCCAATAGCATTTGGGAGTATTTTTACAATACCCCAAGTCGCGAATACCCAAGAATTGGAATGGGATCGGGAGTTATCGTTTCACCTGACGGGTATATCATTACCAACTACCACGTTATTGAAAATGCTACCGAAATTGAAGTGACAACAAATAACAATAAAATATATGAAGCAGAACTTATAGGCGCAGATTCAAGTGCAGATATTGCCGTATTGCGCATCAATAGCGAAGAGGTATTTCCCCATGTGCGCTTTGCAGATTCAGACCTAACACGCATTGGCGAATGGGTATTGGCAGTAGGAAATCCATACAACCTAAACTCTACTGTAACAGCTGGAATTATTAGTGCAAAATCGAGAGATTTGAATAGTTATGACAGTAACAATCAATCCTTTATTCAAACTGATGCTGCTGTAAATTCTGGAAATAGTGGAGGAGCCTTAGTAAACTTAGATGGTGATTTAATTGGCATCAACACAGCCATTACCAGCAACGGTATGGGCACATTTATTGGGTATTCGTTTGCAGTTCCAAGCAACATGGCGCGTAAAATTTATGAAGATATTGTTGAGTTTGGAAACGTACAAAAAGCACTTTTGGGTGTTACTGGAAACGGACTTAACGCGCGCATTGCCGAAGAACTTGGCATTGAAGAAACCGAAGGGTTCTATGTTGCTGGACTCGAAGAAAGCATGGGTGCCAAAGAAGCTGGAATACAAGAAGAGGATATTATCATCAAAATCAATGATGCGCCTATTCGGAAATTTGCAGACCTTACAGGCTACTTGGGCTCAAAACGTCCCGGCGATCGTGTGAATGTGACTTTTTTACGAAAGGGCAAAGAACAAACACTTTCAGTGGAACTAAAGCGTACACCTTTTGTAAACTATTACGGGATGCGTTTAAGAGAACTAACCAAAAAAGAAGCGAACAAATTAAACCTCAAAGAAGGGGTACACGTATCTGCCGTTCAAAACGGACGTTTATATCGACGAGGAGTACAAGAAGGAGATGTATTACTCTCTGTAAATGGAAATGACATATCCTCCATTGATGATGTGCTGAAACTGGAAGAAGACAGTATATACGAATTGGAGTTTATGAATCAGGACAAAGAACGTATGCGCTTTATTTTTGAATAGTCCGTTATTCATTTTTTTGCTTGGTAGTGTGTTTCAATGATTCAAGGTGGTCGAAAATTTTGACCACCTCTTTTCTTATTTCCAGTCAACACTTCTAAGCCATAATTTTTTGCTTGTTCAAAAACCCACTTCCCTATTGCCTAATTTCCTATTGCTCAATTTTCTATCACTATCTTTACCCCATGCGAATAGATATCATTAGCGTTGTTCCAGACATTATACAAAGTCCTTTTGACGGCTCTATTATGAAGCGTGCGCAAGATGCTGGCTTGGTAGAGGTGTATTTCCACAACCTAAGAAACTACACTACCAACAACTATAAGCAAGTGGACGATTATCCATACGGAGGAGGTGCAGGGATGGTTCTTATGATTGCTCCCATCGAAAAGTGTATTAGCACACTAAAAGCAGCTCGTGATTATGATGCTGTCATTTACATGACACCAGATGGCGAAGTACTGAATCAAGGAACAGCAAATAAAATTTCGCTGTTAAAAAATATCATTGTGTTGTGTGGGCACTATAAAGGCGTAGATCAGCGGGTACGAGATCTATTTGTTACCCACGAAATTTCGATTGGCGATTACGTCCTTACTGGGGGCGAATTGGCTGCTGCGGTACTTTGCGATAGTATTATTAGATTAATCCCTGGCGTATTAGGCAATGAAACCTCTGCCCTAACGGATTCGTTCCAAGATGGGCTATTAGCACCTCCTGTTTACACCCGACCCGCAGACTATAACGGACACAAAGTTCCAGAAATACTTACCTCTGGGAATACCCCAAAAATAGATGCTTGGCGCGAAGATCAAGCAATAGAAATCACCAAAAAAAAACGCCCTGATTTGCTTACATGATTTTGGACAAAATCATCTGTATGAAACCAATAAACTCACCACTAACCACAGAATGGGAATCCCTTCCACCCAAAAGGAAGTAAACATAGCTGATCGCTTTGGTGAAATATTATACAATGCAATTCCCAAAAGCATTAGCACCCCCCACTCTATCCAAAGTAGCGTTTTCACTGGCACAGTATGATACCCCATAAATGCCGTTAAGCCAATCAATATAATACCCAATAGTTTCACGCCATTAACACCTAATAATTGCGGCAAGGTTTTTAAGGCTTTTTCATCTTTCTGCATGTCGCGAAGCTCAAAAGGCAGGATCAGGCAAATCATCCACAACATTGCTTTTATTGAAATCAATAAAAATACATTCATGGGTAAAACATGTAAACTTAACATGGCCAACATTACCCAGCAAAGTGCAACGACGAAAATTTTCAGTGTTGGCACAAAGCGCAGACCCATTTTTACACCAAAAGGAAGTGCGTAGCAAAATGTCAATGTGCCTACTAGCCCAAAGACAATCCAAATAAAAACGGGTTGTGAAATCAATCCGTAAAAACCAAGAGATAGTGCCAGTACAAAGGGAAATACCTTTTTTAGTATTATAGGTTGCTGCTGGAATAATACAGGAACAAAAACATACAGGTATTGATACGCTGCCCAACCAAAACCAAAAACAGCACACTGAAGCGAAAAAGAAAATGGAACGCCTCGTTGGAAAGCAAAGACATAGCAAAATGCCCAAAGCGCAAGAGCAACATGAAGGTTAGATGATGTGTAGCGTTGAAGCAATTTTCCGATTTGAATGGCAAAAATACCAAATGTGTTAATAACATACGGTTTTGCGGTTAACAACTTTAGTGTGAAATGATTAGGTTATATTTTAAGATGTTCAGCAAAAAATTAACTTTGATTTTAACTTTATGGTAATGCTATGAATACACAAGGTTTTGTTTTTAGACATGTTGGCCCAAACGAAAATGAGGAAGCATTAATGCTTTCTGAAATTAATGCTTCATCTATTGATGAGTTGGTTGCACAAACACTTCCAGAGGCAATCCGTTTAAGGCAACCTATTTCACTTCCTGCTGCCATAAGTGAGCATGCATTTTCAAAACATATTTCAGCATTAGGAAAACGTAATAAGCCTTTTTCATCGCTAATTGGATTGGGATATCACGAGTCTATTTTACCAGGCGTAATCCAACGTAATATTTTAGAAAATCCAGGATGGTACACCGCTTACACGCCTTATCAGGCTGAGATTGCTCAAGGAAGAATGGAAGCTTTACTAAATTTCCAAACCATGATAACCGACCTCACGGGAATGGAATTGGCAAACGCATCGTTGCTTGACGAATCTACGGCAGCAGCCGAGGCAATGAGCCTGTTATTTGGACAACGCTCAAGAGCGCAAAAAAAGAGTAATGCCTCCTTGTTTTTTGTAGATGAAAATACCTTACCACAAACAAAATCTGTGTTAGAAACGCGCGCAAATCCTATTGGGATTACATTAATTTACGGCCCACCCGAAAACTTTGTACCGTCCAATGAATATTTTGGTGCCTTAGTTCAATACCCAGGGTCTAAGGGTTCTATTCCTGATTTAAAATCTTTTATTGAAACTGCAACTGAAGCAGAAATAAAAACGGCTGTAGCTGCAGACCTTATGAGTTTGGTGCTTTTAGAAGCCCCTGGAACACTGGGCGCAGATGTTGTTGTAGGAAGCACACAACGATTCGGTATTCCACTTGGTTACGGAGGTCCGCACGCTGCCTATTTTGCTACCAAAACAGATTATAAAAGAAGTGTTCCCGGAAGAATTATTGGTGTTACGCAAGACAAATCGGGGAATCGTGCGCTAAGAATGGCATTACAAACACGTGAGCAACACATCAAAAGAGACAGAGCCACATCTAATATCTGTACTGCACAAGTATTGTTGGCTGTAATGGCTGGGATGTATGCCGTGTATCATGGTCCAAAAGGATTAAGAGAAATTGCATCGAGAATACACCACAATGCATGTAAATTAAATACCGCATTAGGTAGTTTGGGTATCACACAAAAAAACAAAGCATTTTTTGACACACTTTGGATAGAGGCACCCGAAAAAAAGATACGCCCATTGGCAGAAAAGGCAGGTATAAACCTGCATTACATCAATGAAAATGAATTGACACTTTCTGTAAATGAGGCAACAGATTCTAAGCAGATCAAAACATTAATCGAAATATTTGCGGAGGCTACCAACAGCGATATTACAAAAACAACTTTTACAGAAAGCTGCTTGCCAGATTCGCTTAAACGCAGTACGACGTTTTTATCACACGATGTTTTCCACCGCTATCATGCCGAAACCAGTATGATGCGTTATATCAAATCGCTGGAGCGAAAAGATTTGGCATTAAACCATTCCATGATTGCTTTGGGTTCTTGTACCATGAAACTCAATGCAGCTACCGAAATGTTTGCGCTAAGCGATCCGCAATGGAATAACATTCACCCATTTGCTCCTCTTAACCAAGTGGAGGGATATACACATATGCTGCATGACCTTGCCGATTATCTTACTGAAATTACAGGATTTGGAGGCACATCATTACAACCCAACTCTGGTGCCCAAGGCGAAT
>Ga0209654_1003117_pt1 | contig 10492 bp, 14 predicted proteins | sample SaaInl1SG_22_DNA_FD_184646 | JGI IMG/M metagenome (GOLD analysis project Ga0209654, IMG submission 184646) | Marine microbial communities from expanding oxygen minimum zones in the Saanich Inlet - ESP_161SG_22_DNA (SPAdes) (version 2) | ecosystem: Environmental > Aquatic > Marine > Intertidal... | reverse complement strand
TACTTGTCTTGCATTTCCATCAATGTAGTCATGATATTGTTGATAGAATCTTGAATTTTGCTCATTTCAAAAGTAGTCTCATGAACATTAATCATCTTGCGCTTGTTAGGTGCTTGCTGGGCAGGAAGGACCATGACTCCTGACATTGTGATTGTTGGAATGTTGTTAGTATTAAGATAAATCTTTTAACATAAATGTTATTGTCTTAAATTTCAAATAATAGATCATTTTTTTCAAAAAAAGGAATATATCTTTAATTTTTGAATAATTTAATGATGCCTGCATTTAGTAAAATTATGAATAGTATGAGGAAGCTATTGAAAATAAATCTTAACTTTTGATCATCATTTATCTTAAAAGTATGTGGAGTTCTATATCCAGGAGTGTGTGGTATGTAACCAGCTTCATTTGGATTGTTGTGCGAATGTTGAGCCACTTTCATACATCTTGGTACTGTTTTAGTATTTTTTATATGTGGTATATAATTACTTTTTTTCATACAGATTCCTGTTTTATACTTCTTAATATTCTTTGTTGTATAAAATCCTGTCTGAAATTGCATACCTTCAATAGTGTTACAAGAGAGTCTATTAATGGCATCTTTCTTACAGTTTTCTAAACATTCAGTCTCTTCTAATTTGTTTATCTTTTTTTCACAATCTTTTACACACTTTACATAGTCTGAGTCTTCCACATACTCTCCTTTTGGATCATCTTCTATATATTCTGGATTATTCTTGAAACAATATCTGTTAGCTTTAGCATCTTCATTGAATATTTCACCTTTAACATTTGTTTTATATGTACACGTTCCTTTGCCATCTACATTAAAATCACAATAATCAGATTTTACACAATCATACACGTCTAAGTCTTCACAAGGTGTTCTTATACTACATTCTTCTTTTCCATGAGTTGTGGTCCAATTACATCTACTATAAATATTACATTCTTTTTCAGTTGCAGCGTGCTTACATACATCGTTTTTTAAGCATGTTAGTTCAGCTTCTGTTAATTCTTTTGACGATGGACGATTATTTTGAACAGGTGTGTGTTTATGATCGTCTTTTGGTGCCAGCATCAGATAGAGAAAGATTCCCGTGGCAAAATGCAATGAGGCTTGGTAATGAAAATTATCCTTATTACTATAAGGAAACACCATAACAATGCATATGATAATCAATAAAATATATAAATTAAAATTCAGCTTCATATTTATAATTAAATTATATTTTTTTTATCAATTATAAAACTACTTAAAAGTTAATTGATATATTTCAATCATAATAAAATAAAATGTCCGCTATCGCCAAACACCTCAAACTCACTTCCAAATTCCTTGCTGAGTACAATGCCGAGATTGCTACCAAACTCAAAGAAGTTCTTTCCCTTTCTGATACCCAATACGATACACTTGTTGATGCTCTTAAAGTAGATGACATGTTTGACTTCCGTAAAATGAACAAACGTGGTGGTGCTAAAGGTGGTGCTACTCGTGCCCCCACTGCTTACAACCTCTTCGTTCAACAAAAGATCAAAGAACTTAAACTTGCTGATCCCAACACTGATCGTAAACAACTCATGATCCAAGCTGCTGCTGCTTGGACTGAAGAAAAAAAGAAAAAAGCTGCTACTGCTGCTGATTCTAAAGTTGCCAAAACCGTTAAAAAAGTTGCTAAAAAGTAAGTAAGTTACTTGTAACTAAATAAGATGATATTGTTTTTTTAACATAATAATTGAAAATATTCTTCTTTTATTATAAATCATACTATGAATAGGACAGAGTTATTAAATGAGTTGAAAAAAATTGGTAAATTTTCTAATTATCATTTGCTGAAGAAGGAAACCTTGAATGATATTTTACAGAAATACAAGAAGATTGGTGAAATTGATGCAAAGTATTCGAAAAAGAGTAAAGTAGGCGAACCTTGTAAAACATCTTCTGAATGCACTACACAATTATGTGAAGATAAAGAGTGTGTGTCTAATCCTAACAAAGCTAAAAAGACTACACAGACTATGAAGTCTAAAATAATGTCAAAGATGCTTCCAAAGAAAAAAATTATCAAAGACGGCCCTATTGTTAAACCAGAATTCTGCTTAGAATTGCCCGATGGTAAAAAGGTTAATCCACACCAGCGTATTGTAGCCGAGTTCATGAGAGATTCAAAACGAAAAGGACTTGTTGTTGTTCATAAAGTAGGAAGTGGTAAAACTTTAACAGGATTAGTATCTGCTCAATGTTTATTAAGTTTAAATGATAAATTGGAAGTTGTTATATTAACACCTAAATCAGTTGTTGAGCAATTCAATAATGAATTAAACAAACTCAACTTACCATCAACTATTTCGTCTAGAATGAATGTATATCCTCATGCCACATGGTTACGTAGATTCGAAGAGGGTGTTGAAAGTGCCGAAAACAAAGTTATCATTGTAGATGAAGCTCATAAATTCAAAGGAGCCAATAAATTAAATAAAAACACAGGCAAAGAGACTTCAAAGTATGCTAGATTGTTATCAGAAGCTGCGAAAAAGTCTTTCAAAATTATTCTTCTAACAGCGACCCCCTTAGAGAATAGTATCGAAGAAACAATCAACTATGTAAGTATTGTAAATGGAAGAAACGTGCGTGATGAATACAAAAAACTCAAAAAACAATTCAATCCAAAAACTAAGATATTAGGGGATTATAGTGATTACCTTAAGTGTAACTTTTCAGTGTATGATCAAATACAAAAGGAACATTTTCCTCGTCGCGTAGAACACTTTGTCAAGCTTAAAATGACAAAAGAATATAACGATAAATACTTACTTGCTGAAGCGAATGCTACCGATCCAAGTATTGATACGTTATTCTACAATAAAAAAACGAAGAAAAATCCCGATTTAAAGAAATTCCACAATGGTATTCGTCGTGCGGTTAATAACATTTCAATCACATCTCCAAAAATAACATGGACTGTCAATAAAGTTAAAGAGATTGTTAAAAATAAAGGCAAACTTGTCATTTATTCAACATGGCTCAAGTTCGGAATTGACCTCATAGCTGAAAATTTGAAGAAACTTGGTATTGACTATGCGATAGTATCAGGTGCTGCATCGAAAGAGGAGAGAATGAAGATTGTCAAAAAATACAATGACAATAAATTACGTGTTATGATGATCACCAGTGCTGGTGCCGAAGGTTTAGATTTAAAAGAGACATCCGCTGTCGTCATTTTAGAACCATTCTGGCATCAATCAAGAATTGAACAAGTCATAGGTAGAGGTGTGCGATACAAGTCTCATGCTAATCTTCCAGAGGACAAGAGATATGTCGACATATATCATTTAATGTTGGAAAAAAATGAAGGACATTATGATGAACTCAGTGGAATGAAGCCATCCGCTGATACATTGCTACATGAAATGTCCAAAAGTAAAATGGACCATATTGAACAGTTGATGGACCAAATAAAAGCCACATCGATTGAAAATCAAAAATGCAATTGATAATTGATTTCATTGATTTCATTGATTGATTTAACTTTTCTTTATTTTTATATACCAATTACCTTTTTCATTCACAATTTCCAATATTTCAATTGTGAATTCATTTATGAACTCATTTATGAACTCATCTATGAACTTTTTTAGCAATTGTTCATTGAATATATAGTAAAATCTATCATAAGTAATGTTCGTAAGTGAATGTTTCCATTTCACCATATTATCTCCAACATTAAAAGCAAACTTATCTTGGTTCTCAAATGACCAGAATGAAATCAAAGCTGTTCCATTTTTTTTCAAGACACGTATCAGTTCTGATACTGCTTTGTATCTTCTTTCATAAGATGACATATGATGAATAACTGCAATCGATATAGCATGATCGAAAGTTTCATCATCAAATCGTAAATCACAACAATCCATGCATTCAGTATTCAAGTTACGTTCTCTGCATATTTTTACAAAATTTTCACAATTATCTATTCCAGTGAAATCTAATCTATTGTTCACATACATCATGTTCTTACCGTTTCCACAACCTATATCTATACATTTTGAATCATCTGGTATGTTATCTAGGAAATTCTGAACATGGTTCCATATACGAGTTCTAGTTCTCGAAAAGTCACTCGCAATTGCATCATATACATCTTTGACATGTTGTTTTTCACTTATGATACTGCTCATATTGTATCACATATACTCTTTCTTTCCTTAACTCAAAAAACAATCAAATTTTGTGGTGAAAAAATGATATAAAATATATCAAAGTAATACAAAAATTATGTTATCTTCGAACTACGAATTAGAACAGAGACTCATTATATATGATGATTATTCGTTCATTAGCAGAATCAAAATGAAAGTTAAAAGATTTTGTAGATTGATTTGTAACTTATTCAATAAGCGTAATTTGTGAATGTAGAATCAGAGTATTTATGAATGTCGATATTAGCATGCTTTAACAATGTTTCCACATTATTGTCATTCCTATAGTCATTGTTGTATATTACTTTTTTAATTCCAGAAGAACATATCATTTTACAACAATTGATGCATGGATAATGTGTTATATACATGGTGCTCTCATCAATAGATACACCTCGTTTAGCGGCATCTGCAATAGCATTTTGTTCTGCATGAACAGTTGCTTGTTCATGACCATCTCTAATAATGGATTGATGTGGAGCACCACTAATGAAGCCATTATATCCTGTTGAAATAACGCGATTATTTTTTACAATTACACAACCAACGTGTAATCGCTCACATGGGGACCTACATGATGCCAAAAATGCCAATGACATGAAATATTCTTCCCAATCTAATCTGTTTTCAAATGTGCCGATTGTATTGATTATTTGATCAAGATATCCCATAGTTATTTGATACGTATTTAATACCATCGAGAGTATTGTGTATAAATCAATTTTTATATAAATGATGTATGAATATATTGACGTTTGTAATTCTAACTTAAAGAAATCACAATACATATGATGAATGATAAAAATCATTAATCATTAAATTACAATGAGAGACAAAGCACATAAACTGTTATTTAACATTCTTCATGACGATACATTAGCTATGGAAATCGAGGTGGCTTGTTATCACTGGAGTTCTGGGAATACTAAATCATATTCACAAAAAATAAGATCCATCATATATAATCTAAAAAATAATTCAAAATTTTATGATGATGTATGTGACAAAAAATATTCTCCAGAAGTATTGATGATTTTGGAACCATCAGCTATCAATGAGGACTTATGGAGACCAATATATGAGTCTATTGAAGGAAAGAGGAGACGAATTGAAAAAAATACAGAGAAAATCAATGCAATGTGTGGCATATGAATACATGGTGTATAATTGTTATACAGCTTTGACATTAGCCATAAATAATTGTTTTGTCAAATAATTTATGGTAACATATAAGTTATCAATTGTTTGTTGATCATTCATGTTCATTATAGGTTTATTCTGAATGCATTGAATTCTATGTATATATTTTTCAATTAAAGTAATAACACGATTTTCAATACACATATTATTATATGGATAATTTATGTGTAAATGGAACATTTAAATTCATTTTTTTATTCTTGTGAATTACATAAAGGGCATCTTGGATTCTTTTTTAACCATTCATTGATACATTCGTGTTTGAATTCATGTTCACAACTAAGTTTTGAAATGGTATCTCCATTTTCAAATGAATCTAAACATATTGCACATGTGGGTGGTTCGGAATCAGAAGCTACATAACTTGTATTCACCAATATTCGTATTTGAGAATTATCATTATCTTCTTCATTCTCATTTAGATTTGTATTGTTATTATCACCCACATTTATACTATTAAAATTAGGTAGTGGGTTACGATGCCATGACCAAGTATTTCTTGAATTATTTTGACTACTATATCTAAATTTGATTATCAATCCAAATGCGAAAATTGTCATGAATACAATAATACTGTATTTATGTATTTCAGATATAATGAATGTTGATTTTGTTTCATCAACATAGCCGAATTCTACTACAATATTATGCTTTACATATGAACTTAAATCTTGTTGAATGAATGCTGACGGCATTACACAATCTCCTTCAAATGCTGGATTCCCATGGAATATAACTCCACTTAAATCATTATATTTTGCATAATGCTGGTATAATTGAATAACATTAGCACTACAATAATTAGACACACAATTAACATACAATATACAGTTATCTACCATAGTGCTTACAGAACATAAAATATTTCTATAAATATCTTGTGTAAAGCATTTCTTATTCCATTCAGGAATATAATCGTCAATTTCATACTTACTCATTCCAGATCTATTTTGCATGTAATATGCAACATAAGCATATGTATTTTGAATATATAAGAAACATAACAATATAATATATGTATATGAATACATCTTTCTCTTTATGATATATGATAAACTATATTTTAAATAGTATGGTAAAAATTGATGTTGTAATTTGTTGTTCTTATATCAACACAATATATACATCATATTTTTAAATCTTACTTATAACAATGAACACATTCAGAGAGGGACTTGATAACTTCAAAACCATTTTCATTACTCAATGGTCTATTGGTAAGTTATTTGGTGGTATGTGCAAATATTAAAAAATGAATTGCATATGATGAATATATATACAATTATATTAAAAAGTTACAATGGATTGTCAAGACTGGAACACTGTCGTTATCAGGGGTAAAAGCAGTCCCTCGCAACTAAAAGCTTCTAATAAACCACAATTTGAAAAAACAAAAGACCAGAAATTATTGGAAGAAACAGAAGCTGGTTCTCATAAAACAGTCTCGGTTTCTATTGGAAAAACGATTCAACAAGCAAGAATTGCAAGAGGATATAAGACACAGAAAGACCTTGCAAAAGCATTGAATGTGCCCCCTAACGTTATTAATCAATACGAATGTGGAAAGGCAATTCCTGATAATGCAATCATGCAAAAACTTCGTAGAATTCTACAAGTGAAATTATAAGTATTATTAAAAGATAAATAGAAATTCTATGATAAACATTAAAACATTTTATTTTTTACGTGGTATGGTATGTCTTTATTCGAATATTTAAAAATTGATTTAAAGTAAAAGCTCGTCATGATTATATATTATTCATAATATGACGGATAAAATAAAAATAATTAAAAACGAGCAATGGTCCGTGAAACAACTTATAGCAAAAGTAGATAATAGAGAACTAAAAAAACCAAGATTTCAAAGAAAAAGAAAATGGGATACCCTTCCTAAACAAAATAGTTCACCAAATGATTATGCTTATATTAAATTTCTATATGATACTGGAAATAGTGTTCATGCCATCACTTTTGGTCAGGAATCAAGCTCTAAAAATGTGTTTTATTCAAATATTGATGGTAATAATAGAATTAATGCTATTAAACACTTTATGGATAGACCATTTGAAATATTTAGTGAATACCTTACTGATTTAAAAGTATTCATTAATACATTGGATTTAAAAGATGAAGACAAAATTTTATTAAAAAAAATATTCGATGAACTAACTTACAATGAAATGATGAATTTTAATTATAAAAAATTTTTCCCAGAGAAAGGCTATAAAGAATGGTATGATTCTACGTTAAGACATCATAGAGATGAATTTGAACCTTATGAAGAAGAAATAAAAGAAAAATTAAAAGTTAATGGTAGTGATTATTTTGACTCGACCGTTAAAATAAATGTAAATCTATTTGAAAATTACACTACTGATGAACTGTGTAAAACATTTGAAGATATAAATAAATATAATAGTAAATTGACTGAAACAGAATTATTGGCTTGTCGTTTACATAACAGTTGTAATTTCACTATTCATAATAAACCACTAGAAACTGAATTATACGAGTGCATAAAAACATATTACCAAGATAAGTCTCATCAAGAAGTTTTAGATTGTTATCAACTTGAAGATGAAAATATGAATGCACATGATTTCATTGTTGGATTTCAAAATTTATGTAATGACAAATACAGTTTCATTGATAAAACTAATGCGGATGGTTTGTCATTGTTCTTTAAATTATGGAAAGCATTATATACCAGTTTTGTTGATACGTTTACAACAGAAAATGTTAATGATTTTATTGAAAGAATGAATTATTCATGTGATATTCTACAAGAAACTATAAATAATATATTCACTGCTAAAATTAGTAATAAATTATTTAATAATACATGTACATGCAAATTAGAAACTTTAAAAAAAAATAATTTATTTATGCTAATTAGCAGTATTATTGGATTCAAAAAAAAAAACGAAAAAAGAAATGTTATTGTCAAACAACTAGAAAAATGTTTGTTGTATCATTTCTTTGTAAGTGATATAAAAGATAATTCTTCAAGAGATGAATTTAGAACTAACGATTCAATTTCATATATGGCAGGTGGAGCATTTATAGAAAATATGAGTCAAAAATTATTATCCAACCCCTACAATATTAGTAATAAATTAACTCCAGATTTGTTTGATAGATTACTAGAACAATTGTTTAATGAAACAAATACACCTTATGTAAGAAAACTAGATAATGGTAAAAATAAAAATGATAAACGGAGAAAACTTAAATTCTTTGAAAAAACAGTCATGTTTTATCAATATAAACAAAGAATACCTATTAATTTGTTAAATAATGAATTTAGTATTGAACATATTGGGCCTAATAGTTCAGAATGGGATGGTGAATTGGACAAGGATAGAACTGGTAATTTGATTCCCATAATCTCAACTATTAATTTTCAAAGAGGGAATAAACATATAAATTCATATAGAAAAACAAAAGAAGGAGAAGAATTTTGCGAATTTATAAAAGATATTATACCCAATGATGATGTGTATGATTCTATCATTCAACATGATAGAAAGCCCACGATAGTAAATAATGAAAAGTATAATAAAATGTGTAAAAAAAATGAAAAAACATATAAAGAAAATTTGATTAATTGTTTATTCAAATAAATTCGGCGTTTTAAATGTTGAAAGGTATCTGTAAGATATTATTTCAATATATCAATTATAGGATCTTTGAAGCATCTCCTCCAGTAATTTTACCACCAGATTTAAGTGAGAATAATTTATTCATTTTTGTAGTAAGTAATTTAGATAAAGCATTGTAATGTTGTTCAGCAGTATTTTTAGTTACTTTTTTATTCATATGCATCTTCTTATGTTCTTCAATCATATATTTGTTAATATTCCCTTTGAGTTCAGTAGAAAACATTATATTTTTTCCACCAGTCTGTTGTTTAACTTCTTTGAAACATTCAGATCGCATTTTTTCAAAGTTAAATTTTTTACACTTACATCCAGTCATTGATTTTAATATTAATAAATATTAATTTTAATAATTAATAAATATTATTAACTTAAGGACATTCTTGACATTTAAAGAAGCACACCTTCCATCCACAACATCATAATTTCAAGATCATGGCGGAAATATGCAATGCATTTACTCAAAAGAACTTATGCTGCACCAATACAGCACATAAAAATGGGTTATGTAAGATGCATTCAAAAAAGGCATATGATGAATGTTCTATTTGCTATGATAACATCTATGTCAAGGAAACACTGGCTTGTGGTCACTCATTTTGTAGGAATTGTATATACAAGTGGAAAGAGAACACTTGTCCCATGTGTCGCTCGATCATGTTTCACATCATCCATCAACGAGATGCGATATTGGACTATGCAAAGTATACTATTAGGATTTTGGATGATCAAATAAAAGCCAATATACTTGATGAGAACTTCCTCATACATGTCATGGACTTCTTGAATGAGAACACGTGGATATATTACTATGATAGCTCATATATGGATATATTATTCGAGTATACATCTTATAGTTTGAGAAATCAAATTGTTGGTTGGAACAGACAGTTCAAATTGATGAAGAGTATTTCAATGAAATTGAGTAATTGATATATCGTTCATAAATTCATCATAAATTGTAATTTTGTAAAAAAATGATAGTTGAATATGAATAATATATCAATAAATTCTCAAATACATATTAAATATAAGTTATTTCAAGCTATAAGACTATGTGCAACATTTGTGGGGATAAAGAAAACACACACAATAATGTAGAGTTTAAGTGCTCACATGAAATGTGTAGAAGTTGTTTCAGCAAATGGGTTATCTCAAGTAACAATAAAGACCCTAAAAAAAATATTACTTGTCCTTATTGTAGGACAGAGATCGTGTGTTCAACTGATGTTAATCATGAACGAGCATTTTTAAGAGATAATATGTTAGAATTGATGGATGAATACGTAACACCGAGTAGTAGTCAAGAGCAAAACTATCTTGAAGAAAGTCTCGTTGAATATCTTGAATGAATGATTAAAGTGCCATTTGATTCAATAAATTAGATAGATCATCTTCTTTTTTTGTATATTCATTACTATTCATGATTCTTC
>Ga0209654_1003115_pt1 | contig 10494 bp, 11 predicted proteins | sample SaaInl1SG_22_DNA_FD_184646 | JGI IMG/M metagenome (GOLD analysis project Ga0209654, IMG submission 184646) | Marine microbial communities from expanding oxygen minimum zones in the Saanich Inlet - ESP_161SG_22_DNA (SPAdes) (version 2) | ecosystem: Environmental > Aquatic > Marine > Intertidal... | reverse complement strand
TGCACCACCTCGTGCTCGATCAAGCCATCGCCTACATTAGCGCGATATTCGACTTCACCACGGTATTCGTAGTTTAAGCCTGTGATCCCCAGCTCTTCGTTCACACGGCGATTGGCACAGACGCCGGGTGCCTCATCCCATTCGGGATGCGTGCAACAGGTGTTCGCCCACAAACCGGGCGTGTGGTATTTGCACAATGCGCGTTGCTGGATCAGGATGTGTTCGCCTGACACAACGAACACAGACACAGCCTTGTGCTTGAGCCCGCGTTCATGTGCGGCGAGTTTTTCGACAGGTTGAAGCGTGCCCTCAACCCAAGCTGGGATCATGATTTCCATCAGACACGCGTCGAAGAGATCATGCGCGTCAGATGCGCGAGGTTTTTCAGACCGATTTTCAAATGTGCCATGGGCCGTGCCTTAACCAATTTTTTGTTCATATAAGCCTCAAACGTGAGACGTTGAACATCTATATCATGGCAGAGCGAAACAAAACGCTCGCGGCGTTCATCAGAGCGGTAATAGGCGTTTTGCATCGCGCCCAGTACTTTGAACACGCTCTTATGCTCGCGCATGAAGAGTTTGCGTGCCAATTGCAGATCTTTCGCGCGGCCAGTTTTCAGGTACGCACTTGCTGCTGTTGCGGCTACGCGACCACCGACCATGGCATAATAAATACCTTCGCCTGAAGAGGGGGCCACGACACCAGCGGCATCGCCTGCAAGCACAACATCTGTGCCATTGTCCCAGCGATCCATGGGGCGTAGCGGAATGGGTGCGCCTTCACGGCGAATGGTTTTGCAATCTTGCAAACCGGACGCCACGCGCAAATCAGCTGTCGCTTGTTTGAGATCGACACCCTCAAGGCCGGTTCCCATGCCAACGCTTGCTGACTTACCATGTGGGAAGACCCAGCCGTAAAAATCGGGAGAGATTGCGCCATCATAGATCACATCGCAGCGCATGGGGCTGTAGGAGGCGTCCGGCTCGGGCGCTTCAATGATTTCATGATAGGCAATGACATATGGAATTTTATCACCACCGGGGACTTCGGCCTTGGCCACTTTGGAGCGGGCGCCATCGGCGCCGATGATCATTTTGCACGCAAGCGCACGTTCTTCACCGCTTTCTTTGTCGCGATAAATCAGGTTCTTGGTCTCGCCATCGCGCTCAAATCGCAGATAGGTCCCAGTAAAGCGGTCCGCACCTGCTTTGGCGGCGCGTTCTCGCAAGAACACATCAAAATGTTCGCGATCGACCATACCGACGTAGCCGTTTTCAATTGGGATATCGACTTGGCGTTGGGTTGGCGAAATCATGCGAGCGGTGTTGATACGCGCTACGATTTGGCTGTCTGGAATGTGGAATTCTTCGATCAGACGTGGGGGCACGGCGCCGCCACACGGTTTGATACGTCCTTCACGGTCGATCATTGCGACCTTGTGACCAGAGCGTGCGAGATCTTCTGCGGCAGTTGCGCCCGACGGGCCTCCACCAATGACAACAACATCATACATTGCTTATTCTCCCGGGACCATTGACGCGGCCGGAGCGGCCGATCTGTTTTCCATCACGCGCGCGGCCATCAGAGCAGCGGCGAGAAATAATAAAGCTTCAAACGCAAAAACGGAGCCAAAGGCAGGCCCGTCCGCGATAAAGCTACGTGAAATATCAACCAAGGCGGCGCCAGTCAGGCCACCAAATCCTGCAGCAATCGCTTGGGATGCACCCCAAAGGCCCATGCGCGTGCCTTCGCGTTGTGCACGCCCTTCAGAAGCAAGCGCCATCATCGAGCCAATCGCGGCAACCGCGAACATACCGTTGAAAAAGCCAAGCGCGATAACGAGCGATTGCAGACTGATCTGCGTCTGGGCAAACCCCGAAAGGGCGAGCATGATCAGTACGCCTGCCGACCCAAGGCAGCCGGCCATCACCCAAGCGCGCAACGAGCCTTTTTTCAAACCAGTCGCAACGATACCAACGGTGAGCATCCCGATAAAGACACCGCCGTTTTGCATCCCGCTGAGGGATGTGGATTGCCCTGGCGTGAAGCCAAAGACGAGACCGGCGTATGGTTCAAGGACCAACTCTTGCATGAAATACGCGTTCATCGACAAGAATATGAAAAGTGTGAAGTTGCGTGTTTTCCGCTCGCTCCAAACATCGCGCAGTCCTTCCATGAAGGGCGTGTGTGGTTCGGGAGTCGCCGCTGTAACACGGCGTTCGATGCCATAGATCGCAAGTGTGGTGAGAATAATTGCAGCGACTGCGATGACACCAACGACGCTCAACAAACGCTGGGGTGAATAGGGATCAAGAAAAGAGCCAGCAAGACCAGCAGTGAGCGCGATGCCAAAAATCATCATGAGCCATGTGATTGTGGCGGCGGCGGCACGGCGATGTGGCGCAGTGGCGGTGGCCATCAGCGCAAGCAATGAAGTGCCTGAAGCACCGACGCCAATGCCGATCAGCGCGTAGGCAATCACAGATAACGCTAGTGCGAGACCGTAGCTTTGCGCAAAGAGCGTGACAGCGAAAGCAGCGCCAAAGCCGCCAAGTGCCAGCGCAATCATGCCCCCAATGATCCACTTTGTGCGATTACCACCGGTGTCAGAGGTAAAGCCCCAACGTGGCCGAGACAGCTGGATACCGTAGTGCAAACCAACCAGCATTCCGGGCAGGATTGCGGGAAGCGAGAATTCGACAACCATCAAGCGGTTGAGTGTTGAAGTGGTCAGAACAACAATTGCGCCAAGTGCCATTTGAACAAGGCCGAGACGGAAAATTTGTAGCCAAGATAGGGTCATCTTAAAGGCTCCTTAATGCGAAGGCGGCAATCATCATACCGCTGACATAAAGCGTGACGCCTGTGCCGTTGTACCACGGCGCGCGCCCTTTCGGGTCGCTCAGCAGAACGCGCATTGCCCAGACTTGCAGCCCCAATGCGGCGGAAATGGCTACTGCGAAAACGGGTTTGTCCCAAAGGAAGAGAAGGGCGATAACCACTGCCTGTGGCACTGCCATGATCCAACAGGCCGCTTTTGCGGCGCGTTCGGGGCCAAGCGTCACAGGCAATGAATTAACACCCATCTGCCTATCGCCTTCGAGCGCCTTAAAATCGTTAAGTGTCATGATGCCATGCGCACCGATACCGTAGAGCAGCGCGATCACAACAATTTGCCAGCTTGGCGCACCTGCGCTCAGAACGACGGCACCAGTAAACCAAGGGAGACTTTCATAGCTTAGGCCGACAAGCCCAGGACCCCACCAACCAGAACGTTTCATCCGGAGAGGTTCAGCGGAATAAGCCCAAGCGGCAAGAACACCAAGAATAGTGGCTCCAAACCCCCATGGACCAAGAAACCAACCCACAAACAGCGAAAGCGCGGACATGGCGAGCGCGATCCAAAGCCCCCAACGACCGGGGATGCGGCCCGATGGGATCGGGCGATCGGGCTCGTTGATTGCATCTACATGACGATCACACCAATCATTGGCAGCTTGGCTCATACCGCAGACAATTGGCCCAGCGAGAATGATACCAAGGATTACCAAACCCAGTTGCGAGCTAGGAGCCACGCCAGAGGCGATCACCCCGCACAAGTAGGCCCACATTGGTGGAAACCACGTGATCGGTTTGATAAGACGCAGCATTGCTGCTGGTTCGGGAAAGTCCCTTGTTGGAAGATTGGCTAGATCTGTCATAGTGTAACTTTAACCTTACACATGGCGAGTCGACAAGTGTAAAGTATAGTTTACATTACGTTCAATTTCAGGTGAACTTAGCGAATTCGGGGGAAAATGACTTTTGTTTTCACTTTGATATTTGTTAAGTGAGGCCCGATATGTAATGAACAGCGCCCTAGCCCTTTCCTTTTAAAGGACGAGCGCTATATCTTTGGTCCTAACTACAGGGAAATACAGCATGAAACTTTTTAGTATCCTCACCCTTGGTCTTGGCCTCGCGGCGGCACCACTTTTGGCAGACGGCCATGCGTCAGGAGACGCTGAAGCTGGCGCGAAAGTGTTCAACAAGTGCAAAGCCTGCCACATGATTATGGGCGACGATGGCACTGAGTATGTCAAAGGGAACAAGACAGGTCCAAACTTGTTCGGTCTTAACGAGCGTCAGCTTGGCTCCGTAGAAGGTTTTAAATACGGCAAATCCATCGTGGAGCTTGGCGAAACTGGCGTCGTATGGAACGAAGTAGAGTTCGTAGAGTATGTCGCAGACCCAAGAAAATATCTGCAAGCAAAGCTTGATAACAAGAAGGCACGTTCCAAGATGTCCTTCAAACTGCGCAAAGAAGAAGACGCAGCAAACGTTTGGGCGTTTATCGTTTCAGCTGGCGCAGAGTAAATTTACTACATTATTTATGGAGAAGGCCTGCTACATTCAGCGGGCCTTTTTCTTTGGGCACTTGGTGAATTGAATAGAAAGTAAAGCAGTGCAAAAACGCGTTCTTCTTCTTGGCGCAACAGGTACCGCCGGTCAGGGTGCTGCACGTGCTTTGCTTGCTCAGGACTATGATCTAACCTGCGTTTTGCGCGATAGTTGCAAGGCGAATATCCTGCCCGAGGGCGCAAAGCACATCATCGCGTCAATTACTGATTTTGAGGGTGACCAAAAGCGCGTATTCAAACATGAATCCTTTGATGTCGTCGTGTCCTGCCTTGCCTCGCGCACGGGCGCGCCCAAGGACGCATGGGCGATTGATCACGCAGCGCAATTGAACGCGCTCTCACTGGCCAAATCCGTGGGGGCCAAGCACTTCGTTTTGTTGTCAGCCATCTGCGTTCAAAAGCCAAAACTCGCATTTCAACATGCAAAGCTAGCGTTTGAAGAAGCTTTGATTTCTTCTGGTCTCACCTACTCCATTGTGCGCCCGACAGCGTTTTTCAAATCGCTCTCCGGTCAGATTGAACGCGTGCGAAACGGCAAAGGGTTTTTGGTGTTTGGTGATGGCACACTGACCTCCTGCACACCGCTCAGTGATGATGATTTGGGGCGCTTTCTTGCAAATTGTATCGCAAATGAAACCAAACATAATCAGATTTTACCCATTGGCGGGCCGGGGCCTGCAATCACACCGATCGCTCAAGGCGAAGAGCTGGCGCGCCTGCTTGGCAAACCTGTGAAAATCAAGCATGTGCCGGTTACCTTGCTCGACGTGATTTATTGGGTGCTCAGAATTGGTGGGCTGCTTAGCAAAAAGTTGGCTGAAAATGCGGAACTCGCCCAGATTGGGCGCTATTATGCCACTGAATCAATGCTCGTTTGGAATGCAGAATCGGGTGCATATGATCGCGCACTGACGCCCTCAACAGGGACAGAGACGCTTTTTGACCACTATGCACAGCTAATAAAAGAAAACCGCGCCGTGGAGCGCGGTAATCATTCTGTTTTCTGAAGCGTTGGGTATTACGCGACAGCGTGTGCAATCGCGCATTGCTTCCATAGGGATGTCAAAGCAGCGACCAAGTGATCGATATCAGCGTCCGAGTGGAGCGGTGAGGGCGTAAAGCGCAAACGCTCCGTGCCTTTTGGAACTGTTGGATAGTTGATCGGCTGCACATAAATGCCCCACTCATCCATCAGATAATCCGCAAGCATCTTGGTTTTTACCGGATCCTTGATCATCACGGGAATGATGTGGCTGTCGTTCATCAAATGTGGGATGCCTGCACGATCAAGCCCTGCACGCAGCTTTGCGACCTGCTCACGCTGGCGCTGGCGTTCAATGTTAGACTCTTTGAGATGTGCAATTGAAGTGCGCGCAGCTGCGGCAACTGCCGGGGGCAGGGCAGTTGTGAAGATAAATCCAGATGCGAAGCTTCGGATAAAGTCACAAAGCGCAACAGAGCCAGTGATGAAACCACCTACAACGCCGTAAGCTTTACCCAGTGTTCCCTCGATAAGCGTGATGCGATCCATCAAGCCTTCTTGCTCTGCGATACCGCCACCGCGCGGGCCATAAAGCCCAACAGCGTGAACTTCATCGAGATAGGTCATTGCGCCATATTTCTCTGCCACTTCAACAATCTCGCGGATCGGAGCAATATCGCCGTCCATGGAGTAGACCGACTCAAACGCGATTATTTTAGGCGCATTTGCAGGGAGGGCTTGAAGCTTGGCTTCAAGGTCTGCGACGTCGTTGTGCTCCCAAATGACCTTTTGCGCGCGCGAATGACGGATGCCTTCGATCATGGACGCGTGGTTGCCCGAATCGCTTAGGATGATGCAGTCCTTGAGGCGACTTCCAAGCGTGCTGAGCGCGGCCCAATTTGACACGTAGCCAGAGGTGAACAAAAGCGCGGCTTCTTTGTTATGAAGATCTGCCAGCTCACGCTCGAGCAGCAGGTGGTCATGGTTGGTGCCAGAAATGTTGCGTGTGCCGCCAGCGCCTGTGCCAGTGCGTTTCACAGCTTCGCACATTGCATCAATCACAACCTGATTTTGACCCATGCCCAAATAGTCATTTGAACACCAAACCGTCACATCGCGCACTTCGCCATTTTGGTGATTGCCAGCGCGTGGAAATTTACCACAACTGCGTTCAAGCTCGGCAAAAACACGGTAGTTACCTTCGTCTTTCAACGTGTCGAGCTGGTCTTGGAATAGTGCATCAAAGTTCATGGGACTGTCCTGTCTTAGAGGTCGTAGGCAGCGAAGGAAGCATCCAGCGCCATAGTTTCGCATCTGGTAACGGGATAACCATCAACCAATGCTCTAAAGTGGCCAAAGCAGATAGCGCAAGGAGTAGGGCAAAGCCCACAAGCGCCGGTGTTGTTTCAGCAGTGAAGAGGCGTTCAGCAAAGCACGCAGTTGCGAAGCTGAGGAACGTAACACCAAGCACGAAAGCGATCGTGATATTGCCTTGGCGAAAGTAGCTTTTGAGGTGCTCAAGCGGCTTTGGCACGAATTCCGTGTTGATCCGCGGCACGCCGAAGAAAAGGTTAAGCTTTGCCGAAATGCGGGCGGCAAAAAGCGTAAGATACGCCCAAAACCCGAAGGTATTTTCAGAGCCAATAGTCGCAACCGTGACAATGAGCATCCCGATGAGCAGCAGCAACTCATGATAGGAAAGCGTATGCCATGCCCGCACAAAACGTGCCCACCCCTGCAAATGCTCAGGGCAGGGCGCGCGCTCTGGCCCTGTGATGATCCCGGAGAGGAACGCAAGTTCGATCCAACCCCAAACAAGCAGCACCGAGAGGAAGGACACATAGACATTCGCAACGTTCAACGTGTTAGCAGACAGGACCAAGCCTGCAGTGCCAAGCGCGAAGAGCGGTACAGACAGCACGACATTTCTACCATGCGCCGCGCCACCAAATTTGTCCGCCCTGCGCACAACAAGCAATATGATCCCGGTGAAGAACCACCAGGAAAATATCGCTAAAAGCGCTGCTATCCAGGGCGAGCTGAGCATTAGTAAGCAGGCTCCATACGAGGGCTGACAGGCACCTCATTCTTGATTGCAGGGATCGTAAAGATCGACACGAACGCAACCGTTGCTTTCGCCATACCGCCAACACGGCTCACAAATCCAAGCACACCGCCGCGCGCCTTTGCAGCCGCGATCTGGCGCGAAGCCGCTTCCATACGGTCCAAGTTTGGACGCCAGCGCGGATGATCGATGTCCAAAGTCATCGGGAAGACCTGCTTGGAAATCTCTGACGTCTTGCGGAAGACTTCCTGGCCATACCACGTCACATCCACGCCAAGCGCTTCATGAAACAAGGGACGCTGGTGATCACGCACCCACATCGTTGAATAGACAGCAGTCAGGAAGAATTTGATCCAGATCTTGTTCATCCATGTTTCTGTCAATTTCGCATCTGTCTTCAACAATAAAGCGAACGCTTCACCATGTGAGAACTCGTCGTTGCACCACTCGCGGAACCACTTGAAGATCGGGTGGAACATCAGCGCTGGGTTCTTTTCCAGATGGCGATAGATCGTGATGTAGCGCGCATAGCCGATTTTTTCAGACAGATAAGTTGCATAATAAATGAACTTCGGGCGGAAGTAGGTGTACTTCTTTTGCTGGGTCAGAAAACCTAGGTTCACGCGAATACCCGCTTCGCGCAGGGCATCGTTGATGAAACCCGCATGGCGTGCTTCGTCGCGCGCCATAAGTTGAAAGAGCGTTGTGATATCCTCGTTAGAACCACGGCGCTTCATTTCTTTGTAAAGAACGCAGCCAGAGAATTCAGCAGTACAGGAAGAAATCAGAAAATCGATGAACTCGGCTTTCAGCGCAGGGTCCATTCCGTCCCAATCTGCTTCCCACTCATCGGTCTTTTTGAAGTGACCTTTGTTTGGGTCCGACTTCATCTGGTTGATCAAAACATCCCATTCATCGCGTATGGAAGACACATCAATTGCATCCATTTCGTCAAAATCGGTCGTGTAAAAGCGTGGCGTCAAAAGCGTATTTTGCATCGCAACTTCCGTCGCCTTTTCAGACGTCATCGGATCTGCGTTATCAAGCGCGTCTTGTGCTGCAATGGCTTCTTCAGCGGTATTGGCGAAAGCGGAGTGTACAGGAGCGTTCATGAGAGCACCTCTTCAGAAAAGGAAAATTCGCAGAGTTCCATGAACTCGAAATCGCCAGTGGCGCGGATCCAAAGTTGCTCAAGCTTAGAGGCGCGCGTGATTGTTGCGATACGCTCTTCCTCAACCAGTTCACCATATGCAGCCAGAATTTCTGGCCCTTGCACTTGCACGCTATCACCGGGGTTCACGACAGCCCCGTTGTTGAATTTCACATGTGCTGACAGCTCTTCAAAGCGGTGCGAGACTGTCACCGTGCACGGTGCGGTTTCCTTTGATCTTGTGATAAGTCCCATTTTAAGTGTCCCTTTAAGTAAATTCTCAATCAAGCAGCTTGGCGAAAGCCGCAACATTGTCTTTTCCGTAACCGATCAGTTCGATCTTCCAATCAGTGGTATCGTCGAGTATCCCGACATTTCCGTTTTCACGCAGTACAACGCGTACAGGTGCGTCAGATGATGCATCTTGCACCAAACGCTCACGCGTTACGGCAACCCAGATCACGTCGATAAAGCCCTTCTTCGCATCGGTGGAATGCGCAAGCAGGCTACCTGCGGTATCATAGACACCAACACCTTCACTACGCGAGCCTTTTAGCGTGACGCTGACTTCTTTTACGATGTCGCTATGGGCAACAACCGATGTTACTTCGCGGCCCGTGAAACGTGCGGCGCCCACCAGCAACAGGCTCGCAGCCATCAAGGTAAACATTGCGACAACAAGAAACTTTGGGACCATTTCGCGGTCCCGATGTTTCATTTGATTAGAAAGTGCATTGAAAGAGGCCATCAGACTTACTCCGCTGCAATGCCATCGGTGCCAAGATCTAGGGTCTCAGTACGTGTGACTTGTGGTTGAGAGACGCGTTTTTCAGCGGCTTCTGCGAAAATGGCGGCAACTTTGGCGACCTCGGGAATAGCACGCAACGCGGGTTGTGTGCGGCGCATGTGCCAAGGACGAACATGGGGCCATGTCATGAGATATGACAGACGTGTGTCACCGATCAGTTCTAAATTGATTGTGCCCATTCCGTTAGAACGCACAGCGGCCTGAGCATTGCCGATGCAGACGTAGGGCAGATTCAACGTCATCGTCAAAGCCGCGCCAATCCGCATGCACACACGCTTGTTAGTGAGGGTGTAGATCGTGCTGCGAGCTTGCACTGTTGCAATCATGTAAATCAACAGTGCCACAACGATACCCGCAAGCACGAATGGAACACCGTGCAAAAGGGCAGTGGTGAAAGGAACATCCGCAGAGGATACACCAACACGCCAAATCGTCAGAAAGACGAAATAGCCGATCACCCAGTTGAGCGCCCATGCGTCTTTTGCAAGACGCAGAGCATTGGGGCTGCCTTGCCAAAGGATCTCTTCATCCTTTGGCAAGTCTTCAGGTAAGCCCCTGACAGGTTCGAAATTAAAATCATCATGGTGCATTTTAGCGTCCCTCGAATGTCGTTGCCGGACCCTGGCGAAAAGCCCGGCAATTCGTTTTTACAGAAGCGGCTCAGAACGGGACGGATCTGCATAAAGCGTACCGCCGCCGTAATAGGCCATGATCTTTTCCTCTTCCAAAAGCGTGATTTGCTCATCGCTTTTGATGCCTGGAACGTCTGCGAAATGTGCACCGTAAAGCGAACGTACTTTAACGTGATCGCCTTTGATGCGGCAGAAGTTGATAGGCAGCAGACGCGTCTGGCCCGATCCTTCAGGGTTCAAATCAATCGTAAGGAAACGTACCAATTGCTCAGGCACGTCCACCCACATATCGATGCAGCGACCGATGATTTCACCGTCACCAGCCATCACAACCAAACCACGGGGGTCACGACCTGCGGAGAACGCGAAGTCTGGCAGTTTAGAAAGTGGCTTGATCTTAACGTGACCGTGCGCATCAAGTTCAGGATGATCATGGCGCGGTGCCCAAGCACCT
>Ga0209654_1003114_pt1 | contig 10498 bp, 9 predicted proteins | sample SaaInl1SG_22_DNA_FD_184646 | JGI IMG/M metagenome (GOLD analysis project Ga0209654, IMG submission 184646) | Marine microbial communities from expanding oxygen minimum zones in the Saanich Inlet - ESP_161SG_22_DNA (SPAdes) (version 2) | ecosystem: Environmental > Aquatic > Marine > Intertidal... | reverse complement strand
ATGATGGCTCGCGGTTTTCTACTGGGCGGTACGGCGGGTAGAACCACGCTTAACGGTGAAGGTTTACAGCATCAAGACGGGCATTCACCCATTTTGGCCAGCACCGTTCCTTGCATGCGCAGTTATGATCCGGCCTTCCCTTATGAGGTCGCGACCCTTGTGGACTATGGTATTCGGCGGATGTTCGTTGAACAACATGATGAACTCTTTTACTTGATGCTTTACAACCAGGTCATGCCCGTGCCGGCTAGACCCGAGTGTGCTACTGAGGCAGCAATTGTGCGAGGTGGCTACTGTCTTAAGGAGCCTGAGGGCAAGGGCGCGCGTATCAACTTGCTCGGCTCGGGTGCTATTCTCAGCGAAGTCTTAACGGCGGCTGAGAGGCTTAGTGCACAGGGCTTTGCCGTAGCTGTTTTTAGCATCACCAGTTATGTAGAGCTGGCCCGAGACGCTGAAATATATGAACAGCTATTGCGCGACGGTTCAGAATCTTCTAATGAGCTTGTAAATAGCACATCAGATATAGCGCTGCCTTGGGTCCTGGAGCTGCTGGGTGGGGAGGCTGTGCCTACCGTAGCCACCAGCGATTACGTTTCTGCATTGCCGCGTATGATTGCGAGCTGGGTGAAGGGCGCCTACGCAGTATTGGGGACTGATGGTTTCGGTTTAAGTGAGTCACGTGCAGATTTGCGTGCGCACTTTGGGGTTGATGCAGAGTCGATCGCCGCCGCAGCTAGCGCGATTATCAAACAACAGAAGGAATAATCTATGTCTACCGATACTGGCTTGATTAACAATGTGCACCACATCACGCTATTGGTGAAGGATCTTGACGATGCCATTGCTCGCTGGCGCGATCAGTTGGGTGTCTTGGTATTTCAAAAAGATGAAATTGTCAGTCGTGGTGTCCACACCGCACGCTTTCAGGTTGGTGCTACTTGGATTGTACTGGTACAACCGGTTGCTGAGGGAGAGCCAATGCGCGTCCTGAGGGAACGAGGCGAAGGATTGTTTTTGCTGTCGTTTGGCGTTGATGACGCCGACTTGGCTGACGCCCATGTGAAGGCGGGTGGTGGTGCTACCACCAGCTTGAGACGGGGATTGGACAACTGGTATGTTTTTGACATTGAACCTGCGAGCCTTGCTGGCAGTCAGATTCAGCTCACGGAGGATCGTTGCTAAAGCGCTTGGCGTAGGGTGTATGGGTAAGTAAGGGTGTTTTTTTAACACAGTAATCGATAGCCAATAAACAGCCAATAAAATCAATAGTGCAAACGAGTAAGTAAATTATGATGACCGATATTGTGATCAAAGAGGTGGCCGCTCGTGATGGGCTGCAGGCTCAGCCTAAACATTTAACCCTAGAACAGCGACAGCTTCTTGTTGAAAAGCTCGCGGTGACCGGTGTTCCAGAATTAGAGATAGGCAGTTTTGTTTCGCCTAAAGCCGTACCTCAGATGGCGGGCACCGATGTACTCGCGGCTAATTTACCCTCGCAAGCTATTAATTACTCGGCACTTGTTCCCAATATGAGAGGGTATGAGTCGGCAACTGCTTGCCATATCAACACGCTGGCGATTGCGATCGCCGCGACCGAGCAGATGAATCAGAATAATATTCGAATGAGTCTTGAGCAGACCTTTGCGATGGCGGAGGAGATGCTAATCCGTGCGCAAGCTGACGGGGTGGCGATTCATGCGTACTTAGCGGTTGCATTTGAATGTCCTTATGAGGGCGCTGTCGCACCTTCTGTCGTTTTGGATCAGGTTCATCAGCTGATGCTTCACAATCCGGCACGATTGGTTATTGCAGATACCATTGGTGCGGCGAATCCCGGTGCAGTGAGAGATCTGATGAAGCCTTTGATTGCCGAGTACGGTAGTGAACGGATAGGTTGTCATTTTCACGATACGCGTGCCATGGCGATGGCCAATGTTTATGCGGCATTAGAGGTCGGCGTGCGTCAGTTTGACTCGTCCGCTGGTGGCCTTGGCGGCTGCCCATTTGCACCCGGTGCGAAAGGAAATGTGGCAACCGAAGACATTGTTATGCTTTGCGAGTCCATGGGAATGCGCACGGGGGTCAGTATGCCGGCTCTTTTAGAGGCGGTAGCACTGTTGAGTGAATTTATAGGTGCGCCTCAAGGTGGCAGAGCGCACTACTGGCTTTCTAATAATGCGGTTTAACTAATGAAAGTGAATGAGGCGATTGTTGGTCGGCAAAGTATCCGTGCTTTTGACGGGTCAAAGCGAATTTCGGATGAGATGGTCCTTGAGCTGTTAGATATTGCCGGGCGTGCGCCTTCAGGCTCTAATATACAACCCTGGCATGTTTACATCGTCCGTGATGAGCTCAAGCAGAAAATTACTGATGTCTGTTCGGCGCGATATTTTGAGGGTGACGAGGGCGAGGCTGAATATCACTACTACCCTAGGGTTTGGCGTCAGCCTTACATCGGTCGTCGACGTGAGACAGGCTTTGGGCTTTACGGCCTGCTAGGCATTGATAAATCTGATATTGAGGCGGTGCAGGCGTATCGCGTAACCAACTACCAGTTTTTTGGCGCGCCTATGGGTTTGTTTTTCACCATTGATCGTGACATGGAGATTGGAAGTTGGCTCGATTATGGCATGTTCCTTCAATCTTTGATGCTTGCTGCACGAGCGCTGGGCCTGGAGACATGTCCGCAGGCGGCATTTTGTCCCTATTATGATAGCGTTATGCCACTGATCGATGCGCCGGCTGAGCAAATGCTGGTGTGCGGCATGTCACTGGGCTATGCAGTGACTGATGCCGCGATTAATCATTACCGCACTCCTAGGCGATCAGCCGTTGAATTCACGCATTTCCCAGTACTCAACGATCAGCGCTAGAGGGCTCTAGATACCATTTGCTTGGCGATGATCATGCGCTGGATTTCATTGGTGCCCTCGCCGATACATAGCAGGGGGGCGTCACGATAAAAGCGCTCGATCTCATATTCGGGTGAATAACTATAACCACCGAAGACGCGCATAGCATCAAGACTGTTCTGCACAGCACTTTCTGACGCGAAAAACTTAGCTTGTCCCGCCTCTAAGTCGCATCGCTCTCCAAGGTCATATTTTTTTGCAGCTTGCTGAACAAGTAATGTCGCCGCTGCTGCTCGGGTAGACATTTCTGCTAGCTTGAGTTGGATTGCTTGGTGCTCTGCAATCGGCTTGCCAAAGGTCTTGCGCTCCATGGCATAGGCGAGCGCCATATCGGTTGCACCCTTTGCCATACCTGCCCCGCGTGCGGCGATATTAATGCGTCCCAGTTCGAGACCGCCTGCCACTTGCTGGAACCCGCGACCTTCCACACCACCAATGAGATTGTCAGCCGACACGACGAAGTCTTCGAAAATGAGTTCCGCACTATCGATAGACCGGTAGCCAAGCTTCTTGAATTTTTTGCCAACGGTGAAGCCTTCGCCTTTTTCGCACAAAAATAAACTCATGCCCGTGTGGCGCGGCTCAGCGTCGGGGTTGGTCTTGGTCAAAACGGCAAGGCAGTTGCCGTTAATGCCGTTAGATATCCATGTTTTTGTTCCATTGAGGACGTAGTCACTGCCGTTTCTTCGAGCGACTGTTCGGATCGCTTGTAAGTCAGAGCCTGCATCGGGTTCGGTAAGACCAATACCGCCGCGCAACTCGCCCGTTGCGAACTTAGGTAAAAAGTACTCTTTTTGGGCCTCGGTTCCCGCGCGCTGAACACAACTGGCCATGATCAGATGAGAATTGAATATACCTGAAGGTGCCATCCACACCTCACAAATACGAGAAACAATTTTGGCATAGGTGCTGGCGCTCAAGCCCAAACCACCATACTGTTCTGCGATGGTGGCGCCAAATAAACCCAGCTCCTTCATCTGTTCAACGAGTTCTGCAGGGTACTTATCGGCCTGATCAAACTCACGTGCAATGGGTTTGAGTTCCTGATCGACCCATTTATCGATCGTCGCCATTATTTGTTGTTCTATATCTGTGTTAGTAGTCATGAAAAATTCCTTGGACCGGTAACGAAAGGGCTATGCGGGGCGCTTAGGGATGAGTATTTGACGCTCGAATATGCATACCTCCGCGTCATCCTGATTAATGCCGCGTGTCAGTACGCTGACGATGCCCGCATTGGGACGAGATCGAGATTCCCGTTTGCCCAGGACCTCAGTGTTGGCATAGAGCGTATCGCCAGGAAATACTGGGTTGGGTAGTTTGATTTCCTTCCAACCCAGGTTGGCAATGGCCTTCGCGCTGACATCAGACACGCTCATACCAACAATCACGGCGACAGTCAGAGGACTTGCAATTAGCGGCTTTCCAAATTCAGTCGCCGCGGCATATTCCTCATCAAAGTGAAGTGGATGTGTGTTCATCGTTAACAGCGTGAACCAGCTATTATCCTGTTGAGAAAGCGTTCTACCCGGCAAATGGTGGTAGATATCACCCACAGTAAAATCTTCAAAATACCGACCGCTCATATGCGCATATCGGTCAATAACGTCGGTTTTGGCCATAAGGCATTCCTCGCAGCAGGCAAAAAAATATAAGTTATTAGCGCTTGCCTCTATTGCTAGTCAGCTAGTCGCGCTAAAATGTTCGGACAATTGGATTTTGGTTCAAGCGAGAAAATTATGCAACAGACATCTCAAGTGCGGCGGCAGGTCGGAGAGCGACCGATGTATCGAAAAATCGCTGATGAGCTATTAAACGGTATCAGTAGTGGCATTTTTCCGGTTGGCTCACTGTTGCCGGGTGAGCTTGATTTGATTCAGCGTTACAGCAGTAGTCGACACACGGTGCGAGAGGCGCTTCGAATGCTGGAGGACATGGGCATCGTCAAACGGCAGCGAGGTCGAGGAACGTTAGTGCTCTCTCCCGATGCCAGGCCAGCTTTTGTGCAAATGGTCCGATCACCAGAGGAGCTGTTCAGCTACCCAAAAGACAGTGCTTTACGAATTGTGGCTGAAACAACAGTGGTCGCAGATAGCGAATTAGCAAAGTTATTGAATTGTTCTAAAGGCGCCGATTGGGCGAAAATCTCGGGTCCACGCTTATTCGCGAACGGGGAGCCCGTTTGTTGGACAGATATTTATTTGCTGCCCGAATTCAGCGGTGTCAGTGGGAAGATCGGCGGTCCACGGCCGGTTTATGAAATCATTGCAGAGACCTATGGCGAGCAGGTGCAAAAAATAAATATCGAAATCCACGCAAGTAGTTTCGAGAGCGAGCGCGCGCAATTTTTAGGTGTTGAGCCGGGTACGCCGTCGCTGTGTCTCTGTCGTCGTTATCAAGGCAACGGCGGTAGAACGTTTGAAGTTTCAATTTCTGAGCACCCCGCCAAAAATTATAGTTATGCCTTCGAATTTAATAGCGGCTGGCAGGCTGCTGAACATTGGTCATGGAGTAAGTAAATGAAAGATCGAGAATTGTCCGCTACGCGAAGTTTTATGTTTGCACCGGCGAATCATCCGCGTCGCGTAGAGAAAGTTTTTCAGCTAGGTGCTGACGCAATTATCCTGGATTTAGAGGATGCTGTCGCGATTGCAGAAAAAGAGGCGACCCGAGCAAAGGTGGTTGCGGCTTTTCAACAGGCGGACCGACGATCACGTCACTATGTCCGGGTAAATAGTCTTGAAACATCTTATTGCCGGGAAGATCTAAACTGTACCGTGGGACCCTGGTTAGACGGTGTGGTATTGCCGAAGGTTGAGTCTCCTGAGGAGCTGAAACAGGCCGAGGCTTGGTTGGCCGAGGCGGAGCTTGCGGCCGGTATACCTGTCGGTAGTTTGGATCTGCTGCCTATTATTGAGACGGCAGCGGGCGTGGAGAATGCCAAGCACCTTGCAACCGCCGGCACACGAATAGCGCGCTTAGCCTTCGGTGGTGGAGACTACACGCTGGACCTAGATTACGTCTGGTCGGCTGACGAGGAGGTGCTGCAGTACGCACGAGCGCGACTTTCCCATGCTTCTCGACTGGGCAATTTATTGCCTCCGATCGACACGGTCGTACTTCAGATCGCAGATGATGAGCGATTTATTGCCTCGGCGGAGCGAGGACGAAAATATGGTTTTGGTGGCAAGCTGTGTATTCATCCTAGCCAAGTGCCGCTCGCCAATAACGTGTTCACACCGTCGGCAGAAGAAATTGCGCATGCGAAGGCTGTCGTGAACGCCTTTGAGGCTGCCGAGGCCGCCGGATCTGCCTCAATTCAGCTTGATGGCTATTTTATCGATTATCCAATTGTGTATAAGAGCCAACGTATTTTGGCACTGGCAAATTTGCTGGAAGGTAGTAATTGAGTTTCTTATTCAGGGGCTATCCGTTAGAATGTCCGGACAAATAAACAACGTCAGGTAAATCTGTGGTGAGTAAGGCGCAAAGAAGTCAGGGTATCGCTGAAAATTTGGCTCATTCTGGGCTGAAGATCGGTCGATCAGATGTTCCCGATGCCACATGGAATTATCTAAAATGCTGTGTTGCTGATGCTATCGGAATAGCGTTTGCGTCCCATCACTATGATTTTGCGAAGCGAACTCAGCAGGGTATCGACAGCTTTAATGAACCGGGCGGCGCCGTCGTCATTGGCAGTGATAAACGCTATCCGGCGCGTGATGCGGCACTATTGAATGGCGTCTTAGTTCATGGGCTTGACTATGACGATACGCATTTGCCTTCTGTGGTGCATTGTTCCGCGAGCGCGCTTCCTACGGCATTGGCATTAGCCCACAGTGCGGATATTTCCGGGACTGATTTACTGCTGGCGGTCCTGGTCGCGACGGAAATTGACGGTCGGCTAGGTGCCGCTGCTGGGGGCATTTTCCAGCAACTGGGATTTCATCCGACAGGTGTTGTCGGTATTTTTGGTGCCGCTGTTGCGGCTGTGCGGTTATTAGGTGGTACAGAGACTGACGCTGTAACCGCGCAGGGCATTGCACTGAGTTTGGCAGGCGGCAGCATGGCCTTTTTAGACGAGGGTGCTTGGACTAAGCGTTTGCATCCCGGCTGGGCAGCAGTCTCAGCCTTGACGGCGGCTAGATTAGCAATGCAGGGCTTTCAGGCACCGAGCGATCCCTACGCTGGTCGCTTTGGCTTTTACGCGCTGTTTGCAAGAGACGCGACAAAAGCGGCTGAGGTCGATTGGTCACTTAAGGGGAACACCTGGGCATTAAGTGATGTGGCCATAAAACCCTATCCGGTTTGCCACTTCAATCACGCCCCCATAGATGCTGCGCTGAAACTAAAGCAGCAATATCAGCTGGAGAGCGATGCGATTGAAAGCGTTACGGTTCAGCTTGACCAGCGACAGTTCGGGGTGGTTGTCGAGCCGATCGAGCGAAAGCGACGGCCTGAAAGCGAATATGACGCCAAGTTTAGTGCCCCATATGCAGTGGCTGCGGCATTGGTTAGAGGGCAGTTTGGGCTGCAAGAGCTCAATGAGAGTTGTAGAAAAGATGAAACAATACTGGCGCTGGCGGCGCGAATACAGTGCGTACACGATGACCGATCGCTCTACCCCCAGTTCTTTTCTGGTGGCATTGAGATACGTCTCAAGTCAGGTGAGGTATATACGCATTTTGACGAGATTAATCGCGGGGCGGCAGGCCGATTACTTGACCCCGAGCAGGTAGAGCAAAAGTTTTTACAAAATTGTGGGTTGGTAATTGATCAGGCTCGGGCCAAACAGCTCTGGCAGTCTATTTGGCAGCTAGATGAGCAATCTAGTTGCATTGAATTTTTAGACCAGCTTCAAGGTTTGTCTTAAATCTTTATTCGTTAGTAAACAAACATAGCAAAATAGTCGTTGAGGTAGAGTCATGTTGATGAAAGATGGCGGTAAGATCATGAGCGCCGAGGAATATCGGGAGAGTTTAAGGCGTTACAAGCCTACCGTATTTGTCGATGGCGATCGTATCGAGTCAGTGGCTGATGAGCCAAGGCTGGCGCCGGGTATCCGTGCCGTCGGCGTCACTTATGATTTTGCACAACGCCCAGAATATGGGGGTTTGATGCTCGCAGAGCAGGCGACCTCTGGTCGCACTGTCAATCGTATGCTCCACGTCAATCGTCATACTGAAGACCTACTGAGCAAGCTTGAGGCTGTTCGTTTGCTTTGTCGAGAGAGTGGCTGTGCTCAGCGTTATCTTACTCACGACGCCCTGAATGCGATTTACCAGTCGACGTGGCGTATGAGAGATGCGGCAGATGGCACCGAATACCACGATCGGTTTTTGAATTACCTGCACGAAATCCAGGATGCTGATCTAACATTGGGTGTCGCGATGACTGATGCCAAGGGCGATAGAAGCCAGCGCCCTCATCAGCAGGCAAACCGAGATGCCTACGTTCATATTAAGGAACGACGAAGTGACGGCGTTGTGATCTCCGGTACCAAGGCGATTGTTACCGGCGGTCCGTATATGCACGAGTTATTGGTTATGCCTTGCAGAACTATGCTTGAGGCAGACGCGGACTTTGCAATTTGTTGTGCAGTACCACTCGATGTGGCGGGTCTGACCATTATCTCAAAGCCTGCAGGTCGGCCCGGCGAAGAAGATGCAAAATTCAGTGCGCAATATGGACAGAGTACCGCGGTCTGTCAGTTCCATGACGTATTTGTGCCGTGGGATCGAATATTCATGGCTGGGGAGTGGGAGCATACAGAGCACTTAGTGACCTCCTATGCAAACCATCACCGCCATAGCTGTATTGGTGCCAGAGCCGGTTTCGGCGACCTGCTGATTGGTGCGGGGGCCCTGATGACGGATGCCAATGGTTTAGATATGGAAAAGGTGCCTCACTTGCGTGAGAGCATGGTTGATCTAATCAAAATTGTAGAAGGGTTCTTCGCTTGTGGCGTTGCCTCTTCTGTATACGGTATTCAAGATCCCGCTGGCTCATACATGCCCGAGCCAGTATTTTCAAATGTGGGTAAGCTTTTACTTGCGACACAAATCTACGATATGCATAGAGCCGCCCACGAGGTTTCTGGGGGCTTGATTGTTGCATTGCCGGGTCCGGATGAGGACCACAACCCCGAGACAGCCGGTGATCTGGCTGCTGTTTTAGGCGGCCGCCCAGATATTCCTTACGAGCAGCGCATGGAAGTATCGCGATTTATTGGTGATCTTACTGCGTCCTCCACGGGTGGTTGGTATTCTGTTATCAGTCTTCATGGAGGCGGTTCACCTCAGGCAATGAAGCGGGAAATTTTCCGCCGATATCCGATTGACGAGCGACGCGCGCTGGTTGAGCGTTTGTTAGATCGGGGTATTGCTGATCTGGGTGAAAGTGGCGCTCCTGCGCGCCAAAAACAGCCAGGACAGTGCTGCACAATCGGCTGTACGCCACCAGAGTCTTTAGTAGACAACTCGACTTCTTAAGCCGATACCGCGGGCGCCTTGCGGGTGAGATGATGATCCGCTTTAGCCTGCTTATTATTTGAGTCCAAGGCATCTCGTCGGCGTACGATGCCCACGAGATCGACAGCGCAGCGCCTGCGAATCGGGGCCCTTGAGGTAGTTCGGGGCGGGTGACGTTGCCGATTTGCTTGCGAGGCGCATAATTCGGATATGGTGGCAGTCTGTGTGGGGGTTGGCTGTTCTTTCAGATATTCTATGTGCCCATTGGAGAGCCGCATCACGCGTTTTTAGTTCTGAGACTGCGGGCCTGTTAGTGGTTGGGTATTCTAATACCAGTCTTCAATGTGCCGGTCCGTCCCAGACAATAAAGTTCGAGTCTTGCGATGACTGCTTCTTATGGGTAAGCGACGCGCCCTGCAGAGGCGCTAGTTGAGTCGCATATCGCTTTTCTTGGTAAAAGCGACGCACCTCACCGGTATTAACCTAGGACAACGCTGTAAAACCGACGGTACGCCACCATAGTAAGACTAAAACTCGACGTCTTAGACCGGTATAGCGAGATGATCTGGGGCTAAGATGGTGGTGCGTTTCATCAGTCGATCATAATTTTGGTCAAAGGGGTCTCGTCTGTGCATAGTGCAGGCGTTATCCCACAGTAAGGCGTCGCCAGGCTCCCAGTGGTGTGAGTAGACAAAGCGGGGCTGTACGCACCATTCGAATAACTCGTCGAGCATGTTGCGACTTTCGTCTTCATCCCACCCAACAATTTTTGTCGTCATGCCGGGGCATAAATACAAAGCAGGTTTACCCGTGATCGGATGCGTCCGAACGATGGGATGTTCAATATCGGGAGAGCGTTTTTTCTGTGCATCATTGGTCGGTACACTATAGGCGCTGTTGAATGCCTCGTAAGACTGAACGGCCGTGCAGCCTACCAGTCGCTCCCGCGTCTCCTCTGGTAGTGCCATGTAAGCGGCATTCATATCGGCGAATTCTGTGTTACCGCCGTTGGGTGGCAGCGTATCGGCGCACAGAAGGGACCCGACTGCGGGTTTTGGTAAATAGATCTGGTCGTAGTGCCAGCCCACTTCAGTGTCTGCCAATATGCCAATCTTT
>Ga0209654_1003108_pt1 | contig 10510 bp, 8 predicted proteins | sample SaaInl1SG_22_DNA_FD_184646 | JGI IMG/M metagenome (GOLD analysis project Ga0209654, IMG submission 184646) | Marine microbial communities from expanding oxygen minimum zones in the Saanich Inlet - ESP_161SG_22_DNA (SPAdes) (version 2) | ecosystem: Environmental > Aquatic > Marine > Intertidal... | reverse complement strand
TAGTTCCTTCAATTGCTAGACCAACAGTTGCAGTCTCAGCCAATTCAGAATTTACTTGTCCCATATTTGGAAAATTCCAGCGTGTATCAGCACCATTTACATATACAGTAGGAAAGCCAGTGACATTATAGTATGAAGACCAATAAGCCGTTTCAGGAATTTCCATAGGGTCGCCACCAACAGCATGATAACCGACTCCAAATATATTAGAATTACCACTCATCGCAGACGCTATAGCAGAGGCAGCAGGTGGACATTGCGGACACCAAGTCCCTGTAAAATCTTCTAAAAGTACTTTTTTGGTGAATGTACTTGGCGCTCCTGAAACGTTAAATGAACTCGTGTCGCTAAAGTCGGATGGAGTTTCAATCGTGAAACTTACAGTATTGGACGTTAACCCAATATAGGTTGCGGTGAATTCATATGTTCCGTTAGCTGTAAAATTATAAGGATTTTCTATAACTGCTCCATTTAAAGTCACTTCCGCATCAGAAGTAACCGTATTATTAAAGTTGTCTTTTACAGTATATGTGGCAGAGTCCCCATTAATATAGTTTTCTTGATCAAAACTAAGAATAATACTGCTAGGTGGAACATCGCTTGCAGTAACAGTGAGAGTGTTAGAGGTTAAACCTTCGTACGTAGCTACAATTTGGTAAGTGCCTTCTAAATTAAAAGAACAAGGATTTGAGACTGATTGACCATCTACTTTTAAAGTCGATGGATTTGTTAGGTCTGAATCGTTATTTCCTGTTACAGTAAATGCGACCTGAGTCCCTGTATTAACTTCATTTGAAGCTGTTGATAAAGTAATCGATGTGACTTCATTATTTCCAGATCCAGATCCGACACCCTCATCACTACTTGAGCAACTCGATATTAAGAAAATGAAAAGAGAAAATTTTACAATATTTAATGTTTTCATATTTTGTTTAATTTTTTGTATAAACAAATAAACAAAATTATATTTAATAATTATTAAATTTTGAACGTATATATTATAATTATTTAATTAAAAACCATCATTAGTATTGATTTTGATATTTTATATACATCCCACTATATGAATGACCTCTAAACATAGTCGTCACAAATCATTTTTAAAGGAATTATATTTGAAACCATTTTACTATCTTTGATATGAATATTATTTAGCGTTTTTATAGACTTAACTATTAAAGGTATTATATGAAACAAGCATGCAGAAATTAGTACCGCCTAAGGGAATGACTAACTACAAACTTGCTTTACAACCTTTTAAAAATAAATATAGATACATGAAACTATTAGAAGGAAAAACAGCCATTATAACTGGTGCAAGTCGTGGAATTGGAAAAGGAATTGCAACCGTTTTTGCTCAGCATGGTGCAAATGTGGCGTTTACATACAGTGCATCTGTTGAAGCAGCCAAGGCCTTAGAAACAGAATTACAAACTTTTGGAACGACCATTAAAGGTTACCAAAGTAATGCCGCTAATTTTATGGAGGCACAACAATTAGCAGAAGATGTACTTGCAGATTTTGGTGCGATTGATATTCTCATAAACAACGCCGGTATTACAAAAGACAACTTACTCATGCGAATGGGGGAAGAGGATTTTGATAAGGTGATTGAAGTGAACCTAAAGTCTGTTTTTAATATGACTAAAGCTGTACAACGTACGATGTTAAAGCAGCGAAAGGGATCTATTATCAACATGAGTTCGGTAGTAGGAGTGAAGGGTAATGCTGGGCAAACAAACTATGCCGCTTCCAAAGCGGGTATTATCGGTTTTTCAAAATCTGTCGCTTTAGAGCTTGGGTCAAGAAACATTAGAAGTAATGTGATTGCGCCAGGGTTTATTGAAACTGAAATGACTGCCAAATTAGACGAAGCAACTGTTGCAGGATGGCGTGCTGGAATCCCTTTAAAACGCGGAGGATCTCCAGAAGATATTGCCAATGCTTGTGTGTTTCTTGCAAGTGATTTATCGAGTTACATCACTGGACAAACACTCAATGTCGATGGTGGAATGCTCACTTAATCCCTTTTACAAAAGTGCTGTTTACAGCTTAATTGATTATGCCCATCGAAACAATTTTATATAGTATCGGATCTGGATTATTAGCGCTATTTATAGCGCTTTTTCAGTATATATATAAAGCAAAACATAACGCGCTTCATTGGAGTTTAGCAGGACTTAGATTCATTTCTATTTTCACCTTATTACTTTTAATTATCAATCCAAAATTTGAAAATAAAGAAAGTAAAATAATTAAACCGATACTTGCTGTTCTAGTTGATAACTCTCAATCTATTAAGTATTTAAACAAAGACAGCATTGCTTATGAATCAATGCAAACCATTCTTGATAACAAAGAACTTTCCTCAAAATATGAAATAAAAGTGTATCCTTTTGGAACACAAATCAATCAGAACCCTACACTCAATTTTGAGAGTACACAAACAAACATTACAAAGAGTATTAAAGATATAGAGTCTCTTTTTGATTCTCAAATTGCTCCAATAGTTCTAATTTCGGATGGAAATCAAACTATTGGCAACGCTTATGAATTTGCTTCTAATCAGTTTAAACAAGTTATTTTTCCTCTTATATTGGGGGATAGTATTTACCATACAGATTTAAAAATTCAACAAATTAATGTCAATAAATACACCTATTTAAACAATAAATTTCCTTTAGAGATTATTGCTTCATACTCTGGTGAGACCCCTGTACAGTCGGAATTAATAATTGAATCTCTCGGTCGAATTATTCATAAAGAACAACTTCAGTTTTCATTAACTCAGAATTCAAAAATTATAACCCCTAAAATTGCGTCCAATAAAGTAGGAGTGCAACGGTATCAAGTTCGTTTAACCCCAATTGATAACGAAAAAAACACCGTCAATAATCAAAAATCTTTTGCCATTGAAACCATTGACGAGTACACCAATATTGCGTTAGTAACATCCTTGACACATCCTGATTTGGGAACCTTAAAAGCGGCCATTGAAACAAACAAGCAACGCCTTGTAAAAATATGCTCACCAACAGAGTATTTAGCAACCAATGAATCCTATGATTTAGCGATTTTGTTTCAACCCAATCAAGGTTTTAAAACGGTTTTTGATCTTATTGAAAAAAGAAAGTTAAACTCCTTTATTATAGGTGGCACCCAAACTCAATGGGGGTTCTTAAACGCCATACAATCAAATTTTAAACAAGAGGTCACAGGTCAAATTGAAAATTATCAAGGCGTTATCAACCCAGATTTTAATAATTTCTCTGTAGATGATTTTAAGTTTAATACTCATCCACCCTTAACTACCGAATTTGGAGTAATCTCTATAAACGTTCCTTATGAAACCTTGGTATTAAAATCGATTAACGGGAGAGAAACACAAGAACCATTGTGGTTTACTTACGAAAATAATTCTCAAAGAACGGCGGTCTTATTAGCTGAAAATTTGTGGAAATGGCGCATGCATTCCTTCCGTGAAGATCAAAATTTCAAAACATTTGACGCCTTTATGGCGAAATTGATTCAATATTTAAACATCAAAAATCAAAATACACGACTGTTAGTCAACTATGAATCTATTTACGATGGAACTGAACCCCTAAAAATATCCGCACAATTTTTTAATAAAAATTATGAACCCAATCGAAATGCACAACTACAAATAAGCTTAAAAAACAAAACTACGGGGCAGTATTATGAGTATCCTATGATTGCAGATCAAAACAGTTATGTAGTGAATTTAAGCACCTTAGAACCTGCTAATTATTCTTTTGAAGTACGTGTAAACAACGGAACACATCGTTCGTTTGGGACTATTGAAATATTAGATTTTAATATCGAACAACAATTTATAAATGCAGATATTCAAAAACTAGAACAACTCGCAACAAACACAGACGGCGCAATTTATTTTGATTCTGAAGCTTACCAATTAATAACAAACTTAATTTCCGACAATCGGTTTTCTAATATTCAAAAAATTATTAAAAAAACTGTACCTTTGATCGATATAAAAATTGGGTTGTTAGTACTTATATTAAGCTTAGCAATCGAATGGTTTATAAGAAAATACAACGGACTTATTTAATAATTTAAAACAAAAAAAATGCAAAATTTCCCTAAAATTGGACTTCCTATAATTTTTTTAATAGGAGCAATTATTATTTTAATTTCTAAAACTGCTGTAACTATTGGCCCTGGAGAAGGAGGCGTATTATTTGAGCGTTTTGGTGATGGTATTGATACAGAACAAACTTACGGAGAAGGATTTCATGTTGTGGCACCCTGGAACAGTATGTTAATTCATAAAGTAAGACAACAATCTATTTCGGATGAAATGAATGTTTTATCAGTAAATGGACTCGAAGTAAAAGTGAATGGAACAATTTGGTATGAACCAGAATATGAAAACCTTGGAAGTTTAATTAAGACAAAAGGGGAAGACTATGTAAATGAACTTCTTAACCCAGCGGTCAATGCAGCAGCAAGAAGTGTTGTAGGTCGCTATACTCCAGAGCAATTATATTCCAGTAAAAGAGATGTTATTGAGCAAGAAATACTTGACGAAGTGGTCACTTTATTGGATGGGCAATTTTTAAATGTGAAACGAGTACTGGTAGAAGATGTGAAACTTCCAAACACCATTAAAAATGCGATTGAGAGTAAATTAAAACAAGAGCAAGAATCTTTAGAGTATGAATTTAGATTGGTAACTGCCGATAAAGAAGCAGAAAAAGTACGTATTGAAGCAAAAGGTAAAGCGGATGCCAACCGAATATTAAGTGCCTCCCTTAACGATCGTATCCTTCAAGACAAAGGGATTGAAGCCACTGTTAAGTTGTCTGAATCTCCAAACAGTAAAGTCATCGTTATTGGTTCTGGCAAAAATGGGTTGCCAATTATTTTAGGGAATCAATAAATTTTAGAAATTAGTTAATTTTAAACACCCTATTTTATGAAATTAATAATTTTTAAAAATTTGTTAGGTTTACACTAATTATTTTCTGAATATTCGTACTCAATATTATAACAATGAACTTATTTATAGCGATCCATCACCACCACATTTTAACTGGCCATCAAGCGAGATAACTTTGTGTAGGATCCTATTTAAACTATATACAGACCCGTTTGAGAAATCAAACGGGTCTTTTTTATACTAAAAGACAACCAATGAATAATTTAAAAATTGCAGTACAAAAGTCAGGACGTTTAAAAGACGATTCCATGAAACTTCTGAAAGATATTGGAATCTCCATTGATAATGGGAAAGATCAACTTAAAGCTACAGCTTCAAATTTCCCTATCGAGGTATTTTACCTTCGAAATGGAGACATCCCTCAATACCTAAAAGATGGAGTTGTAGACGCCGCTATTATTGGAGAAAATGTCCTGGTCGAAAAAGGAAACACCATCAATTATATTTCGAAACTTGGGTTTTCAAAATGCAGGGTGTCTATTGCGGTTCCTAAAAATATGGATTACAAATCACTAGAAGATTTAAATGGCAAGCAAATTGCGACTTCTTACCCCAATACTGTCAATGCCTTTTTAGATGACAATAACATCAAAGCCAGTATACATGTCATTAATGGATCGGTTGAAATCGCTCCAAATATTGGTTTGGCAGAAGCGATTGTAGATATCGTTTCTACAGGGGGCACCTTATTTAAAAATAATCTAGTAGAAAAGGAAGTGATTTTAAAATCAGAGGCAGTATTGGCAATATCACCAACAATAAAAGAAACTCAAAAAGCAATTTTAGATAAAATTAAATTTCGAATTGAAGCAGTACTTAAAGGTCAGTCCTCCAAATATGTATTACTCAATGCTCCAAACAAAAGTTTAGAAGCAATCATCAATGTTTTACCTGGGATGAAAAGCCCAACTGTTCTACCATTAGCTGAGTCGGGGTGGAGTTCGGTACACAGTGTGATTGATAAGAACCAGTTTTGGGATATTATTGACGATTTAAAAGCACTAGGAGCTCAAGGTATCCTTATATGTCCAATCGAAAAAATGGTGCTTTAATGGAGACTATAATTAAATACCCACCCCAATCCACTTGGGAATCGATACTCCAACGTCCAACACAATCTGTAGAGGCGATTGAATCCATTGTAAACGAAGTGTTTTTGGCTGTAAAACAAAACGGAGATACTGCTGTAGCACAGTACACAAAACGATTTGATAAGGTTAATTTAGAGTCTGTTTTTGTATCACATGAAGAAATTGAAACTGCTTCAGATGCAATTTCAGAAGACTTAAAATTGGCTATTCAACAAGCAAAGTCCAATATTGAAGTCTTTCACAGTGCCCAAAAAACAGCGAAAGTCGATGTAGAAACACAACCTGGTGTGCGTTGTTGGCAGCAAAAACGCCCGATAGAAACCGTAGGTTTGTACATTCCTGGAGGGACAGCCCCTTTGTTTTCAACAGTTTTAATGCTTGCCGTACCTGCAACCATTGCAGGGTGTAATAACATTGTATTATGTACCCCTCCAAATTCAGAAGGAGTAATAGCAAATGAAATTTTATACACCGCAGCTTTGTGTGGAATTAAAACAATTATTAAAGTAGGAGGAATTCAAGCCATTGCAGGGTTGACATTTGGAACGTCGAGTATTCCTAAAGTTTCTAAAATATTTGGTCCAGGAAATCAATATGTGACGGTGGCAAAACAACTTGCCACCAAATTTGGAGTCGCAATTGATATGCCAGCTGGTCCAAGTGAACTGTTGGTTATGGCGGACAAAACTGCCAACCCTGCTTTTGTCGCATCGGATCTCTTAAGCCAAGCAGAACACGGGATTGACAGTCAAGTTATTTTAGTGTCAACTGATGAAAACATGCTTTTAGAAACTGAGAATCAAATACGGATTCAAACTCAAAACTTAGATCGCAAACCAATTATTGAAAAAGCACTCGAAAATAAGAAACTTATTTTGGTTAAGTCTGATCAAGATGCGGTCGATTTAATCAATTATTATGGTCCAGAACATTATATAATTTGTACTGATAATAATCCATTTTTCATAGAGAATGTGATCAATGCAGGTTCTGTATTTATTGGAGCATACACTCCCGAAAGTGCTGGAGACTATGCGTCGGGAACCAATCATACTCTACCAACCAATGGGTATGCAAAAGCCTATTCAGGAGTGAATTTAGATAGTTTTTTGAAAAACATCACTTTTCAAGAAATTACAAAAGAAGGTTTAGAAACCATAGGAACAACTATTGAACTCATGGCCGAAGCCGAAGGCCTAATGGCACACAAAAATGCGGTAACAATCCGATTAAAATCTATTGTTGATGAATCTAAATAAACTCCTTCGAAAAAATATACTGCAGATGAACCCCTATTTGTCTGCACGTGATGAATATAAAGACCTAGAAACAGATATGGTGTTTTTAGATGCCAATGAAAATCCATTTAAAAGTGCAGTGAATCGTTACCCAGATCCACAACAATCGGTTTTGAAAACTCTTATTTCAAACCAAAAAAATGTACCAACGAATCAAATCCTCTTTGGGAATGGCAGCGATGAAGTTTTAGATTTAATCTTTAGAGCCTTTTGTGAACCCAATCAAGACAGTGTACTTTCTTTACTTCCAACGTATGGCATGTATAACGTCTTGGCTAATTTGAATGCTATTCAGAATATACAAGTCCCATTATCTTCAAACTTTGAAATAGAGGTCGATACAATTCTTGCAAATGTAAAAACAAATACTAAATTATTATTTATCTGTTCGCCAAACAATCCATCTGGAAATACGGTTGATTCTACTGCGATAGAACAACTTTTAAACGCTTTTAGTGGGCTGGTAGTAATAGATGAAGCCTATATCGATTTTACAGACAAAACTAGTTGGACGAAACGCTTAAATTCATATCCAAATTTAATTGTCACGCAAACACTTTCTAAGGCCTATGGTTTAGCTGGAATTCGATTAGGAATTTGTTTTGCCTCTCAAGAAATTATTGCTGTACTAAATAAAATTAAACCGCCTTATAACATCAATACACTTACTCAAGATACAGCTATAAATGCACTTGAAAACATGAGCAAGGTCGTCGAACAAATCAAGACGATTTTACAAGAACGCAACCGATTAGCAAAGGCATTGGAAACCTATTCTTTTGTGAAAAAAATATACCCTTCTGAAGCTAATTTTATTTTAATCAAAGTCGATGATGCGAACAAGCGTTATGATGAACTTATCAAAAATGGAATTGTAGTTAGAAATCGTAGTTCACAATTACACTGTGAAAATTGCCTCAGAATATCCGTAGGAACCCCTTCTGAAAACACTCAATTATTAACGAAATTAAAGACTTTAAAATGAAGCCTGTATTATTTATAGATCGTGATGGAACACTTATCCGTGAACCTGCAGATGAACAAATTGATTCTTTTGAGAAGTTAGAATTCTATCCAGATGTTTTTTCTAATTTAAAAAAGATATGCCAAGAATTAGATTTTGAAATTGTGATGATTACCAATCAAGATGGATTAGGAACAGACGTGTATCCAGAGCAAACGTTTTGGCCAGTTCATAATTTTATCCTAGATACTTTTAAAAATGAAGGCATTGTATTTGAAAAACAATTCATCGATCGCAGCTTTGCCAAAGACAATGCACCAACACGAAAGCCTCAAACAGGCTTATTAACAGAGTACTTTTCTGAAGCCTATGATTTAAAAAACTCTTTTGTAATTGGTGATCGGCTTACAGATATCGAATTGGCTAAAAACTTAGGATGTAAAGGTGTTTATATCAACGATGAAACGCATTTAGGAGAAAATGAAATCTCGGTCAAACAAGAGGAATTAATTCCTTTTATAGCCTTAGAAACAAAATCTTGGGAAGCTATTTACGAATTCCTTAAAGCAAAACAACGGGAAGGCTCTATCATTAGAAATACAAATGAAACAAAAATTGCAATTTCTATAAATTTAGACGGAACAGGTCAAAGTCAAATTGACACTGGAATTGCCTTTTTTGATCATATGTTAGATCAAATAGCCCGTCATGGACAAATGGATTTGGATATCAAAGTAAAAGGCGATTTAGAAGTTGATGAGCACCACACCATCGAAGATACTGCAATTGCTCTAGGAAATTTAATCCATACGACTCTGGGGTCAAAACTGGGAATTGAACGTTATGGATTTTGCTTGCCAATGGACGATTGTTTGGCGCAAGTGGCCATTGATTTCGGTGGTAGAAACTGGCTTGTTTGGGATGCGGATTTTAAGCGTGAATTCGTTGGGAAAATGCCGACTGAAATGTTTATGCATTTCTTTAAATCCTTTACGGATGGGGCAAAGTGTAATTTAAACATCAAAGCAGACGGCACAAATGAACATCATAAAATTGAAGCAATTTTTAAAGCATTTGCAAAAGCCATTAAAATGGCGGTCAAACGAGATGTAAACAAAATGATTTTACCATCGACTAAAGGAACTTTAGAATAAATGGACGTTATAATAATCGATTACGGAGCAGGAAACATTCAAAGCATTCAATTTGCGTTTCAACGCTTGGGAGTCAATGCCAAGCTATCGAATTCTGTACAAGAAATTCAAAACGCAGATAAAGTGATATTTCCTGGTGTGGGTGAAGCAAGTCAAGCAATGGAAATGCTTAAAAAATCAAAATTAGACCTCTTAATTCCAAATCTCAAACAAGATGTATTAGGCATTTGTTTGGGAATGCAATTATTGTGCAAGCATTCCGAAGAAGGCAATACCAAAGGACTTGGAGTCTTTGATGTGGATGTCAAACAGTTTTCAAATGCTGTTAAAGTTCCGCATATGGGATGGAATACGATTCAAAACTTACAATCTGATTTATTGAAAGAGATTCCTGAAAACAGTTTTATGTATTCGGTTCATAGTTATTACGCCTGTATTGGAACACAAACCATTGCATCTTCAGAATATGAACTTGAATTTTCGGCAGCCTTGCAATCTGATAATTTTTATGGGGTGCAATTTCACCCAGAAAAAAGCAGCAAAGACGGAGCTCAATTATTACAAAATTTTTTAAACCTATAAAATGCGAATTATACCTGCAATAGACATTATTAATGGCCAGTGTGTCCGCCTAACCAAAGGAGATTATAGCACCAAAAAAGTGTATAATGAAAACCCTTTAGACGTTGCTAAAATGTTTGAAGACATAGGCATCAACCATCTGCATCTAGTTGATTTAGATGGTGCTAAAGCTCATCATATTATTAACCATAAAATTTTAGAAACCATCGCCAGTAAAACGTGTTTAAAAGTTGATTTTGGTGGAGGATTAAAATCAAATGAGGATTTAAAAATTGCTTTTGAATCTGGTGCAAACCAGATTACTGGGGGGAGTATTGCTGTTAAAAATCCATCACAATTTTTAGATTGGTTAGAAACCTATGGATCTGATAAGATTATTTTAGGAGCGGATTGTTTGGATCAAAAAATAGCCATTCAAGGTTGGCAGGAGGAAAGCG
>Ga0209654_1003106_pt1 | contig 10514 bp, 12 predicted proteins | sample SaaInl1SG_22_DNA_FD_184646 | JGI IMG/M metagenome (GOLD analysis project Ga0209654, IMG submission 184646) | Marine microbial communities from expanding oxygen minimum zones in the Saanich Inlet - ESP_161SG_22_DNA (SPAdes) (version 2) | ecosystem: Environmental > Aquatic > Marine > Intertidal... | reverse complement strand
CCTTCGGAGAGGTGCCTGAGTGGTTGAAAGGGCTCGCCTGGAAAGCGAGTATACGGGTAACCGTATCGGGGGTTCGAATCCCCCTCTCTCCGCCAGATTACTAGCTGTATCCCCCGCCAAATAAGGCACTTCGGTTGTACGTTGCCTCAAACCATACAAGCTGTCCATACTGTTTCAGTGCTCTCACCCATTTAGTTTTGCGTTTTTTTCGTTTACCGTTTTATTACGGTAACGTGAGCGAGATAACATGGGATTATTATTTGATATTGGCGGGGCCGTTGTTGTTGGGTTCGTTGTTGGTTTTTTCGGCCACTTTCTTTTGCCGAGTTTTTTGGTTGGCCCATTGGCGATCGTTGGTTCGTTAGCTTTCCTTGGATGGAGAAAAGATTGGTTCCAAGATGAAAATCAATCCGAGGATAGAAGAGATGATGCTGACATCTAGAGTTCTAGTTAAACTGGAAAAATGGTTAACAATTCGCGCGATGATAATCTTATTTCTGGTTGGGATTGGATTAATTTATCAATATGTGGTCAATCAGTACCATATGGAAAGGTATCCTCCTAATTCAATGGGAAAATACGAAACAATGGCCCTTTGGTCTCATCAGTATCACCGTTGGGTCGCTGTGACGCCTCCTGACTACGCGAAGGTCTTCCTGCCCACATCGGGCTACTAATGCCATTCCTTCTGATCATGGTTCTTGTCTCGGCACCTGTCGACGCTGAGATGAAGTATGACTTCATGACTTCCATCGACTACTCCAAGACTCTGAAGTTGTTGTAGAGAAAGATGGTCAGACTGAGCAATTCGATACATCGATCGTTGTGCAAGTCGCTAGCTACACATCTAGAGAGGCCGCTGATAGCGTCACTCAAAATCTAACAGAAGACTTTGCTGATTTATCTGTGGTTGTTACGACTGTGCCGAGGGATGGTTATTTCGCGGTCAGGATTTCAGAATTCAAAGACAGTCGCACTGTGGCGCATGTAATGGATCAGTTGGTGAAAGGTGGGCTTTCGCCGATTAAACTAATGCGGTAGGAACAATGTTAGAGAGCCAATATGGGCAGATCGGAAATTTATCTTAAGACTGGCTGGAAACAAATAATGAGGTTCACAGGTATCTCGTTGATATGTTTTTTCGTAGCCCCAGCCAATTCGCAGGATTTATTTAGTTGTAAGATAGTCTCTCAAGCTACGCTAAAGAGTGACAGTGCTTGGGGCCGTTCTCTTTATGGTGATAGCGAATTCGATCGAAGGTTTATGGCACTCCAAGAATCTGAAATCTTGAAGTACTCCGCACAAAAAATTACTTTTGCAGGATCTGACTTCAATTTAATCGGCAAGTCTGGGATGAGTGAATTCTTTATGAATAGCTACTGGGGCCTTTTGGAGATTTACGACAGACGATCTAATGAGGCGACCCTGTATGTGTCGCGCTCTAACGGTTACAACTCACAGAAATCAAATTTTATTGATGTGGAGTTATGGCACTGCCATCAATGAGCTCAAACTCTGTGAGCGCGAGACTGATGACTTCAGAGTACTCTTTTCTTCAGCTTACTGTTGATACAACTTATAAAGGTCATTTTCGAAGCTTTGCACCAGTAAAGGTTGTACAAGCCCATTTTGAAGCCATTCTAACACCTCCATTCTAGCGAATAATTGTGCACCAGCGAGAGGAGATGTGTATTGAGCTTCTTTGTAAAAATTCACTGCTACTGAGAGAGCTAAGTCCTGAGTTGTATGGGGTACTGGGCCTCTATGCAGAGTTTGAGCCAGCTCTTCTACCTCTTCGAAAGGTACAATACTTCCTAGAAGGTTTTCGTGCGCTAATCTGCATGCTTCAGTTAAATCTGCACGATCATGAGGTGGGAGAGGTGAGCCGTATAAAATCTCATTCATCTCGTCCATTACACTCTTGGGCTTCTTTTTAAATAGTCCAAACATAATTTTCTCCAAAATTCATCGATTTTCTAACCGCCACGCTTGAAATGTCCGCGACCATTTCCTACTCGTCTACCGTTTATGAATTCACCAGTCAGCATGTCTCCGTTTGGCCAAGTATAACTGCCGTATCCAGTGATCTCGCCATTTTTAATCTGACCTTCATAGATGAGGCCGTTTGGCCATCGGACGATTCCGTCGCCGGTAGAATTTCCATTTGTAAGAACCCCAGTGAATACACCACCATCTTTAATTTTGACTTTTGCAATGTTATCAGATGATTCGGACTGTTGAGTTGAAGTCTGTTTGGTCTCGATCTTTGCAATGTTCGCGGAGCTAGGTAGCGATGTTGGTGACTCATATACAGAGGCTTGCGGCCTATCTGTGATCGAAATTCCACTATTCCCGTTACTGTTCTGAACCCCTTTGCCGTCGATGGTTTTGTTGTATAGATGATGGCCGTTAAGCGTCCTATTAAAAATTTCCCGACTTTCTATCCTCTCGGCTTCAGTGAAACTTTTCGTCTGTTCTAATATCTCAAATTTGAGTTTAGCTAGGCCGAGTCGATTGAAGTCTGCTTGTAGCAGGTTGTTTTTATGGGAGTGATTCAACAGGTTTCTGATGTGTTGGGTATGCCTCCGTCTTAGATTTCCAGTAGCGCCAATGTAACTTCGTCCGCCTTCAAGTGAGATCAAATAGCAACCCGGATTTGTAGGGATAAGCTGTACATCTGCATCCTTCCAGCTTTGGTAGGTGACTGCGACTGTAATAATAAAGTCACCTTGGTGAGTCGCAATAGCTTCGATGATATGGGCTTTTAGGATGTAATCTGATTCGGACAGCCTCTTGAATTTCGGGGCAATGTCCCTTGAAATATGTCCGAGCATTTTTCCAGTTTGACTTAAGACTTTAACGGCGTTCGAATCAAATGGATTACTCGGTTCAGGATTCAATTGAACAACCGAGCCAGTTTTTAGTTCGTTGTTAGCCAAGGCTTCTTTTGCCGAATAGTGTCGGGTGCCTTTGATTCTTAAATTCTCGGTTTTTATCCCGTGTGCAGAAGTCGTCACTTAGAACTTCCTGTGTGAACTCTCAATAATTAGACGCAGTTATGTTCTTGATCAAACCAAGAATATTGTAATTTTCTCGTTTCAGAAAGTTTGGCGCCATGTAGTGTTTCTCCACTATCGAGGTATATTTACGTCAGGCATTTGATCTTCAGCTTGTGTGCCTTGGCATCCCGCCTAAAACACTAAAGAGAGGAGTGGCATCATGCACACGACCCTACGTTATCAATACTGCATATTCCCTGAGGACGTCCGTCCTTTACCTTCTTACACCTACGGCACCAAAGTCATGGGTCAGGGTAGTTCTGCCGCTAGGCGGCTTCAGAATGCGCCTGTCGGCCACTACGTCCAGTACAACAGTGAGTGGTGCTGGATGAATCTTGAATCGACCTGTGGCGGCATACAGGTGGGTATCCCTGTCATCATTTCGAAAAATAAAGAACGATTTGTTGAGGTGCCAGTGCAGTGACTGTTTCGGGCTTGGATATTTGTGATCTCGCCACTGTCAGATCTCTTGATCTGTCTCAGTACTCAGGAGTCATCACAATTGAAGAGCCCGACACAGAGGATCCATTCAGGACTGATGTGGTCCCACAGTTGGTTCTTCAGTTCCATGACATCGACATGACCATGCTGGGCTATGTCGAGCCCGAACCAGAGCATGTTCAAAAGGCACTCGCTTTCGCCAGAGAGACCGATGGACCTCTTCTAGTGCATTGTCGAGCTGGAGTGAGTAGGTCAACAGCAATTGCATTGGCAATTGCTGCTGACCGCTTGGGTGCTGGTAGCGAACGACAGGCTTGTGAATGGTTGTGGCAGACATGCCCAAAGGCACAACCTAACAGGCTGGTGGTGTTCCTTGCGGATGAAAAGCTAAAACGGGATCAGGCTTTGGTTGCAAAGATATTTCCATTCCCGGGCTAAACCACTAGGTCTGCAGAGTGTTGTTTACGTCCTCCAAGTACCTTTGAAAATATCTCGCGATTCAAGTGTTTGGTTCGAGCCGGAGTCAACCACTCTCACATTTATGCCATCTGCAAGACGAAACCATACCTCGGCCTCTATTGATTCGATCTTAAAATGCGCTTTTTCAACTTTTTTGATCCAGCCTTTGTTCAATAGATTGCTAGAATCACTCCATCGGTAACCACTCGCTTTGATTTCATCTTTTACATCGAAGGTTCCTACATGGTTTGTAATGTTAGAAAGAACAATCAGTGCATTTGAAGACTCACAATGCCATTGAGGTAGTTTTTCGATATCAAGTCTAGGTATTCTGCTGGCGAGTGGATTCATCTCAAGAAAATCGCACGTGCGACGTGAATCGGTGATCAAAAATAATTGGTGCTTCGCTCTTGTAATAGCGACATAGAATAACCGCCGGTCTTCGGCAATTTGTTGCTCTTCGGTTAAGCCTGAAAACCTAACAAACTTAAGCCGGGGGTGTAGTAGCGGATAACGGCGTTTGAATGCATCTATGATCACTACTGTATGCGCCTCAAGCCCCTTGAAACCATGTGCAGTTGATACCTTTATGCGATCGCGCAATTCTTCAGGAATGAATTTCCGTATTCTTGTTAAAAATCCCTCAAGAGTACTGACGTACCCATTATCTGAAACGTAACCAAATGAACTTGGTACGTTTTTGGTTCTAGACAATAAAACTAAATCTCCATCCTTTCGGATTGCATCGCTGAATATCCTCAAAATAATGGCCATCAAGTCATCATTATCGAATCGATCCCTCTCAGTAGGAGATAAATCTAGGTTGGATAAGTCAATGGTATTCACAAGACCATGTCCGATATTTACGTTGCCCACCGTTGCGGGTGCTCCCAAGCCTTGCATCAAGGCATTACCAAGGTTCACGACTGATGTGCACGAGCGATAATTTTTGGCGCTGATCAGCCGGATCGAATCGGAATAACTTGCTTCAAAGCTGTCGAAAAATCTTAGGTCGCTTCCGGCAAACCCGTTAATTGCCTGCCAATTATCACCTACACAAAACAAACTTGTGTTTTCAGCGAGCTTTAACGTAGCGTTTAGCATCTCTGCAAAAAGGTGCGAGAAATCTTGAAACTCATCAATGTAGATTTGCTTGAGTTTTCTGATGTTGCAAAGTCCGCTTCGTCGTTCGAACTTAGATATACCTGACCGAAGAGCATTTGAAGCCCTTTCCATAAAGCCATCAAAATCGTCAGCCCCATTCATCTCTAGGGTGCTCAGATAACGCCGATATGATTCATTGACGATGCGTAGAAACATAGTTTCATTTTCGAAAGAGTCTATGTACGACGCCAACTTGAAATCCACATTATCTGGCGTAAGACCGGCCTTTCTGAATCTTCCAATAAGAGTTGCTGACACTTCAGTAAATTCCGCGAGCGCTCTATCTTCAATTCGCTTCCAGACTTCTTCATCGGTCAATTTCTCAAGAGTAAACCCTATATCTTTGAGATCTTGAATAATCTTTTCTTTAAATGCTTCGGGGCCGTTCTGAGTGATATCGCGGGGGTAATATTCAAAGAGTGTTGATTCTTCGCGTTGTTCGAAATACTCGCGCTTCTTTTCGATTTGGTTTCGATACTCTATGTTGCTGTGGTCAGCCTCCATTCCAAAGTACTCGATGACAACGCGGCCACCATTACCAAGATAAATTGTAAAATCCGGTGAATATGGTCTGCCACCCCAGTGCCAAAGTTTCTCGTAGGTATAAGGAATGCCGTATTCGAATAATAGGTTTGCTATGAGATGCTCGCCGAATGACTTGGTCTCATGTCCGGCAAGCGCAATATCAACGTTTCCACGTCTAATTTTTAATGCTTCGGCTTGAGGTAGATGAAGTCGGTTTTCTTCAAAGAACTTTAGATCAGCACTGAAGTACGATCGCATGATTGTTTGAAATTTTTCGAAATAAGATTCTTCGTTAATAAGATCTAATAGAGTTTGTTGTAGAACTCTTGCGGAATTCATCTCAACATCAATTTCGGGCGAGAAAGCACGAGCCATCGCGTGAAAAGTCATAATGTGTGGTACCGGTGCCTCGTCATCTAAGTGCATAAAAGCACGGTAGCGCTCTTCTACCTCAGTAGCGGCCTTCTTGTTGAAAGCCAAGACTAAGATTTCATTAATATTGACTTTGCATTGTCGAATCCAGAAGACCATTCGTCTCACTATCGTGGACGTTTTACCCGAGCCAGCACGAGCAACGAGAAGGTTTGCTGTATTTGTTGAAGCGATAGCTTTAGCTTGTTCTAGATCCGGAGGTAATTGATCGGGATGGTTGACCTTGAACCACTCGATAACGAAACTCGCGGCGAGTTCGTCAAATTCGTTACCATCGATGAGATTGGCGAATTGACTTGCGGAAGGAAAGTCTTGATTGAAGCCATCCCAGATTTGTGATTTCTCTTGATTCGTGAGTTCGAGTTGTCTCTTGCGCTCGAGTTCTGCCTGCTCTTCCTCGAGTCTTTTTGCTTCTTTTTCAGCCTCTAACTTCGCTACCTCCAGTTCCCTGCGTTTCACAGATTCTGCGACGAGAGCTCGATGCCGGGAATCTAAATCCTCATCTGTAACCTCCCAATCCTCTGGGCTGTCAATTGGTGTCAACCTGTAGAAGTAACCGTCCTCTCGTCTATGCCATGTGATCAAGCCTTTCAAGGTTTGATATACGAATCCTAATTCTTCGCCAGTAACTTTGTTCTTGATAATCGTTCCAGACTTCGGCTGTTCACGCGTGGAAGGTGGCATAATCTCCCACTTGTTTTCCTCATCCACGCTCAGCACTTTGTATTCGCCCTTGCGGGTTTTAACTTTTGCTGTCCCAAGCTCGGTGCGCTCCACGAAAGTGACTTCATAGCCAGTTTTGTTATGGACTAGAGTCGTTCCTTGGTTTAGCGGGTACATGACAAATTTGGTCAAGTTAAGTTAATCTCGGTATCTGATGTTCACTAACCGTACAACATGATTACTGAGCTACAAAAGAAGAAACAGATGAATAGACGGGATTTTTTTAATACTGGAGCGAATTTAATTTCCGGAGTCGCGATTAATAAGTTTGCTGACAATGCGATGAATGCCAGATTTGATGAGCTAGCTACTTGGCTGTCCGCTAAATATGAAGTCCTTGCTGTCGACTTTACAAAAGCAATTGATCAATTAAACGAAGAGTTTGCTTATACGACTCAGTGCATGGATAAGCGTTTTGAGCGGATAGAGGTACAACAGTCGTTACTCTTGATTTGGGCTACAGTGCTCACTTTTGTGTCGGGTATTGATCTTATAACGCCTCTGATCAGTCAGGGGCTTTTTTAATGCCAATAACCAGCACTCCGGAGATCGGACAGACTACACCCCCTCTAAAGAGGGGGGTGTCTGTCCGATTCCTCCGTGAGGTCGGTGCCTGAGTAATCATCATCATTGGCTGATTCTTGGCTCAGTGAAACCCATTGGTCATCCTCGACACACAGGAGTCCTTGCTTAATTAAGCTGTCTCGTGCTCGATTTAATTGTCTCAGCGCTGATTCATATTGAATATTTGACTTGGCGGCGACCCATTCAGCTTTGAGAGTCTCTGTCTCAACTATTTCATCTGTGGCTTTGATGGTCTTTAGAATGTTGAGCAAAAGTTGCGGGTCATTGATACGGATCTCCGCATTTGCTGGAAGTACAACGCAGGAACTCATCGACTGATATCCTTTAGGTACCTCTAGTTCAACCACCTCTAATCGAAAAGGAACCTTGGGAATTCGTGGCAGATCACGTTGTTTGGTAACAGAAAGTTTGTTGTCTGCTATTAAAATTTCAGTGTCTACAGCCCCTTTTAAACTGCTGTGCCCTCTGGCACCTTTGCTTGGATCTTTGCCAGAGTGGTGAATCACCATTACATGGGTCTTGCAGGTTGTGGCTATATCTTTCAGGCACCTGACTGCTGATGCCATCGCATTGCTATTTTCATCAGCCCCATTCATTGCCATTGAGAGTGTGTCGATAATTACTAATTTTGGCTGAAGAGATCGCTTTTCGAAAAACTCTTGAAACTGTTTATCAAGGCACTCCATCTGCAGATGAATAGGTTCAAAACCTATAATTAGTTTTCGAGCATTTTTGATTTGCGGAAAGTAGGTTTGAATGGCCATCGCGCGTTTAGCCATTCCATGACGACCTTCGAGTTCAGCCAGAAATACATCCCCCTTTTTCGTATCTAAGCCAAGGAATGGCTCGCCACTTGAGACGCAACGAGCAAGCTCAAGAGCTATGAATGTTTTACCAGTGTTTGGCGGGCCATACATCACGCTGATTTGTTCGGGGCACAATAAGTCTTGCACCAAACATTCAGCTTCACGAGGGAGCTTCATGGTCCAAAGATTTTCTGCATGCATCATTGATCTCCAATTTGGTTTCAGTGCAGATATCTTTGTTCGGTCAGGTGGATTGAGTCACCCTAGATTTTCGTGAAAAAAATTAGGGTAAGTGTTCTCCTGTTGGGTCTTCTATTTGGGCAAAAGGGAACGGATCACCTCTACCTAGGCCATAGTGCTTTCGTAATTGAGTAATCGCAGACTCGACGGTTTTATCACTGACGGCATACGTCGACGCGGTTTGAATGCGAGCCTCTTCCGAGGAAAGACCTTGTTTACGTAATTGATCGTAACGCGCTACGAGCGCTACCTTGGCCCACGGTATATCGGGCTTGATGATTTTGTTATTACGCAGGACATCTGCAATTAACATCAAGCGCGGGTCGTCCGAATGGAATTCCTCCAGATATCGAGCGCATTCCTCTTTTCGCTGGGGCGCAAGTGTGTTGGCCAGATGCTCAAGGAAGAAATTTTTATAAATTTCAACAATCTCATCTTCGGTCAGGTCTCGTGGAACATCTGTCAAGTAATCTTACCCCCTCTCAGAACATCTGAGTTCCAGAAACTGATGCCAACTGGTTAGAAGGCGTTTGCGTTTGTCTATCTGATCACCTCTACGATATGCGGCCTCGGTTTTGTTAGCAACAGAATGGGCGAGGGCTAGTTCAATGGTGTCCCACGAATGGCCTGTAGACACTTCAGCGGCCCAGTCCCGGAAAGAACTCCGGAATCCATGAGGTACATACTGATCGACCTTCATGCGCTTCATAAGTGCCCGGAACGCATTGCTGGAAAGCGGCTTCTTGTTGATGGCGAAGACGAAATCCGAGCCCGAATCAGCTTCATGCAATATCACCATCATACGCTCTGTAAGCGGCACACGATGCTCTCTGCGGGCTTTCATGCGGTGAGCAGGGATCGTCCACAGACGGGCTTCTAAATCGATCTCAGACCATGTCATCAGGCGCACCTCAGACTGTCTGCAGGCGCTCAGGATTAGGAACTCCAAAGCTCTGGCACTCACACTGTCCCGTGCCTGTAAACGCCTGACAAAAGCAGGCACATCAGAGTAGGGCATAGCGGGTTGATGCCTGACAGGAGAGACCTTGGATGGATTGGGGTACAGGTTGGACAGATGTCCTTTCCAGCGAGCTGGATTAGTGCAATTGCACATTTCTTCGGTGATCGCCGCATCAAGGATTGACTCGATCCGCTGACGGACACGAGAGGCTGTTTCGGTCTTTGTGGTCCAGATGGGATCCAGTACTGCTTTGATGTGCTGTGTGGTGATGTCAGATAAGGCGACCGAACCAATTATTGGGAAGGCATAGGTTGTCAGTGTATTAGTCCATTGAGAGGCATGCTTCGCATTAGACCACTCAGGTGACCGCCTCTGAATAAATTCAAGGGCGTACTCCCCAAAGGTTTTTGGGGTTTCTTTGACCCTACCCCGGGGGTACCCCTCCGAATCAATGATCGCTATGCGTTCCCTTGCACACATTGTTCTGGCCGCTTTAAGAGACAGATTTGATGGAGTGCCAAGTTTCCGATCGATGAGACGCTTGGTGACAGGATGTCTGACCCGACAAATCCAAGATTTGTTTCCGCTATTGGTTATCTTCAGATACAGCCCATTGCCATCGTTGTACATGCCGGGCACATCAATTGAATGAATAAGTTTCGTTGAGAGTTTCACCGCGAGGTTTCCCCTATGTCTGACCATACTGCCAGCCATACAAGACGGGGTTATTTATGCTGTTTTCGGTCTCAAGCCCGAATCAATGAAATCTGCTGAGAGGCACTGATACCGCGGGATCGCGGTAGCGAGTATACGGGAAACCGTATCGGGGGTTCGAATCCCCCTCTCTCCGCCATTAAATATGGGTAATTCTTCAATATAATTTATTTTTTTGATGGATTTTTCATTTCTGATCTTCATTAGCGTGTACCACTTTTTGTACCGTCAAAACTATTGATAGATTTCCATTGTTCCTGAACTAGGGTGGGCTTTCTTGCGTAGCCGGGGGCGTCTAAACCGTCTTTAAACGCTTTCGAGTAAGAAAAACCTTGAACAGCAAACTCTAATCCCCCATGAACCAGGGTAAGTTAATCTGGAGAAAACTAATGGAAGAGACGGGAC
>Ga0209654_1003101_pt1 | contig 10528 bp, 7 predicted proteins | sample SaaInl1SG_22_DNA_FD_184646 | JGI IMG/M metagenome (GOLD analysis project Ga0209654, IMG submission 184646) | Marine microbial communities from expanding oxygen minimum zones in the Saanich Inlet - ESP_161SG_22_DNA (SPAdes) (version 2) | ecosystem: Environmental > Aquatic > Marine > Intertidal... | reverse complement strand
CCAATTGAACAGCCAAAGGTTGAAACCCTAAAAAGTGAAAAAGATTAAGCCCAAACAAACTTTTATTTTTTGCAGACTGACACAACTAAGCAGCCAAAGCCCTCTAACAAAAAGGTAATAGGACAAGGCATTGATTACCAAAGTCTAAGCTATTTCACAAGAATGTTCTGGGATTACAGGGGCGGTAAAGATGAATATATACGACACAAAACCATAATGAGTAATTACGGCAAATGGTAAAAAGCCCCATGGGGGGGTAAAACATTTTTGGAAATTCATAACATACGTTCGTGGCAGTATTTTCTCACATTTACAAGTTAGACGCACAGAGACAAAGCATAACCCCTACACCCATTTTTTGGAGGGCAAACAATCCTTGGGGTATAACTCATATATTTGTGGTATGAAAAAGACATTAACTTTAGTTTTTTGTATCTTGTTTTTAGGCTGTGACAAGAGTAAATTAAAGTGGGATTTAGAAAAAGTAGGTCGATTACCAATAGTTATCACATCAAGTGCAACGGATATTACAAATGTATCTGCCTTGTTAGGAGGCGAAGTAACATATTTAGGTAGCGAACATAGTCTTCTCAGGCGGGGTATTTGTTACGCATCAACTTCAAATCCTACTATTGATGGATTAGTAGTTGTATCGGGAGATGGAATAGGGACATATGATAGTCAAATTACTGGTTTAGTCTCGAACACTACCTACTATGCCCGAGCATTTGCTGAGAATTCTATGGGTGTAGCCTACGGTTCAGAAGTGATTTTTACAACTACAAATATTATTGCAAAACTGCCTGTATTAACAACAAACCAAATAACTTCCATAACAGTCTCAACTGCAGTTTCAGGAGGGAATATAACCAGCGATGGAGGTTCCGTAGTTACAAATCGAGGAGTGTGTTACTCTGCGTCTCAGAATCCAACAATTTCTGATAATGTTATAAATTCAGGAAGTGGTTTAGGTGCATTCACCACAAATTTGACTGGTCTTAATGCAAGTACTACCTATTATGTAAGAGCTTACGCTACCAATAGCCTTGGAACAGCTTATGGAAATCAAGTAAACTTTTTTACTTCAACTAATACTTCAATACCTACAGTAGCTTCAACATATAGTGCAAGTTCTGTAACAACAAATAGTGCTCAAAGTGGTGGAAATGTGACAAGTGACGGAAACTCAACTTTAATAGCTAAAGGTGTATGCTGGAGTACAAGTCCTAATCCAACAATAGCAAACAATAAAACGAATGACGGCAGTGGTGTTGGTTCATTTACTAGTAGCATTACTGGATTAAGCTCAAATACATCTTATTATGTAAGAGCTTACGCTACAAACAGTATTGGAACAGCTTATGGCAGCGAAATTAGCTTTACAACATTAATTGGTGTGCCATCTGTAACTACAGGAAGTGCAAGTAATATAGCGTTGAACACTGCAGATGTTGATGGAAATATCACAGACCTTGGGAATGCTTCTGTTACAGACCATGGGCATTGCTGGTCTACGACAACTAACCCGACTATCAATAATAGCAAAAGCAGCCTTGGGTCTGCAAGCTCAACAGGAGCTTTTACAAGTAACTTAACAGGACTTTCAAATACCACCTACTATGTAAGGGCTTATGCTACCAACAGTTATGGAACTTCTTATGGAAACGAGATCAGTTTTACTCCTATTTGCAATGTACCTACTGTTTCAACTATAGGATATACAATAACACCCGTCCCCCCTTATTGGAAAGTTGAGGTATGCGGCAGAGTAACCGATGAGGGGTCATTCCCAGTAAGTAATGTTATCATGTATTTCAATAAAACTAATCCACCAGGGGCTGGTTGTGGAATTGGATATCCCGGTTTAAATATTGACTTTTGTTGTAGCCCTCTACAATCAGCGGGAACGTATTATATTCAAGCTGAGGCGAAAAATTCTTGTGGATCTGGTTTAGGTTCAGTAATACAAGTAACTGTTCCATAAAATATGGGTTGAATTATAATTAATAAGTGATTTTGATCTTAATCCAGTGATACTACTTTAGATGAAATAGAGATATGGGAATTGGAATAAGCTTCACTAGTGTCTCTTGCAAAGAACCCAAGTGAAGTAGATATTGCAAGCAATGAGCCAAAGACCAAACGGTGCACTCTATTTTTAAGAAATGTATTACTCACTTGGCTCGCTACTTTTCAACAATTACCGGTAGTTTTCAAGAGGTATCTAAGTATATATAACTAGATCAGAGTAAATCAAAATAAGCGTCTATTAGACTCTTGTATAGCGTTTTAGATTGTATAATTCGCATAGTATTTTGCAATAAAAAAATTGTTTGGTCTTAACATATCTATCAAGACGAGTCAAAAGTCGGGTTTTGCAAGTATAATAAATATATTAGCCAATAAAGTGTAATAATATTTGCTAATAATTTGATTGTTTGTTTAAAATATTGGCATTTGTAAATATTTTAATTTTATTTTGCTTTATGAACATCTTCAAATTAAACAAAAAATTTCAAATTATTTCATTTTCGATATTGTTAATTTTTCTTGGTTCTTGTTCTTCATCAGATACGGGGAGCTCAGATTCTGTAACTCATGCACCCGTGAAATTTAAAGGAGATAAAAGATACTCTTTATTAAATTTAAAAACTGGAGAAGCTATATTTCAAGATGAATATGAGAACAAGCCCAGTTTAGTCAATGAGGGTGTTTTTTACACTAAAAACAGTGACGGTGAATACGAATATCACAGGCTAAAGAAATTGTCTGGAGAAGATGCTGAGAAAAGTTTGGTTTCATTTCCTGGAGGGCCTTATTTAGCAGGAGGAATATTTAATGAAGGCATTGCAATAGTAGTTGAGAAGAATGAAAGGCCAAAAGCTATTGATGAAAATGGGGAAGTTGTATTTGAAATAGACGCTGACCAAGATTTAAAAGTCATTGGTAATATGTGTATTAGTGGAAGAATACAGTATCAAGACAGCAAAAGTTTGGTGGGTTTTCTAAATAAAAAAGGGGAGATTGTTATCCCAGCGCAATTTACTTGGGTCTCTCCATTTCGGAATGGTATGGCCAAGGGTATAAGATTAGTGGGAGACAAAAGAGAAATCGTAGTGATCAATAAAGATGGTGAAGTAAATCTTGATTTTGATAAAGACGGCTACATAGGGGATTCTTATGACGGTGATTTTATAGCAAAAGTTAAAGATGATAAATATGGTATTATAAATACAGAAAAAGATGAAGTTATAACTTTCGATAAAAAAATTGATAATGTTTGGACTACTAATGGTCATCTTTTTTTTGAAAGAGATAACAAATTTGGTGTCCTTTCTGATAAAGGGGATAAAATTATTCGCTCGAGGTATGACCGCTTTACATTTTTAAATGCTAAAAATTCAAAGTTTATAGCACAGAGAGATGATGAGTTTGAAATTCTAGACGGTGAAGGAAATACACTATTTAGTGACGACGGTGAAGCAGTTGGACTAAATAATGATAATTATTTAATAAAGAATGGTAAATATGTTGATTTATATAACTCTGAAAATGAAGAATTGACTGATGATAAATTTATATTTAATGATGAAAAGTTATTAGCTTTGCTAAACTCTAATAACTACTCTAATTATCTAGATTTTATTGAATCTGATTATTTTGATTTTTCTCCAATTGTTGATGTAATCACTAATAACCTAACGAAAGGAGAATTATTCGATTTAAAGCTAGGTCAAAGTATTTCTGAAGCATATCCTGCCTATCTTAAAGTAGACGAAAATCATAGTTTTGTAACTGTGAATCAATCTAAGTCTGAATATATTGTTGACGCTGATGCACGGGATTACATGGATGTAACAATGGGCTTCTTTGGGACAAGAATCATGTTAGGTCGTGGTTTTAAGGATAGAGTTAATGAAAATAGGGGATTGATAGATAGCGATATTGACTATGAAGATACCGAGTATACTGAAGCAATTTACGATACTAACGTAGAAGAGAAGTTTGAAGATGTTGCTCCAGAGGTGTCTAGATATACAAATGGTCTTAATAAGAGTATTATTATCTCTGAAGCTGCAAGGATTGACATGACTTTTAATTTTAGCAACTATCTTAAAAACCCAATATCTAAAAATATTTCAAGATCGACTCCTTGGGGCCCCGTTCTAGAGCAAAAAGTAATTGGTATGAAATGGAATGAAAATGCTTTGCTAACAAGCATAACGGGGAATATATATATGGAGAGTAGCTCCTCAAAATCAGAAGAATTGATCGAAAAAATTGAATCTAATCTTAAGGATAAAGCCTGGGAAAAAGTTCGCAATAATTGGGTGAAAAATAATCTAACTCTAAATATTAGAACTTCAGGTGGACTTAGGATAAAATATAAATTGACACAAAATTAATAAATTATGTTCTCTCCCCGAAGATTGATGAAAGATGTTAGAAATAGCGTAACAATACTACTATATATAGCATTTGTTTTCAATCTTGAAGCTCAAATTTTACCAGAAATACAAACCTTCAATGTTTTTTCTGGTAAATACCTGAATGACATCCAATCCGAAATGGCCAAACATATTGGATGGACTTATAATTCATCTAGCTCGGTCATAGAATATGGTACTGTAAATATTAAAACGGAAACCCTAGAATGGGAAATGAGTGAGTATGTGCAAAATCGTTATTTTACTCAAAATATTAAAGTTATTAATCCCCAGCTTGGAATCAGACAAAATATTGTTATTTGGTCCTCCAATAGCGAATATCTTTATAATAACTATTTAAGGCAATGCTCAAGTCCTTGTTTGGTAAATACTTCGGCAGATATTATTTATTCTTATTTTGGTAAGTCTTTTATGCATGAAAATCTTTTCGAAAATTTTCAAAATATTGAAGAAGGAGGTTTTAGTGGGAATTGCACTTATGCTGTTACTGCGAATAGTACTTATACGATTGTAATAATTCCTCCTAAATTAATTTCAAAGGTTCAAGAGCTTAATTCAAAGGGGCTCTTTGAGAAATATTCTAACTCTATCGCTGAGATAGAATATTTTATTGCAAATAATGATAATTTAAAGTACACGGAAATAGCCCAAAATAGACTGGAAGAACTATGGTTAGCTGAACTTAGACAGAGTAAATCTGTAAGTATTATCGATGATTATCTAAGCAATTTTCCTGATGCAAAGAATAAAGAAAAAGTATTGGCGTTACGGCAGAAATTTATTCTTGAACAGGTTCTAAGTTTAACAGATATTCAGAGAATAAAGGCGGAAATTGAAACTAATAATTTTAGTATCGAACAAATTGCCAAGATTGATATTCGGATTGAAGAACTTAAATTAGTAGCTGAACAACAGAAGAAACTCAAGGAGTATATTGCAGAGGGTGATAGACTTTTTTCCAAGAGGGCATATGCTCAAGCAGAGGCCGTTTATAAAGAAGTAGCTGTTTTAGACAAGAGCGGAGTCATTAAATCAAAAATTGAGTTGTGTGAAAGAGGGATTTGTAATCTTATTATTAGTAAAGGTGATTCTCTATTTAGAGAAAAATTCTATCAAGAAGCATTAGAATTATATACAGAATCTAGAAGATGTTTTTTCTCGGAATCATCATTTCGGGCTAAGTTAAAAATCACAAATAAAAAAATACTTGATAAAAAGATTCAATCCTTGATTAGTAATGCTAAGGCATTCTTTAATGAGAATGATTATAATTCTTCCTTGGCAATTTATAAATCTATTTTGAATCTAGATGCTTCCAATGTCGATGCTTTGAAAGGGATTGACGAAATTAAAAAAATAGAAGAGGTGTTAAGGCTTAGATCTACTAAAGTTTTCTCTTATAAAAAAGCAGCGTACAAAAGTTATTATAGCTTTCAAAACTCAATTTTGTCTGATCTCGATGCGCAAATCAGAGATGATAAAAAGGGATATGTAAATGTGAATTTTCAAATTTCTTTCGATACTCTTGGTAATAATTTATCTGATGTAAAAAATATCTTGGCATCATCATCTATGTATACTAAGTACTTTGATGAGATATCAAATAGTAGTTTTTTAAAACCTTATAGCCAAGGAAACTATTTTTTAGCCTCTGAAGAAAATATTGTTTTAGATATCGTCTGGTCATCAACAAAGGAGCATTATAAAACCAATTCTAAAGGACTGTATCAATCAAAGGAGATTACAGGAAATAAAACAGTCATTTCTGATTACTTGAATAGACAGCCATATAAATACGGTAAATGCATCATTGATGTTAAAAATAAAAAAATTAATGGAAGCACCTTCACAGATATTGAAATAGTAAAATATAAAACAAACGGTCCAGGAGCAGCTTTATATTCTGCAATAATGCCTGGTATTGGCACATTAAAAGTCACTTATGGAAATAAAGGTAGGGGGCGATTATCCACGTTTTTATTATCTTCGGGCTTAGCTATTGGAAGTAAGTTTTATTCAGATGATCAATATGCTAAATACTTAGTTTCTCAGAATCCTGTCGAGGCAGATGAATACTATACTAGCGCAAATAAGGCCAATAAGAGTGCTATAATTTTCGGAGGTGTAGCAGCAACTATTTATGTCTATGATATTTGTTGGGTTGTTTCTAAAGGGTTTAAGAATCTAAAGGAGAGTAGATCTATAAGGAACGAATTGCGAAAGGGGACAGTTAAAATAAAATCTGAACCTTTAAAATTATGAAATTAAGAAACGTATGGATTTTCCTGCTGATGTTACTTGGGTGTGAACAAGTTAATTTAAAATGGAACTTAGATGAGAAAAAACTCTTACCCTTATTAGAGATAGAGGATGTCTATGATGTCAAAAATACGGAAGCATCTGTTGATGTAAATATATCTTTTAATGGTGGTTCTGAGGTCACAAAACGTGGTGTTTGCTGGAGTACAGAACAAAATCCTACATTCTATAATGCTGAGATAACAGATGATGGAACTGGCGGGGGCCAGTTTACTAGCTATATAAGTGGTCTTAAGACTAATACTACCTACTTTGTTATTGCTTACGCTACTAATGAGGATGGTACGGCCTACAGTGACCAATTGAGTTTCAAGACTACTAATAATCTTATGTCCCTACCTTCATTAACCACTCTTAATGTTACTAATCTTACAACTTCGAGTGCTGAAAGCGGAGGAGATATTAGTTCAGACGGAGGGGCGCCTGTTACTCAGCGCGGCGTATGTTGGGGTACCAATGCAAATCCAACCTTAGCAAACAACAAGACAAATGATGGTATAGGTACTGGAGATTATACTAGTTTACTAAATGGTCTAATGCCAAGTACTATATACTATTTAAGAGCATATGCTACAAATCAAGTTGGTACAAGCTATGGTAATCAAACTAGTTTTACGACTCCCAATATTACAATATTAAAACCTTTACTTACAACTCTACAAGCAAGTAATATTAGTACTACAAGTGCTGGATGTGGCGGAAATATTAGTTCGGATGGTGGTGGTTCTATTTCGCAACGTGGTATATGTTGGAGCAATAGTCCTGATCCTACAATTGAAAATAGCTCAAGTCTTGTTATTGGAAGTGGAATCGGTACATTTACCTCAACTGTCACAGGACTTACACCTAATACTACTTACTATGTGAAAGCATATGCTACTAATAGTGCTGGAATAAGTTATGGAAATCAAATTAGTTTTACGACTTCGCAACCTTTACCTAAACTAATTAGCACTAATAATTGCTCTTCATTAAGTGGGGTTACATCAAATTACAATGGGATTAATGGTGCTTCAGCAGCCTGGGGCCTTTCGAGTAGTAATGGATATTCAGGATCATGTTGGGCTGCACCAGATCCTAATCAAAGTGGAAAATTAGGTATGGCAGTTGGTACGCATTATGTAGAGTTTAATAAAAGTTTTACTAATAATGGATATATCGAATTATGGTTAAATACATCTAATCCAGGTTATAACAATCTTTTTCCTAAAATTTACATAGATGGTTTTGCTCAATCGACACCAACAATGATAGGTGGACAGCTATCTTCTTTTTATTTTATGCAAGTAAGATCTGGCACTATATCTGCAGGAAATCATACAATTAAGATTGAATTTAATGGGAGCTATTATAAGTTTTATGTTGATGAGATCTCATTTTATGAGTATTAACTAGGTTTTGTTCTTACATGTTTTTCATTACTTTAAAATGTGGTATAAAATTTATTATTAATTAATTTCACGTACTCATACCATATGTCATTTCTTTTAATGTCCTCACTTATTTCGGGGAGGGCTTAAATTCAAAAAACGCAGAATATGATAAAAGCCTTCAAAAATCTATTGCAATCAGCAATTTTGTTAACGGTGTAATTGATGAAGATAAATTGAATCGTTTAATAAGGTAATTACAGACTTACTGATTGGACAAAGTAAACTCCAATAGGTTTTGAGAAAAACAAGTTCATTTGAGCTAAACAATAATGACAAAACCAAATTCTGAGTTGACCTACGCAAATAGATGTACTTATTTTAAGATATATCAACATTAGTTGTCTCAATATCGACTATAAGAAGAGGCTAAACATACCTCATTAGATATTAGGATAATAGATACTGGAGTGCCTCTTGCGAGTTGTGAGAGGGATATAGTTGATTAGACGGATTAGTCTTCATAAATGCTGACAAAGTCTTGTTCAGACAAGATAGTGATGTTAGCACCATTTGATATCATTTCTTCAGCTTTTCTATGCTTTGAACTTTTAGTGTATCCATTTAGTTTACTTTCATCTTGAATACCTATAACCAAAATCGTAGTTTTTTTTGTCACGGAATCTTTCACAGTGCAGCCAATATTGGCTGCTATTTGTGCAATATCTTTTCTTGGCATAGATAGCTCACCAGTAAAAACTACGTGCTCACCAAACAACTTGCCATTTTCATTTGGTTCGAAATTCAAACTTTTAGCATAAGAAGAATAATTCGGGTCGACTGGTTGTTCAACTCTAACTAATAATTCATCAATATTTAAAGTGCTTTCATTTGAAGCAGCAACAATTATTTTACCAGCTGCAATAGCATCTTCAAGAGCATCGTGATGCTTGAAATCAATGTTCAGGAAATTTGATACATTTTTTAAACCGTAACCTTTTTTAGAAAACTGACTCCAAACTCGTTTTACAATTCTCGCTGAATCAAGCCATTTCGCGTCGATAGTCTTAAAATTGTATTTATCACATACTCTTTTCATTGCTACTCTGTCAAATGGCATATGATGAACAACTATGCTTCCCTTTAATTTATCGTAAAGCTCAGAGTGTAATTCATTAAATTTTGGTGCATCCTCAACTTCATCTGGCCCAATTCCGTGAATCTCATAATTCATATCATCAAAATGTGTTTCTGGATTTACTAATGATACCCACTTGCCTACCAATTCACCATCCTTAAACTCAGCAATACCTATTTGACAAATTGATGAATAATCTGCATTTGCTGTTTCTACGTCAATTGAAAAAAAGTCCATAAACAAACCTAAACTATATTTTATAATTTCCCAATTTCCTCTCAAAAGGTATATATCTATAGTAGGTAGATATAGTTATGGCAAACAATACGGGAATAAAGTACGGAGGTAGACAGAAAGGTACACTTAACAAAGCAACAGTAAGGCTTAGAGAGGCTTTTACAGGGCTTTTAGAAGACAATATGGGAAGGTGCAAGAACTCTTCGATAAAGTCGCTGAAAAGAACCCTCAGAACTAATCTTAAAGCTCCCTAACAGTCTGACATAGATATCCAACCATTATCTTTTTATACATTTCGTGGGTCAGTGGGTATTTTTTACCATTTTATGTTGTGCTTCTTTGCTCATTTTTACAAAATAACATCAGAAAGACTTGGGTTTTCTGTCCATTCATCTATAGTCATTGCACTTCGCCTCTCTAGTTCTTTTACAGCTTCTGCACTTGCTGCTACGTCCCAAATAAATAGAGTATTGTCCTTTAGCCAATCACAATCCCACATCCGACCTCCATATCTTTCCAATATCACAAAATCTGTTGAACTAATAATCTCATCTTCTTCATTAGTCACTAATTGAAAGTGATCTACAATACCACTAAGATCAAGTTCGTCAGAGTTCATAGCGGTAAAACTTATAAGATCACTATCCTCAAAAAATTCTCCCGTAGGATAACTACCCACACTTACAATACTGTGTTTCGCTGGGTCATACTTATACATAGCCTTCAATTTCTCTACACCTCCAGGGAACTTCTGCTCAACAATCGATTTCTTGAAAATAAGTTGTGATAATCTTATATAAATTGGCATCGTTTCAAACTTAAGTAAAATATATCACTCACACCAAACCATCGGATTATACCACCATTCTGAACAAAGGCTGCGAATAGCAAACCGATATTTTTAAAGGGTACGGGGGTGTTATTCTTACGGGTTGCAAGAAGGATATAATTGATTAGTTCTAATAAAAAGGATGGAATCAATGTACACTTGTCACCTATGTGTTACCTGAAAAATA
>Ga0209654_1003093_pt1 | contig 10557 bp, 10 predicted proteins | sample SaaInl1SG_22_DNA_FD_184646 | JGI IMG/M metagenome (GOLD analysis project Ga0209654, IMG submission 184646) | Marine microbial communities from expanding oxygen minimum zones in the Saanich Inlet - ESP_161SG_22_DNA (SPAdes) (version 2) | ecosystem: Environmental > Aquatic > Marine > Intertidal... | reverse complement strand
ATTGGCCGATTCAAGCTGTGTGCCATGGCCATAGGAGGTTCGAAAAAGATGACGGGCAGAGCGGTAAACTATGCCGCACAGCGCAATCAGTTTGGTACGCCTATCGCTTCTTTTGGTGCTATCCAGCACAAATTGGCGGAGATGGCCATTCGCACCTATGTTGGAGAGTCGGCAACGTATAGAACTGCGGGTGCGATGCGCGATATGGTGACTGGTTTGCTTGAAAAAGGCGAAACCCCAGAGATGGCAAAATTGAAGGCCGCTGAAGAGTACAGCATTGAATGTGCAATTTTGAAGGTATTGGGCTCTGAGATTGTAGACTATGTAGTGGACGAAAACGTTCAGGTGCACGGTGGAATGGGCTTCTCTGAAGATGGCGATGCGGCACGCATGTACCGCGATGCGCGTATCAACAGAATCTTTGAAGGCACCAACGAGATCAACCGTCTCCTTTCCGTAGGTATGATGGTGAAAAAGGCGATGAAGGGTCAGTTGGATCTTTTAGGCCCCGCAATGGCGCTCCAAAAAGAATTGACTAGCGTTCCTTCGTTCGGCGGCTCGATGGAGAGCGGTCCGCTGGTAAAAGAGAAGAAAGCTTTAGCGAATGCCAAGAAAGCTGGATTGCTCGTGGCAGGTGCCGCCGTACAGAAGTTTATGCAAAATCTAGAGAAAGAGCAGGAAGTGATGATGAACCTTGCGGACATGTTGATCGATGTGTTTGCGGCTGAATCGGCTGTGTTACGCGTTGAGAAACTCATTGCCAGCAAAGGTGAAGAGGCTGCCGCTTTGCAGCTGGATATGGTGCGTACATTCTTGAATGATGCACTAGATAGAGTGGCGAAGAATGCGAGAGATGCAGTGAGCGGATTTGCAGAAGGTGATGAATTGCGCATGATGCTTATGGGTATTAAGCGTTACACGAAAGCGGATCCATTCAACAGCATTGCAGCTCGTCGCCGCATTGCTAAGGCGCTCGTGGAAGCAAACGAATATTGTTTTTAATTTAAAGCGAAACAGGCTTTGAATGAGACCCCCCGCTGGGCGCAGCTCAGAGGGGGGTCGTGTTTTTTGTCAACAAACATTAGCTTTACTAAATTCACTTGATTATTAGAATAAATAAATATAAATAGTAATAATATGTAATCTTTACAGCGTTTTAATAACCTATCAATACAGACAAAGAATGAACAACAATGAGAGAGTGAAGGTCGCAGTAGCCCATGGTGACGGGATTGGTCCAGAGTTAATGAAAGCTACTTTGAGAATTTTGGAGGCTGCAGGCGCAAAAATTGATCCTATACAAATTGAATTGGGAGAGAAAGTTTATCTGAAAGGGAATACCGCGGGTATCGAATCGTCGGCTTGGGACATAATAAGTGATACAAAAGTGATTCTTAAGGCGCCTATTACTACCCCGCAAGGAAAGGGCTATAAGAGTTTGAACGTCACGTTGCGAAAATCACTTGGTCTGTTCGCAAATGTGAGGCCCGTAAGTGCTTTAACTCCATACGTGCCCAGCCATTTTCCAAATATGGACGTGATCATTGTAAGAGAGAACGAGGAAGATCTTTATGCTGGTATTGAGCACAGACAGACTCAGGACGTTTACCAATGTCTTAAGTTGATCACCCGTCCTGGCAGCGAGCGAATCGTAAGATACGCCTTCGAGTATGCGCGTGCTTATGGAAGAAAAAAGGTGACGTGTATGGTGAAGGACAATATTATGAAGTTAACTGACGGACTGTTTCATAATGTGTTTAAAGAGATTTCTCAAGAATACCCGGATATAGAGAGCGAGTCTCAAATTATTGACATTGGTTCGGCACGCTTGGCAGCGAATCCAGAAAATTATGATGTGATTGTCACCTCAAATTTATACGGGGACATCATCTCTGATATAGCCGCAGAAATAGGAGGCTCTGTAGGAATGTGTGGTTCGGCAAACATTGGTAGTGAAGTTGCTATGTTTGAGGCCATTCATGGATCAGCCCCGGATATAGCAGGAAAAGCAATAGCGAACCCTTCTGGTCTTTTGAATGCCGCGATATCAATGCTCGCACATCTGGGTAAAAGTGGTATTGCAGATAAGGTGAAAAATGCGTGGTTAACCACCTTAGAGCAAGGTTATCATACTGCCGATATCTACCAAGAGGGTAAAAGTATTGAGAAGCTATCTACTCAAGCATTTGCGGACCGCATCATTGCTAATTTGGGAATGTTACCTAGGGAACTAGACCCCAGTAGTTTTACGGAGGGGAAAGGGATGATTTATATTCCTAAGTATGAGCGTAAGAAGCAGCACAAAGATTTGGTAGGTGTTGATATTTTTCTGGATTGGTCAGGCAGCGACCCAGACCAGCTAGGCAATAGGTTGAAAGCCTTAGATGGTTCTGGATTAAAGCTGAAAATGATTACTAATAGAGGAGTCAAAGTCTTTCCTAAAGGTAGAAAAGAGACGTATTGTACCGACCACTGGCGTTGTAGGTTCGTACACAGTGATGCTCCAATGACAGGCCCTGCGAAATACATGTCTATTACTTTCGAGCAGATACCCTTATTGATGAACGCTTTATACAAAGCAGATTTTGAGGTAATTAAGACTGAGAATTTATATGAGTTTGACGGACATTTAGGATTCTCTTTGGGTCAAGGGGAATAAAGAATAGATTGAACCTATATAAATACTCAAATTTGACCCCCCGCTGGGCGCAGCCCAGCGGGGGGTGATATAAAAAAACCACCTTATTTCGTCAATACACGCATGAGGTATTTGACCAGAGATGCTTTGCTTCAAAAGAGGTTATGGAAATTTCGGGAATTTTGAGAAGTCTCTTGGGCGCTTCTCTAAGAATGCATTGCGGCCTTCGACGGCTTCATCGGTGCCGTATGCCAATCTGGTGGCTTCGCCAGCGTAGACTTGTTGACCTACAAGGCCGTCGTCGATGAGGTTGAAGCCGAATTTTAGCATCTTGATGGCTGTAGGGCTCTTGGTCATGATTTCTTGGGCCCAATCGTAGGCCGTTTGTTCCAATTCTTCGTGCGGCACAACCTTGTTCACCATGCCCATCTCGTAGGCTTCTTGTGCGGTGTATTCAGCCCCGAGGAAGAAGATCTCGCGGGCTCTTTTTTGTCCCACTTGGCGAGCGAGGTACGCGGATCCAAAGCCGCCGTCAAAGCTCGCTACATCGGCATCGGTTTGCTTAAAGATGGCGTGTTCTTTAGAGGCAATGGTCATGTCACATACCACGTGAAGGCTGTGGCCACCACCCACTGCCCAGCCGGGGACTACGGCGATGACGACTTTGTTCATGAATCGGATCTGACGCTGTACGTCGAGGATGTTGAATCGGTTGATACCGTTTTCGCCCTTATAGCCCGTGGTCGAACGGACGCGTTGGTCGCCGCCAGAGCAGAATGCCCAGCCGCCGTCTTTCGGAGAAGGGCCTTCACCAGTGATAAGCACTACGCCAATCTCTTGGCTCTCGTGGCAAAGGATCAGTGCTTCCCAAAGCTCGTCTACGGTTTTAGGAGTAAACGCATTGCGCACTTCAGGGCGGTTAAAAGCAATACGCGCAACGCCGTTGAGCTGCTTGAACGTAATTTCCTCGTATTCCTTGACAGTTTGCCATTCTAGTTGGGCCATGGTCCAATTCTTTTAAATGTATGTAAACATTAACAAAGGTAACGGCTGGAGGTTTATCCTATGGGCGGTACCGCCTTGATTTCAATTCCACCTCCAAACGCCTTGAGTACCTTGAAAACTGTATCGAATTGAGGCCTAGCATTAGGCTGTAATGCTTTGTATAAACTGGTTCTACTCATGCCCGTCTTTTGGGCAATGGTAGTCATCCCCATTGCTTTCGCAACATGGCCCATGGCCGCAATGAGGTCCTTTGCATCTCCGTTGCTAAGTACTTCATTGAGAAAATTGGTGATTAATTCGGGTTCATCGAGATAATCAGCGATGTCAAAGTTCGAGGTTTCAGTCCTTTCAGCCATCTATCGAATTCTTTTGTTTTGGATACGCGCACAATAAAAGTGTATCCATTTGGATACAAATATATGTTTTTCTTTAGGTTCTAAAGAAGATCTACAGTTTGAAGTTGTTACCAAACATTTGTGCAAAAACCTGCGTTATTCACAAGAAGCAAAAGCCCTATGAAACGCACCCAGATTCAGGATTTTGAAAAGATTGATCAGGCGAAAGACCTCGACGATATTGTTCAGGACAAGCGCACAGGGAAACGGGCGAACAAGAAAAAGGCAAAGCGTCGCAACCGGCATTACGGAAGGACGTTGCTGCGACATTTTAAGGACCAATACGACGGTCAGTCCTTCGAAGACGAATAGCGGTTAACTGCGCATGATTTTCTCCAAAGCTTTTCCTTTGGCCAGCTCATCTACGACTTTATCCATGTATCGGCACTCACGGGTGAGCTTTGTTTCGATTTCTTGGATTTTGTAGCCGCAGATGCTGCCCGTGATCAGCGAGGCGTTGGGGTGAACAATGGCTTTCTCAAAGAATTCTTTGAAGGTAGCTTTTCGATCTATCATCTCATTGAGTTGTGCTTCGTCAAAGCCGGTGAGCCAGTGCAGAACCTCGTGAAGCTCTTCAAGGCTGCGGCCTTTCTTTTCGACTTTGGTAACGTAGTGTGGATATACACTTGCAAAAGTCAGTGCTGCGACGCGCGCATCGTGTTCAGGAGTCGTGGCCATGGCGTTTAGGATTTGTAAAAAGGTACGTGTTAATCGTCGTATTTGTCAAAAATTTTCTCGTAGAATGGCGAGGACAATGAGGCGTCAAAAGAGGTCAAGAAGGACGAATAGCTGAGGTAAGAGATCAAAAAGCGCTTGTCTTTGATCCATGGGGGTACAAACTTCGGTGCTTCTACCAGCCCCATCTCGCTGAGCGTCTTTAAGGTCGGCAGGTCGGCGATGTTGAGCTTGCCGGCGAAGAGCAGGTCCAAATAGTCGAATTTTCCCTTGGCCACTGCCAGGCGCAAGAAATTGTGCACGTCGGTGAGCCCTTCCAAATAAACGATGTCTTTGGTGAACGGTGCGCCGCCGCTCATGACCCCGCCGCGGAAGACGCGTTTGGCGTTTTGAAAGCTCTGGGATGGGCGGTCGGTGCGCTCCAAAAAGAAGCGGTAGACGTCGATAAAATCTGCGCCGTCGATGGCATGCTGTATGGCGATAACGCGGTCGGAGAGGCGACGAAGGCGGTCCAGGTCGATGTTCCCGGTGATAAATTCCGCGAAGACGGCCAGTCCCTCCTGCGTGGAGGTGGTGCCTGCGTGTCCCTCGACCATAATGCCAAGGTTGGGCTGCAGGTAGCCGTTAATGGAGGTGGCGACGTGGACATAGGCCTCGTGATGAATGAGCTGGCCGATGTCTTTGTCGGTAAATTTTGCATCGGGGCGTATGGAGATGCGTCGGCGTCCGGCAAGGGCGTTGGAGGCCAAATTAGGATCCATGACTACCTCTGGAGCAAATTCGCCGAACATGGTGGTCACAGCATCTTGCATTGCTGCAGCTAGGTTTTGAGCACTAACGTGGGCCTCGTCCGGAGCACCAAGGTCTTCGTCTTTGTAGCGCTCGAACAGCTTGTCGAAATGTGTGGCAAGGTCAATGATGGTCGAAGAGCCGTTTTCAAGGCTGTTGCTGGGCTCGCCGTAGAGGTTTTTGCTGTGCTCGAAAAATTCTTGGGTGCCGCGCGCAGCCAAAAGGCGGGCGCTGCTCTCTAATTTATTGGCGATGCGCCCGGCATATTTTTTAATGTGGGGCGTGTCTTTGATGCTTTTGCGCGTCTGCGTAATGGCATGTATTACGGGCTCTGCATCGTAGGGGATGTATTGGACCTGTGGCAGTTTCTGCGCCTTGTTGGCAAAGAAATCCCGCTCGACGCTCTCAGGCCAAGCGATGTTTCTCAAAATTTTGACGTGCTCAGTGAGCGCTAGCAGTTGGTCACTGACGTCGCGAATTTTTTCTGCTTCCGCTTTCATTTTTAAAAAGGTGTCCAAGGGAAAGTTGAACTGGACAAAAGTAGGGTATTGTAACAACCGATGTTTCGAAGAACATCAGAAAAAACAGTGATCGTAGGAAAAAAATAGAAGGTGATGTTTCCTTATTTGAACATCCCTAACTTTCGTTCCATCAGCCCGTGCACAGCTAGACGGCCACTTTCCATTGCGGCATTTAGCGATCCGTTGAAGAGTATGTCGCCGGCGAGGAATACATTTTCCATTAGCATGCTTTCGCTCGGCTGTGCGGTCATTTTTAGGTTGCTCAGATCGGGCAAGGCCTGTTCAATATGAAAGTTGCGGATGTGTGTCAACGCACGAACAGCGCAATATTCCCGAATCTCATCTTCGACCTTCGCGGTAATTTCCTTTTCAGTCTTGCCGTTAAATTCTAAAACGGTTGCAGAGAGAATTTGTCGGCCCTGCGCATCTATGTAGCTGTAGAGATTATTGACCAATTTTTCAGAGTCCGCAATCAAACCAATGGTTCCTTCAGGAAGGTTTGTACCCTCTGTTTCGTAGTAAAGACACATACACGATTTCCAGTTCGTTTCCTGGCCTTTCATGTTCGAAATCAGCGAGGAGGCATTTGACGTAATGATAACACCGGTGTGCGGGATATCTTCACCAGTTTTCAGGCGGATCGATTCGCTGGTGACCTTTTGAACTTCTTGACCAAAACGGAATTCTGTGTTAATCAGCTTATTTTTGAGTTGCTCGCTCACAGCCCCTATGCCTGCCGAAGGTATAGCGGCATGGCCTTCTCCAAACATCTTGTAGACAAATTCGAACATTCTGCTTGAGGTACGCAATTCTGGTTCCAGGAAGATTCCTGCAAAAAACGGTCGGAAGAATCGGTCTATAATTACATCTGAAAAGCCGAATTTCTTCAGATACTCCAAGGTGGTCGTCTCTGGGCTGGCAAAGATTTCATCGATAGATTTCCGCTTCATCTGTGCATTTAGTCTCAGCACGTTCATCTTGTCCATAACGCTACCAATCTTAGCGGTAATGGTAGGTACTAGCATTTTTAAGTTTCTTAATGGATCGCCTATGAGGTAACGTCTTCCATCGGCATAGATTTGCGCACCAGAGGCAAGTTGGTGAAGATGTAGGGCTTCGTAATCCAAATACTTTTTGGCCATGGGATAGCTGTCCAGCAAAACCTGAAAGCCAATGTCTAATTGATATCCACCTAAAGAAAGGGTGCGTGCACGTCCACCAACGCCATCGGACTTTTCTATCAGCACAGGAGAAAAGCCCGCTAGTTCTAGTTCATAGGCAGCGATAAGCCCGCTGATGCCAGCGCCAATAATGTAGACGGTTTTAGTCGATTCCACGGCAGTTTCTCTTAGTGATCTAAGGAATAAACCCCAGGAATTTGAATTAGTTTACCCGTTGTGAATATCGTAGAATTGGACCACGCCTTTTAAATCATTGGGCGAGCCTACTAAGACAGAAACTATTTTCTTGTCTCTGAACAATACGTTCATCTCGTGCAGACCGGTGCTTTCGTCAATAAAGACTGGATGTAAGGTAGCTATGTCTTTGGCCTTTAGGATATTGACATCTTTCGCTTTGCCCAATGCGCGACGAATATCTCCGTCGGTGATAATTCCTTCTACTGCATTTCGCGATCCCACGCAAGCCAGTCCTAAGCGGCCTTCGGAAACTTTCAAGAGCACTTGATGTAGCGTATCCTCTGCACTAACTATAGGAACATCCGGAATCATTAAATCTTTTGCCTTAATCAATAAACTCTTGCCTAATGTTCCCCCTGGGTGCAAGGCAGCGAAGTCTTGCTCGGTGAAATCAGACATTTCCATAATGGTAGCACAAATAGCATCGCCCATGACTAGGGCAGCGGTGGTGCTTGTGGTCGGCGCTAAATTCAAAGGACAGATCTCCTTATCCACCTTACATTCAAGGTGCACCTGAGAATAGCTCGCCAGCGTGCTGTTGTGGTCGTTGGACATCCCAATCACGCTTTTCGAACGGCTGTATTTTAAAAGATTTATCAGCTCCGCCGTTTCTCCTGAGTTTGAAAAAGCGAACAACACATCGGCGGCTTCTATCATCCCTAGATCTCCGTGGTAGGCCTCACCTGGATGTACAAAGAATGAAGGTACACCAGTTGAGGAAAAGGTTCCAGCCAGCTTGCGTGCGATGATGCCGCTCTTTCCCATTCCAGTAAAGATGAGCTTACCACTACATTCCAAGATCATTTTTATCGCCGACTCGTAATCGTTGGTATCGTGCTGTGCCAAATGCAAGATAGATTTCGCCTGTGCTTCAATGGACGCTATGGTTCTTCTGTTGATGCTCATAATTAGATCAATTCCTTTACTAACGCTTCAAGATCATGTAATGCGAGCATATTTGGCCCGTCCGATAGGCCTTCGTCCGGCCGCGGGTGCGTCTCTAAAAAGAACACATTGGCGCCCCACAGCTTCGCGGTCTTGGCAAAATAGGACACATAGGCACGATTGCCACCAGTAGTTCCGTCATTACTCTGAGTCTCCTGCGCGCTGTGGGTACAGTCCATCACCACATGGTCCGCCAGGGCGCCAAGCTTGGGGATGTTTCTAAAATCCACGACCAATTCACTGGGTCCAAAAAGGGTCCCGCGTTCCGTCAACCACACCTGCTCGTTTCCGGTCGATTTGACCTTGTCTACCGCAAATTTCATCTTCTCGGCATTGAGGAATTGGGCCTTCTTGATGTTCACAATCTTGCCGGTTTTTCCCGCTTCTAAGAGCACATCCGTTTGGCGGCACAAAAAGGCCGGAATCTGAATGATGTCGACACGGTGTCCGTGGCTCGCAATCTGCTCGGGAGTGTGAAAATCAGTAGTAATCGGCAGCCCAAACTCCTGTCGAATGGCCTCGAGCATGGCAATGCCTTTCTCTAAACCCGGTCCGCGAAAGCTGCTTAAGCTCGTACGGTTGGCCTTGTCAAAGCTGGCTTTGAAGTAGATCTCAACGCCGTGCGCCTTTTGAATACGTGCCAATTCCGCTGCGACTTCGCGAAGCAAATCCATACTTTCAATAACACAGGGTCCGGCGATAATCTTCATGATATGCTGTTGTTGGTTGCCCACAGGCTGGTGCCTACGGCTGTTCAAAGGTAGTCAAACGTGTCCACGTGCGCTGTGTGGAGAAAAAGCCCACCCTGATGTCTAGTTCCAATTGGTCCCCGCGCTCTTCAATTTTCAAATCAAACCAACGCTGGCGCTTAAACGCATAAAGCTCGCCTTCCCAATGCTCGCCTACTTTTTTGAGATTGCGCAAATTTTTCTTGCCCACCAAGCGCGGCTCGTTTGAGGAAATAATGGTGCCCTCCAAGCCTTTAGGAATAGCGGAAATTTCCACTATTGAGCGTTGTTCGCCTGTGTCCCAGCGCCCTTCGATCGAAGCTTGACCAGAAAGCGGTCCGGCAAATAAGAGGGCAAAAACAAGAGTAAATGCTTTCATGATCTTAGGTTTTCCAAACAAACACCTTCTCCACGGTGCCGTCGTCGTAGATATAGATTAACGGCATATCGGTGCGGAAATTGGTCTCACGGCCTAAAAAGTCCACTATTTTGACCAAATTTCTCGTCGGCTCTTCCGGCAGCTCGCAAGGCGGTTCTAGGTTGCCCACCCATTCTAATTGGTTCTTCGCATGAAAAACACGGTCGTCCAAATATTCAGCTATTCCTTTCTTCACGTGCCCGCCACGTCCGTTGTCTAAAGCATCGAGAAAATCAGAATATTGAAAGCCGTAGGCCATGGAATAGTAGGAATCTGAGAGTACCGCGCTCTGGATCAAATTCTGCTGATCTTCCAAAAGCGAATACCAATCCCACTGCTCCAGATCACTCACCATCGTATCGATGTAGGCGTTGTACACATCCTTATAGTACGGTTCCGCTAACAATCGGTCCACGAGCGGTCTGTCGTCGTTTTGCCATTCGTTGATGTCCCTAGTGCTCCAGTCTTTTCCGAGCCAATCTATGCCCACAGTATTGTCCATGTCGTAATGAATGAACCTAAATTTCCCGGTAGACGGTTGCTGGTAGAGGTAGAAATTGTTCTTGTTGTACGCATGTCCGTCCCAATGGCCCAACACCACTTCAGCAGCCAAGGACTTCAAATAGTCCTTCACTTCAAAGTTGCGCTCCATGTAACAAGCGAAATCTGCATTGCTGAGGTTGTTGAGCGAGTCTAAAAATCTGATCAAACCGCTGTAATCGTTCTCGCTCTTGTTGGTTTTGAGCTCATACACCTCGCGGTAGGTGTTGGGATTGGTCCCCCAATAGCTCAAATCTGCACCCCAGCTCGCCTTGTACAAATTGCCCTCGTCGTCTTTGTCGAACCGGCGCTGTAGAAACTCATCGTCGATGTGTTCCATGTTCAAATAGAGCCCCTTGTATTCTCCGTTGATGTAGAGTTTGACGAAACTTTTTCGTGAAGAAATAAGGCCGTGGCGGGTCAAAAAAGTAGTGCAGAACCAGTAGCGCAGCAGCGAAGGGTCGTTGTGCTGGCCCAGTAGGTTC
>Ga0209654_1003088_pt1 | contig 10572 bp, 10 predicted proteins | sample SaaInl1SG_22_DNA_FD_184646 | JGI IMG/M metagenome (GOLD analysis project Ga0209654, IMG submission 184646) | Marine microbial communities from expanding oxygen minimum zones in the Saanich Inlet - ESP_161SG_22_DNA (SPAdes) (version 2) | ecosystem: Environmental > Aquatic > Marine > Intertidal... | reverse complement strand
CCCCCTTTTAACGCCAAATGGCGTGTGTTTTTTTATTCAAAACGTGTGTTTTTTTATTCAAAACGTGTGTTTTTTTATTAAAAATAAGCCGCCATCATCGCTTTTTTCATCTTCAGGTCTTTTTGTTAGGGGCGAGGTTTGCTATAAGGCGCACAAAAGCTGTATTTCCGGGGCAAGCCTGCCCCTTTTTTAACAATAAAGGATTAACTTTATGGCAACTCAACGTACTTTTTCTATCATCAAGCCAGATGCGACACGCCGCAATCTTACCGGGGCGATCAATGCTAAAATCGAAGCAGCTGGTTTGCGTATCGTTGGACAAAAGCGTATTCACATGAGCAAGGCGCAGGCAGAAGCCTTTTATGCGGTGCATGCGGAACGCCCATTTTACAATGACCTGGTCAGCTTTATGATTTCAGGCCCGGTTGTTGTTCAGGTTCTGGAAGGCGAAAATGCGGTCGCTGCCTATCGTCAGGTCATGGGGGCAACCAATCCTGCTGATGCCGATGCAGGCACTATCCGCAAGGAATTTGCTGAATCTATCGAAGCAAATTCTGTACATGGCTCGGACAGTGATGAAAATGCGGTTATCGAAATCGGTCACTTCTTTACCGAAGAGGAAATTGTCGGCTAATCAAGCCGTATAGATGAATAAAAAAGGGGCATTCCGGCAGGGTACGCAGGATGCCCCTTTTGCCTTTTCAGGCCATTTATTATCAGGCGATATCAGACCAGAAAATAGGCCATTAATGCCAGTGTGATCACAATCGCAATGACAGTGTATTTGGTAAAATTCATAAAGCCTTCATAAAAAGCCAGATTTGCTTTTGCGTGCTTGTCAAATTTATCTGTATTCATTTTTCGTCAACGCCCCCGAAACGTAATCATCTGTCCCTTTTCAGTTTTATGCCTGTTCATGTTTGTGAAATCAAGAGCATGAAGCAGATTTTACCCAAAAATCAATTCCCCCTCTTCGGGCAGGACAAGGTCTGTGCCACAGGATTTATCCTGCCATCTCACCCTGTCCTGTTCCAGCGCCAGCGCGCCACTGGCCAACGCATTTACCACCATCGGATACAGGATATGTTCAAGGGCTAATACGCGCCGTGACAGGCTGTCTTCATCATCATCGAGGCGAACCGGCAGCCGCATTTGGGCAATCACCGCCCCGTCATCCAGCTCAGGGGTTACCAGATGAACCGATACCCCGTGCGAAGACTGATTGTCGGCCAAAGCCCGTTTATGCGTATCAAGGCCTTTATAATCCGGCAGTAAAGAGGGGTGAATATTAATGATGCGCCCGGAAAAACGTGCGATAAATTCAGCCGATAACACCGCCATATAGCCTGCCAGGCAAATCCATTCTGCCTCGCTGGCCTCTATCGCGTCGGCCAATGCCGCTTCATGGCTGGCTTTACTGTCATAATCGCGGCGCGGCACAAGGCAGGTTGTAATCCCGTGCTGGCCAGCGATATCCAGACCCGCAGCCGGTTTATTGGCCGCGACCAGACAAATCTGATAATGCCCGGATTGCCGGACAAGGGCGTGCATATTGCTGCCTCGTCCGGATATAAGCACCGCTATTTGTAAAGGGCGGCCGGGCTTTTTCATGAAAAGGCCTGTTCGCCATTTTCCAGATGGATAGCCTCATCCTTTCGGGGGCGCATCTCGCCGATTTCCCAACATGGCTCGCCTGTGGCTTCAATCGCGGCCAATACCCCATCACCTGCGCTGGCCGGGGTGGTGATCAACAGGCCAATCCCGCAATTAAAGGTTCGGGCAACTTCAAAAACAGACAGGCCAGCCTCGGCCTTTAGCCATTTAAACAGCTCAGGGACAGGGCGCTTTGTCATATCCAGATGCATGGCCAGCCCCTCGCCATAAACACGGGGCGGATTTTCTATCAGCCCGCCGCCGGTAATATGGGAAACTGAGCTTATCTTGCCCGCCGCCAGCGCCGCCTTGAGGGCATCGGTATAAATACGGGTTGGTGCCAGCAAGGCCTGTGCCAGAGAGACAGAGGGCGCAAAAGGAGCGGCGGCCATAATATCCAGATTGTCACGCTCTATCAGCTTGCGCACCAGCGAAAAACCATTGGCATGGACACCCGATGAGGCAAGGGCAATAACCCTGTCGCCTTCTGTGACATATTCTTTTTGCAGTAATGAGCCACGCTCGGCTGCGCCCACACAAAAGCCGGCCAAATCATAGCCGCCTGGCGGATAAATGCCGGGCATTTCTGCGGTCTCACCACCGATAAGGGCGCATCCAGCCTCGATACAGCCATCTGCGATACCTTCTATCACTTCGGCGGCAATTTTCGGGCTGAGCTTGCCGGTGGCAAAATAATCCAGAAAGAAAAGCGGCATCGCCCCTTGTGCCAGGATGTCATTGGCGCACATGGCCACCAAATCAATGCCCAGCCCGTGATGCATATTGGCTTGCTGGGCCAGCTCCAGCTTGGTGCCGACCCCATCGGTTGCGGCAACCAGAACAGGGTCGTTAAATCCCGCTGCCTTGAGGTCAAATAATCCGCCAAAACCGCCCAGATCAGGGTTTGCCCCGGCCCGCATGGTCTTTTTCGCAAAAGGCTTGATCTCCGATACCAGCGCATCGCCTGCATCAATATCCACACCGGCATCGCGATAGGTTAAAGGGGATTTGGGGCTTTCTTTTTTGTCCATTTTCTGCCACTTTCAACAGCTATATCTTAGCGTGCGTAATCGTCTTAACTTAGGGTTGCAATATGACCTATTTGCATCATTGGCTTTGTCATATCACAATAATTCTCCTGTGTTTAGCCTTTAACAGCGTTGCACAGGCACAAGACAGATGCGCGGTGCCGGTTTACGGGGTTGCCGATATCCATCTGGATGAAAATGCCGCCACAGGTACCGCAGCCAGAGAACAGGCGATAGCTGCTGCTACGGCACAAGCCTATCAGGTGATCTTGCGCCGTATTTTATGGCCAGGACAGGCAGGCGAGGCAGATATACGTTCTCTCAATGCCGCAGATTTTGTTGATTTTATCCATATTGATAATGAAAATGCGCTTGCCCAGCGCTATATCGCAGATATTGATATTTGTTTTGATGCGGCGCGTATCCGCTCGGCGCTCATGGAAAAAAACCTGCAATGGTCAGAGCTGGTTACCGCCCCGATTTTATTATTGCCAATCTGGCAAGACCCGTCAGGGGTGCGGGTCTGGACAAAAAATGTCCTATGGCTGGATAGCTGGCGCGGCCTGGAACGCCAGAGGGACAGTCTGGTGCAAACCACCTCTCTTACCCCTGATTTTGTTCTGGAACGCCAGCTAAAGGGCAGTCTGTTTCTGGCAGAAGATGCCGCAACCTTGCAAAAAGCGGCACAAGCCGCGCAAGCCGTGCAAGTTGTCCTGTTATATGCCGGCCTTGATTACAGCACGGCGCAACCTGTTTTGAGCCTCAAGGCGCGTTTATTTGATGGCGATGGCAGGAAGCTGGCCACCATAGCAGAACAGCAAATTCAGATGAATGCCACGATTAGTATGCAACTCTCTTTTGAAGATTTCCAAAAAAAGGTGCTGGAGGCGCTGGAAACCAGCTGGCAACAGGCAAATTTATATGTTGTGGGCGGGCAGGATGAGATTTTTGTCGAGGTCGGCGCGGCCTCTGCAAAAAGCTGGTATCGGGCTCAGGATATCCTGAGCGAGCTGCCGGTTGTGACCAGCCTTTCTGTCTATAGCCTGACCGCGGAAAAGGGCGTGTTAAAAGTTCGGCTTTCAGGGTCTGTTGAATCCCTGCAAATGGCGATACGTGCCAGCGGTTATCGGCTGGATGCGGGCGAGCGTATCTATCGCTTGCAGATTAATTCCGGTGAAGTGCGATAGTGCGGTAATGCAGCAAATTCCCCTATCCCTTCACCTTACCCCTTCTTACAAGCCGGATGATTATATCGCTGGCAGGGCAAATCACGGTGCCTTGCAATGGCTGGCTGCCTGGCCTGACTGGCCACAACCCTATCGCGCGCTGAATATATCAGGGCCTTCTGGTTGCGGTAAAACCCATTTATCCTATGTATTTGGGCAAAGATCGGGCGCTCACCGCCTGATGGAATTACACGATATCAGCGAGATTGCCAGTTTAACGGCACGTCATTTTATTCTGGATGATTTCACCCTTACAGAGCGGTTTTCACAAGAAGCCATGTTCCATTTTTTCAATCATCTGGCCTCCACCGGGGGGACAGCCCTGTTGCTCAGTCAGCAATCGGTAGCACAAATGGATACAAGGCTTGCTGATTTGCGCTCGCGCCTGCGCAGTATCGCCTGCCAGGAGATTGCCTCGCCAGAGGATGATTTGCTGAAACAGGTCTTGCAAAAGATGTTTGCGGACAGGCAATGCAGTGTGCCAGATGCGACTATTCACTATATGGTCACCCGCATGGAGCGGAATTTTACCACTGCCTATCATCTGGTCGCAGAAATTGACCAGGCGGCTCTATCAGCTAAAAAACCTGTTACCTTAGCTATTGTGAAGTCGGTCATGATGCCGGATAATGACGCATTGGAATTTGATTTTAAGCACGGGAATAAGGAGATTTAATTCATGCTTGATTTTGGTCTGCAAGGAAAGACAGCGATTGTATGTGCCTCTTCAAAGGGGCTGGGGCTGGGATGTGCGCGCGCACTATCACAGGTAGGCGTGAATTTGGTAATGTGCGCACGCGGCGAGGAACAGCTTGTCGCATCAGCAGATCAAATCCGTAAAGATACAAGCGTGGATGTCAAAACCGTTGCCTGTGATATTACCAGCGAGGCTGGCCGGGCAGAAGTGCTGGCCGCTGCAGGTCATGTGGATATTTTAGTGAATAATGCCGGCGGCCCGCCTCCGGGTGATTTCCGTGACTGGAGCCGGGATGACTGGATCAAGGCGCTGGATGCCAATATGCTGACCGCGATTGAGCTGATCAGGGCTGTGATCGACCCGATGATCGATAATAAATTTGGCCGGATTGTGAATATTACCTCCGGGTCAGTGAAATCGCCTATTCCCCAATTAGGGCTATCCAATGGTGCGCGTTCCGGCCTGACCGGTTTTGTGGGCGGGCTGGCACGCCAGGTGGCACGCCATAATGTTACCATTAACGGGCTGTTGCCTGGCCAGTATAATACAGCCCGTATCGAATCGCTTATCGATAATACCAGCCGCCAGGCGAATAAATCGCGCGAGCAAGTACGCACAGAACTGGAAGCCAGAAACCCTTGCGGCCGTTTAGGCGAGATTGATGAATTTGGCTTTGCCTGCGCCTATATCTGTTCGGCTTCTTCTGGCTATCTGGTCGGACAGAATATTCTGGTCGATGGCGGCGCATTTAACGCCAATTAAAGCGATAAAAACCTTAAAAAAACAAAACTGCTTTTCCCGAGGCTAGAGGGAAAGCAGTTTTATTTTGCCTTTTTGTACTGTCAGCCCCAGCTGGCCTGCCTTCAGAGCCAGTGCAGCATCGCCAAAAATCTCGCGCCGCCAGCCCTTCATGGCCGGAATATCGGCTGTATCGGACAGGGCAAGTTTTTCCAGATCATCGGCACTTGCTATCAGGCGCGGTGCCACATTATGACTTTCTGTAACATGTTTCAGCAAGACCCGTAACATTTCGATAATGGCGACAGGCGGCCGCTCTCTTTGTGGCGGGCGTTCTTTTAGCGGCCATGTATCTTCTGGCATCGCATCGGCTTTTTTTAGCACCTCTATCACCGCAGGGCCAAATTTGCCGTTCTCGCCGCCGGGAAAGCCTCTGATCTTCTTTAAATCTGCGCGTGTTTTCGGATTGCTGCCAGCCAGGTCTATCAGCGTATCATCACGCAGGATACGCCCGCGCGGCACATCACGCTTTTGGGCTTCTTTTTCGCGCCAACTGGCCAATTGTGCCAGCCTGTTTAGCTGTGCAGGCTTGCTGTTACGGGCTTTTATCCGTTTATAGGCTGTCTGCGGATCGGTTTGATAAAGCGATATATCTGCCAGACTTTCCAGCTCGCTTTGCACCCATTTATCGCGCCCATTGGCGGTGAGGTCAGCGATAATTCTGGGGTAAATCTCGGCCAAATGAATTACATCATCCAGCGCATAGCTGATTTGCCTGTCTGACAGGGGGCGCTGGCTCCAATTGGTAAAGCGCGATGATTTGTCAATTTGCAGATTCTTGTAATGATAGACCAGCTTGTCATAGCCGACCTGGTCGCCCAGCCCGCATACCATCGCCGCGATTTGAGTGTCATAGACAGGGCAGGGCACTTCGCCCGTCAATTGCACAAATATTTCCAGATCCTGACGGCCAGCATGAAAAATCTTGGTGATATTTTTATCCTGCATCAATGCAAATAAAGGCGTTAAATCCATCCCTTCTGCCAGAGGGTCAATACAAAAGGCATGGGATCCGGCGCAAATCTGGATAAGGCATAATTGCGAGTAATAGGTGCTCTCACGCATAAATTCGGTATCCATGGCGATAAAATCAGCCCTTCGGATCGCGTCAATTGCTGTAACCAAAGCAGGGGTTGTTGTAAGAAGTTTATCTATTTTCGGCATAACAAACTATCTGCCAGTCCGTTGCAGGGTTTTTGCAATCTCCGGCGATAAGGGGTGGTTTTTTTTGGCAAGGATACATATTTGTAATCATATACTTTGTTTAAAAGGCTTGGCGCGAGGTAAAACCTGACTATTCTATAAACAATTAAGTACAGGTCTATATCAAATATAGGTCGGATTAACCTATCTGTGCAGAATAAATAAGCCGTATCGTAAAAAAACAGGAACTTCTGGAATAATGCGCGTAAATTTCAAAAACATCCTCGCCCTTCATACAAGTTTGGGCATTGCGTTATTTTCTGTGCCTGGCCAGGCTATTGATCTGGCCATTGATCTGGCCGCCCATGAAGCCACTTACGAGATGAGCCTGTTATCAGCAAGCACCGAAGCACAAATGACTTCTATTGTTGGCAAAACCAATTTTATTTTGCGTAAAGATTGCGAGGGCTGGATATCTTCTGAAGATTACTTGCTGGAATTTGGCTATGATACGGGGGATAGTGCTATCCTTGCCTCGCATTTTGAATCCTGGGAGGAGCTGTCTGGCCAGCTTTATTCTTTTGAGGTGGATGAGCGTTCTACCTTTGAGGAGGAAAAACAATTTAATGGCTTTGCGAGCTTGCCTCCCTCTGGCAAAACAGGCGAGGCCTATTTTTCGATGCAGCCGGATGTGGCTTTACGCTTGCCTGACAAGGTCTATTTCCCTATTGCCCATACAAAAGAGGTATTATCCCGCGCTGAAAAAGGGGAAAAAATCTTTACCGCAAATATCTTTTTCGGGGCAGAGCCGGATAGAGCGATAAAGCGCACCAGCACGGTTATCGGCAGCCGCCAGAAAGTCACTAATAGCCGTGTTTTGGGGGCGTTGGCGAATAGTAATTACTATCCTGTCAATATTGCCTATTTTGACCCGTCAAGTGTTGAGCCTGTCCCGGAATACGAGATTACTTTCCATTTGCAACCCAATGGGGTGGTGGCCTATTACGAGGTGGATTACGGGGATTTTGCGATTGATGCGACCTTGACCAAGATTACGCCACTTGGCCGGCCGGAATGTTCCTGAATTTTATTCCGCCAGCATAGCTGCCCCGAACAGACAGGCTTTTTTTACGTCTTCTTCTGATGGAAAAGGGGCTATCAGCCTGGTCTCTGGAATACGGCCAGCGATATAGCCAGGCCATTTACGCGGAATATTGACTAAAAGCCGGTCATAATGGCTCATCCGCCCGCTTAACAGGATAATATCCGGGTCGCACAGATTAATGACCATCGCCAGCCCTCTTGCCAGCCTGTCTTCAAAAATCTGAACCGCTGATTCTGCGATAATATCCCCCTTGGCAGACTGACTAAAAATCTCTTCTGCCGCCACTGTTTTTTCGGTCAATAAATGATATTCCTGTGTCAAGGCCGCACGGCTGACAAAAGCGCCCAGACACCCTGAACGCCCGCATCCGCATTCTCTGGCTTCCAGCTCAAAATCCACTGGCCAGGGCAGGGCGATATGCCCCCAATTGCCGGCCAGCCCGTTTGCCCCGAATAACAGCTTTCCATGCACCAGCTGGCCAGAAAGTACCTCGTCATCCAGATAAAGGCTGAAAATCTGGTGCGCGTTGGCATATTCGCGTTTGCGATAGGCATAATTGGCCAGCATCTGAGCAGGGTTGGCGATAAGAATTTTGCGGTTCAGGGCAGCTTGTAAATCTGCTTTCAGCCTTTGCCCGTGTAACAGCGGAAAAGCCGGGCAATCTATTTGTCCGCTAGCCGGAGAGAAATTGGCTGCAAGGCTGACGCCAATGGTATGAATGTGCCCCGATGGATCAGCTTTGGATATTTCCTGACACAAAAGGGGTAAAAATTCTGCATAGCTTTCCGGCAGAAAAAAACACCCCGCAAATGCAAAATCGCCATCATCAGAAATGACGGCGATATCACAAATGTTCTTTGTCAGCCGTATAGCACATTTCATATCATGCAAATTTCGGCGCAAGTAATCTGGTCAAAGCGGACAGGTTACTTGATTTTTGCTTCACGAAACAGCACATGTTTACGTGCTTTCGGATCATATTTTTTCAGCTCAAGCTTTTCCGGCTTGGTGCGCGGGTTTTTCTTGGTCACATAGTAAAAACCGGTATCCGCGGTGCTAACAAGTTTAATCTGCAGGGTTGCTGGCTTGGCCATCGAAAAGGCTCCAAAACAAAAATTGGTCTTTAAATATCACCGCCTTATGCGCGAATATCCGGCACTTGTCAAGAAGAACTGCATGATGTTTAGCGTCGGCGTCCGGCTTTTCCCGATTTTCCCCGTGCTGGTCGACCTTTTTTTCTTTTACGGCTGGTAAGGGGGGTATGCTGGGTGCCGCCTGAATGCCAGCGCAAGCTGATATCCCCGCTGGCCGGGCTGGTAGCGGTCAGCCGGCAGGTTATCGTCTCGCCCACACTAAAACGCCAGCCGGAATACATACCGGCAAGCGATAATTGCTTCTCATCTGTCTCGTAATAATCATCGGGCAGCGAGGCGCGGTGAATAAAGCCCTCTGCCAGCCCGCCCTTTATTGTGGCAAATAATCCTGCATGGGTTACCCCGGTGATGGTTGCCTCTAAAAGCTCGTCAATATGGGCTTGCATCAGCACAGCAGACAGCCGGGCGGTGGTGCGTCTTTCGGCCTTTGCTGCGGTTTGTTCTGTCTCGGATATATGGCTGCAAATCTCTTCTACCGCCTCGCGTTCCAGAATGACAGGCTCGCTGCCAAGCCTGCAAGCGGCTATCAAGCGGCGATGCACCAGCAAATCGGCATATCGGCGTATAGGCGAGGTGAAATGGGCATAGCGCGTCAGGCCCAGCCCGTAATGACCTGCATTATCCAGGCTATAGACAGCCCGTGCCTGACAGCGCAATATCGCATCATTTACCGCCTCTTTGCTGGGGGTGTTGGCGGCCGCCTCTATTACCTGATTAAAGCGTTTGGGGGTGATAAGCTGTCCTTTGGCAAAGGGGATATCCAATGCCTCTGCCAGCTCGCGCAAATGATCCATTTTTTCAGGGTCAGGCTGGTCATGGACGCGAAACACACATAAATGGCGGCCAGCTTCCAGCGTTTCTGCCGCGCAGATATTGGCTAAAATCATCATTTCCTCGATCAGCTGATTGGCCGGGATTTGCCGGCGCAAACTAATCTCGGCTGGCTGATTATCCGCATTCATCACAATCCGCTTTTCTGCCAGATCAAGGTTCAGGGCCCCGCGCCTGTCGCGCGCCTTCTTCAAAATCATAAAAACCGCGTTTAGATGATGCAGCGTGCCAGCTGGCAGGGTTAAATCCTCTTCTTCTATCTGCCCATCCATGACCTGTTGTACCTGGGTATAGGTCAGCCGGGCGACAGAACACATCAAGCCGCGCAAAAATTGGTGGCGAATTTTCTTTCCCTGTGCATCGATAAATATCTCTACTGCCAGACAGGCTCTATCTTCATTCGGGCGCAGGGAACATAAACCGTTTGACAAGGCTTCTGGCAGCATTGGAATAACCGTACCCGGCAGATAAACCGAATTACCGCGCAGCCGTGCCTCTTTATCCAGGGCGCTGTTTTCGGCGACATAATAGGCGACATCGGCGATGGCCACTATCAGCCGCCAGCCGCCATTTTCATCCGGCTCGGCAAAAACCGCATCGTCAAAATCCTTGGCATCCTCGCCATCAATGGTTATCAGCGGTATATGGCGAATATCGGTGCGGTTTTCTATCTCTGGCAAGCTGGCCTGATTGGCCTGTGCCAGCATGGTATCCGAAAAATGATGGGGCAGGTCAAATTCTGCAATCGCCAGGGCGGTCAGGCTTTCGGTGCTATCTGCTGTGCCCAGAATACGGAAAATGCGGGCTGCGGGCTGGCCACGTCTGTCCTTGATAATCTCGGCCTCTATTATCACATCCTCTTGTGGTGAATGTTCCGAAGCCAGAAGCGGTACGGGTCTGCGCCCGCCCTTATCGGCTAGCTCTATCATCCATTTCT
>Ga0209654_1003084_pt1 | contig 10582 bp, 8 predicted proteins | sample SaaInl1SG_22_DNA_FD_184646 | JGI IMG/M metagenome (GOLD analysis project Ga0209654, IMG submission 184646) | Marine microbial communities from expanding oxygen minimum zones in the Saanich Inlet - ESP_161SG_22_DNA (SPAdes) (version 2) | ecosystem: Environmental > Aquatic > Marine > Intertidal... | reverse complement strand
TCAGCACCTTGATCCTGCCGCTATCACTAGCCAGTTCCGGTCAAAAGGCTGGGCAAACCGGCTTGTGGATAGCATTTTGCGGCGGGAATAATCCCCGCCATACCATATAATATGCCTTAAAAGAAATGCTGGCTCTGGCAAAGGCTGGCATAAACTCCGCCTTTAGCAAGCAGGCTGTCATGATGCCCTTGCTCAACAATCTGGCCGCCATCAATGACCAGAATATGATCCGCATGGCGAACTGTCGCCAACCGGTGCGCCACAATAATCGTTGTCCGGCCTTTGGCTAGCATCTGCATTGCGTTTTGAATGTGTTCTTCTGTTACCGAATCAAGCGCGCTTGTCGGCTCATCCAGCAACAGAACAGGAGCATTTCGCAATATGGCTCTGGCAATCGCAATCCGCTGCCGCTGACCACCTGACAACCGGTTGCCTTCTTCGCCAACCATGGTGTCATAGCCGTCTGGCAAGGCGGTTATGAATGTATCGGCCGCCGCTGATTTTGCGGCTTTATGAATAGCCGCCTCATCAGCATCCAATCGGCCAAAGGCAATGTTATTTGCCACGGTGTCATTGAATAGCAAACTATCCTGACTCACCAGCGCCATTGATGCCCGCAAATCAGACAAATCCAGATGCCGCAAATCATGGCCATCAAGCCTGATCACGCCTTCGGCCGGATCAAACAGACGCGGGATCAGATTAATAATCGTGCTTTTGCCGCCACCGCTAGGCCCCACCAAGGCCATCGTCTGCCCCGGGTTAACCGTAAAACTAATATCTGACAGAGTCACATCCTCAGCATACCGGAAACTGACAGATTCAAAGCTGATCTGGCCGTTTACCTGTTTCGGTATTTCCGGCTTGGCTGGTGATGCAACATGACTAGGCGTGTCTAGCAAGGTATATAGCCGTGATAACGCGGCGGCGGCTTCTTGCAGAATGGTGTTTAATGTACCCAATGCCCGCACCGGCTGTGCCAGCATCAGAAGCGCGGTGATAAATCCGGCAACATGCCCGATATCAAGGCTTCCGCTTAGTACGCGCCAGCCCGCAAATCCGACAATCCCGGCGATGGCAACACCGCCCAGCACCTCAAGAATAGGGTCAATTTTTGCCCGTCCATATGCCAGTGAGCGCTGATTCTGGAATAACAATTCAAACATGCGGCTGGTTCGTGATTTTTCATAATCTTCGAGCCCATAGGCACGGATCATCCGGCCGCCTTTTATGGTTTCATGCAAGGTTGATGTCGCCTGCCCCAGATGTTCCTGCAATTCGCGTGATCCATGCCGCTGACGGCGACCAATGCGGAGAATAGGCTGCATTGCCAGCGGATAAACCCCCAACACAAACAGCGTTAACAACCAGTCAAATGAGATCAGCACTCCAACCAGAATAATAATCATCAGACTATCCTTGATCAGATTGTTGATCAGCCGCACCAATGCCTCACGAATGATATTGACGTCATTGGTCATCCGGCTAACAAAGGTGCCTGATGGTTGCGACATGATATCACGCAAATCAGCCATGATCATGTGACTGGCCATCTGTTTCTGTATTTCACGGGTGACTAATAACGACAACAGCGCTATTTCGTTAGCCAGACTGTACATAGCTACCGACCGAATAGCCGCAATAACAACAATCAACGCCGGCATCTGCCAGACCAGATCAGGGCTGGCGACACTTAATCCATTGAACACATACCCGATCAGCACCGGATAGGCACCGGATGACGCAGATATGATAATCATGAATATCAATATCAGTAATAGCCGCCCCAGATATTTCCGCACCCAGTCACGCCATAGACGCCGAAAAAGCGCTGTTGTGCTATAATCTTTTGCGGGCTGGTCAGATTGATGTTCTGTTTCTTTCATATCTCTTTGATAGGCTATCTGGGCGCATAGAACAACATGAAAGCAGATCATAATATCCCGAAAAATATGAATTTCCTGCTTTCTAGATGCTGGTTTAAAGGAAAATAACTGGATTAATATAGGCAGAATGTGGCAAATAAGAACAGCAAGACATTATCAGGAATACGCGTTTATCTGGCCATGCTGGAAGAACCGAACCATCACATATGATCAAATCGGCTTTAAAATTCAAATTTCTGAGAAGTATTCTGGGATATATTTCAGGACTTTATTTAACTTTACTGGGCAGAACAATACGCTGGCACAGGCTGGATGGTGATGGATTATCCGGACAGCTAGAACTGGATGGTAGCGGTATTTTAGTGTTATGGCATAGCCGGTTAATTAGTATTCCGCATCTTATTGGGCGGGAATATCGCCCAAATGTGCTGGTATCCAAAAGCCGTGACGGACGCATCATCAAACCTTATGGTATTATTAATGGATCGCGGATCATTGACGGCTCATCAAGCAGAGGCGGGGTTAGCGCCTATAAAAAAATGCGGCGGGAATTAAAATCCGGCGCCTATCTGGTAATTACACCTGATGGCCCCAGAGGCCCTGCCCGACAGGCAACAGCATCTGTCATTCATCTCGCCGCAACAAGTGGCGAGCCTATCATTCCATTCAGCTATTCGGCATCACCGATGAAACGATACAAGAGCTGGGACAGATTAATGATGCCTAAATGGTTTAGTCGTGCCGCCTATGCTTTTGGTGATCCGATTTATATCAGCCCAAACCCTAGCAAGGCCGATATTGAAACAGCCATATCTGCGCTAGAAGACTCATTAAATATAGTTACCGCTAAATGTGACGCCGCCTTTGATTACCCGCCTGAACATATTCCCCATCGCTATGGGGATTCCAGATAATGATCATGTTCAGATTATATGCTGGGTTATGGTTGATATTAATGCCGTTAATGCGGCTATGGCTAGGCTGGCGCATCATCAAAGGCAAAGAACAACGTGACCGGATTGCCGAACGATATGGCAAGACTAGCCTCACCCGGCCAGATGGCAAGCTGATCTGGTTTCATGCCGCCAGTGTTGGCGAAGCGGTTTCTGCATTATCGCTGGCCAGAACCATTTTCGACAAACATCCCGACATTCATATTCTGATCACATCCGGCACGTTAACATCTGCCCGGATGGTCGCTAATGCCATAGCAAAACATCCGCATGCGGCACGACTTATTCATCAAATGCAACCGCTGGATGCTTCGTATATTATCCGGCGGTTTCTTAATCACTGGCGGCCAGATATTCTGTTATCCCTTGAAAGCGATTTATGGCCAATGATGATTTGCAACACACATGCCCGGGGGATTCCCGTCATGATGGCATCTGCACAAATGTCAGACGCATCCATGCGGCGTTGGCAACGTATTGGCCATGCGGCCAGACAGATCATATTTTCTGCTATCACCCGCATAGAAGCCATTGATGACGAACAGGCCGACCGGTTCCGGCGCATCACCAGCCCCGGCTGGACAGAAATTAACGTTAGCGGATCATTAAAAGCCACCGCACCACCACCTGCGATTGATGACGATATGGTGAACAGGATTAACCATCTGGCAAATGACCGGACAGTGATTCTGCTAGCATCCAGTCATCCGGGCGAAGACGATATTGTGGTTGAAGCGGTTGAGGCTATCCAGCAAAGCGAAGCAATCCTGCTCATCCTGACACCCCGGCATGTCGAACGGGGTAAGTCTATTCATACGATGCTGGCACAACGTGATATTCCGGCGTTTCTGCTTAGCCAGAACAGTTGGCCGGATAGCATATCACCGCCAAAGAAAATGCAGGTCTGTGTTGCTGATGTGATGGGGCAGATGGGCAGTTTTTTTTCAGCCGCAGATATAATTATCATGGGCGGCGGATTTATGCCGCTGGGCGGTCATAATCCAATGGAGCCGGCGGCATGTGGTAAGGGCGTTATCAGCGGGACAAACGTTAACAAAAATACCGCAATCTATAAACGGCTAGATGATTTTGGCGGCGTGATCTGGGCCGATAATGCCAGAGATTTAACGCAAGCCATGCTTTCGCTGATTACTGCACCAACCCGGCTTCAGCATTTAAACTCAGGGGCTTATTCTGCTTATCAGTCTTTCACCCAGCAAAGCCATGCTGTCGCGGATCAGGTTTTACAATTGATCGCATCAAGTGCATCAGGTGCATCAGGCACGTCTGGCACATCTGGTACATCCGGAAAGGCGACCATATGAAATCAACGCCGTCTTTCTGGTATCAGCGCAGTATCAAAGGATACGCCATCATGACGGTTTTATGGCCGCTAAGCATCCTCTGGCGGCTAGGCAGTTATTATCGCCGTCTATGGATTACCCCGGCCAAATTGAATATACCGGTTATCTGCGTGGGTAATTTAACCGCTGGCGGCACCGGCAAAACGCCCTTGGTGCGGCGGCTGGCTGATATGGCAATAGCATCCGGATTATCGCCTGTTATATTAAGCAAAGGTTATGGCGGCAAAGAAACCGGCCCCATGATCGTCAGCGCGGATAGCACCGCTGATATGGTTGGTGATGAACCGCTGGAGCTAGCCGATATCTGCCCTGTGGTGATTGCCAAAAACCGCAAAACAGGCGCCACATGGATTGCCGAAAACATGGCCGCTGATGTGATCATCATGGATGACGGTTTTCAAAATCCGGCTATTCGGGCGGATATCGGTATTCTGGTATTTGATGGCGCGCGCGGGATTGGTAATGGCCAGATTATCCCTGTTGGCCCTTTGCGCGAATCATGGCGCGATGGGCTTCACCGAGCCAGCCATGTTATTATCATTGGTGAGGATGCTCAGGGGTTAAGCCATGCGATAAAACAGATCAGGCCAGATATCCCCATCATATCAGCCCATAAACGTTTTGATCAAACAACAAAGTCCGTATTATCCGGTGATCCGCTAGTGGCCTTTGCCGGTATTGGACATCCAGAAGCCTTTTTTTCCATGATCACACAACATGGTGGGCAAATTGTAAAAACGCTGGCATATCCGGATCATCATCAATATACCGCGACAGATTGGGACGATATTTATAAGACAGCATCCCAAAGCAGGGCTAAACTGATCACCACAGGAAAAGACTTTATGCGACTTCATCCGGCACAGCGCCAACATGTGACACCGCTCCCGCTTATGCTGGATATCGATACCGCATGGATCACTGATATTTATGATGAGTTATGTCATGATTAAATGGATTAAAACATGGCTGCAAAGATTGATTATCTGGCCAATACCGGCAGCGTTTATTTATATTATCATGGGGTTCCGGCTGATTATTCCCGTGCGGTGGGCAAGTGCGTTCATGGCTTTCATCGTCAGGTTTGTCGCGCCCATGACATCATGGCATAGCCGTGCCAGAAAAAATATCCAGCTTGTTATGCCAGAATTAAGCTCCGCTGAACAAAACCGCATTCTGCGTGCTATGTGGTGGAATCTGGGGCGGACACTGGGTGAGTTTCCCTATCTGGATCGACTATCGCATTCCAGATATGTCACCGAACATGGTGATATTTCCATTGATCAGCTGGCATCTACCGGCGGCTTTGTGGTTGGTGGCCATATCGGAAACTGGGAGCTATCGGCCATGCCGCTCATCTCGCGCAATATTCCGTTTTCAATCATTTACCGCCCGCTAAATAATCCGCTAGCCAAACATGCGTTGAACAAGCGGCTTACGCTTGCCAGAAAAACCTATGTTAAGGGGATGGAATCCGCGCGCGGTATTATCGAAACAGCACGCCAGAAGAATATCATGATTCTGCTTGCCGACCAGAAATTGCGCGAAGGCATGGTTGTGCCATTTTTTGGCAAAGGAGCAACAACACCGGTATCTTATATTCGGGCGGCATTAAAACATCATATTCCGATTATTTTGGTCAGAGTAAAACGCCGTAAAGGATGCCAGTTTGATCTGTATCTGGAAGCCGTTGATACCGCATCCATTCTTGCCGCCAATCCGGATAAAGACCCGGAGCTGGCCATTGCGACCGCTATTAATCTGCGGCTGGAACAATGGATCAGGGAAACGCCGGAACAATGGTTCTGGCCACATCGCCGCTGGCCGGAGAGCAAAAACGAAACGCCCCATCATATCGGGCATTGACGGCATCCGTTACCGCTTACCGCTAAAGCAATTTACCCTGCTGGCTGGGATCAGTGTTTTTATCATTACCTGTTTTTTTGTTGTTATCCTTAGCCTTATCCATAGCCTTGCCGTTATCTGTCTTTGCCGCGATGCTGCCATCAGCAAAAGCCAGCGTCAGGTCTGATGCGGTTTTTGCTTCTTCGGCGGTTTTCAGAATACGGCCATCACCGGCATCACTGACCAGCGCAAAACCGCGTGCCAGCACTTTCTGATAGGATGACGCATCAAGCAGACGGCTCAATTGATCCAGACGGGTGGTTATCCGTTCAAACATCTGTTCCTGCCGCCCGGCCATGCGGTTATCAATCATATCAATCTGATGCTGTTTTCTGGATAAAACCGCTTGCGGGTCGGGCAATTTATCACCTTGCCGCCGCAATGATTCCGCCAGACGTGCCGCCATCTGATCATGCGCACGATCCAGCCGCAACATAATCTGCCCTGCCCGGTTCTGGACATCAGCAATTTGTGCCGCTGGTGTCGGCAGACGATCTGCCAATGATGCAATATGGCCGAATAACGCGCTCAGATAGCTGGTCATTACCCGCATCTGGCGATCTTCGGCGGCATCAAGTCGTTGCTGTCGAAAACTGATGGTTTGTTCCGGATCACCCAGCGCACGGACAAGCCCGCGCAATCCTTCGCCCTGATTCTGAAAAATCTGATCTGTTTTCCGATCCATCCGCAAGGCCAGTTCCTGACATTGCCGCAACAGATCATTGCGAACCGGCGTTGCCATTTCTGCCGCCGCCGTCGGGGTTGGCGCACGCAAATCAGCGGCCAGGTCACATAGCGTATGGTCTGTTTCATGACCCACCGCTGATATGACCGGAATATCCGATGCCGCCACAGCACGCACCACGTTTTCTTCGTTAAACGGCATCAGGTCTTCTAGGCTACCGCCGCCACGCCCAACAATCAGCAGATCAGGCCGGGGGATATCGCCATCAGGTGCTAGCCGGTTAAATCCTGTCACTGCCTGCGCGATTTCTGTCGCCGCCTGATTTCCCTGTACAAGCACTGGCCAGACGAGCACATGAACCGGAAAGCGGTCATTCAAGCGGTGCAGAATATCTCTGATCACTGCGCCTTTCGGGCTAGTCACAACACCGATAACACGCGGCAGGATGGGCAATGGTTTTTTTCGATCCGGATCAAATAATCCTTCGGCAAGAAGCCGTTTCCGGCGTTCTTCCAGCTGTTTGAGGAACGCGCCCTCACCAGCCATTTCCAGCGATTGCACCACAATCTGATAACGGGATTGGCGGCTAAATGTTGTCAGCTTGCCGGTGATGATCACATCCAGCCCGTCTTCGGGTTTCATGGCAATGCGTGGCACCATATTTTTCCAGATCACGGCTTCGAGGATATTGTTATCGTCTTTGAGCTTGAAATAAATATGACCGGATGACCATTGCCGGCATTCGGCAATTTCGGCACGAACTCTAATCGTATCAAAGCTTTCAATCGACCGTTTTATCGCTTGCGATAACTCGGAAAGCGAAAAGACAGGTTGATTATCTGTATCTATATGGCTTTGATCTTTGGTTTCCATACCATGTTATGGCATATTGACAGGCATTAGGCCAACCCAGAACAAGATAGAATAGGATCAATATCAGATGAATGTGCTTATCATCGGCGGCGGCGGCAGAGAACATGCCCTTGCCCACGCCATTGCCAAATCACCACTACTGGACAAGCTGATTGTAAGCCCCGGCAATCCGGGCATTGCAAAACTGGCCACATGTATCACTTGTGCCGATGAGCCGGCGTTATTTGATCTGATAGAAAGCGCGGCCATTGATCTGGTTGTGATTGGCCCCGAAGCCCCGTTAGTTGATGGATTGGCTGACCGGCTCCGCCAGTGCGATATCCGTGTTTTTGGCCCCAGCCAGCAAGCCGCCATGCTGGAAGGATCAAAAGCATTCGCCCGTGATTTTTGTGACCGGCATGATATCCCGCAACCAGCATGGCAACGGTTTGATAACAGTGCCGAGGCCTGTGACTTTATTCGCGGACATACCGCTGATGGCCATGTCATTAAAGCCGATGGTTTAGCCGCCGGTAAAGGCGTTGTTGTTGCCGATACCAAAGACGAAGCCATAGCCGCGATTACCAGCATGCTGGATGATGCGCAATTTGGCCATGCTGGCGCGTCAATCGTCATAGAAGAACGCATCACCGGCATAGAAGCATCGCTATTCGCCATGTCCGATGGTGAGCATGCCATAATGATTGGCACCGCGCAGGATTATAAACGCGCAGGTGATGGCGATACCGGCCCCAATACCGGCGGCATGGGCGCGGTATCACCGGCACCAGCGCTTACCCCGCATCTGCTGGATACAGCATGGCGTGATATTGTAGAAAAAGTCATTAGCGGCATGGCACAAGACAATATGCCCTATCAGGGGTTTCTTTATACAGGTTTGATGATGACCGCCGATGGCCCCAAAGTCATTGAGTTCAATTGCCGGTTCGGTGATCCCGAAGCCGAAGTCATATTACCGCGGCTCAAATCCGATTTACTCACCGCGCTGATGGCGGCTACCGAATCCGGACTTGGTCATATGGATTTACGGTTTCATGATGGCGCCGCGGTTACTGTGATTATGGCCAATGGCGGCTATCCGGGGCCGGTTAACGCTGGCAGCGTCATTACCGGTCTGGATGCCGCAACCGCCAATGATGGCGCGCATGCCGCCTATGTTTTTCATGCTGGCACCAGCCAGAAAGGTGATGAAATCATAGCGACAGGCGGCCGCGTTCTGGCCGTCACAGCGCTTGGCAATGATCAAGCCGAAGCCCGCCACAACGCCTATCAGCAGGTTGCCATGATTGACTGGCCGGGGGTTTATTATCGCAAAGATATCGCCAGATAAAATCCGGCAAACCGTCCTAGCGGCGACTGGCGAAAAACTGTTTCAGCATATCAGCAGACGCATCTGCCATTAACCCGTCATAAATATCTGGCCGGTGATGGCATTGCTTGTGATCAAATACCTTTGCGCCATGAAAAACACCGCCGGATTTATCATCCAGCGCACCAATATAAAGCCGCCGGATACGCGCATGGGCGATAGCACCGGCACACATGGCACATGGTTCCAGCGTGACCCATAAATCGCATCCGTCCAGCCGTTGATTGCCTTGCTTGCGCGTGGCTTCCCTGATCGCCAGAATCTCAGCATGGGCGGTGGGATCATGATCTCTCTGGACGCGATTGCCAGCAACGGCCAGAACCGCACCTTCGGGGGATATGACCACCGCACCAACAGGAACATCACCTGCATCTGCCGCTATTTTGGCGGCGGTGAGTGCATTCGGCATAAATCCTTGATATCCAGCTGTCATTGTCATACGAAAGACCATCGCATAAATTGGTAAATTAGGCTATGGTCTAGCTATGGTAGCAACATTACAAAAAACTGATCTGGTTAATCTCTTTGATGACACGGCCACCGCGCCGGAACGACTGGCCAAACGCATGGCAGGCGCAGGATTATGTTCGCGCCGCGAAGCAGAAACATGGATAAATGCCGGCCGTGTCAAAGTTGACGGCCAGCTTCAGCTTACTCCGGCGATTACGGTTACAGGTGATCAGCGGATTGAGGTTGATGGCAAGCCATTGCCAATGATTGATACGCCGCGCCTATGGCGATATTACAAGCCGCGCGGCTTGGTGGTCAGCCATAAGGACGAAAAAGAACGCGACAATATTTTTGATACATTAAAACAACAATATGGCGACAATCTCCCCCGACTGATCAGCGTTGGCAGACTTGATCTTGATTCCGAAGGTTTGATTCTATTAACCAATAACGGGTTGTTAGCCCGATATCTGGAATTACCGGCAACCGGCTGGACACGCAAATATCGGGTTCGGGTGCATGGTCAGGTCAAGGCCGAACATCTCAAAGAACTGGGCAGAGGCATCACGGTTGATGGCGTGAAATACCGGCCGGTTATTGCCAGCCTCGACCGCCAGACCAATAGCAATGCATGGGTTGATATTGCCCTTAAAGAAGGCAAAAACCGTGAAATTCGCCGCCTGATGGAACATTTCGGCTATCAGGTAAGCCGTCTGATCCGGACATCATTCGGGCCTTTTACTTTGAACAAACTCGAAGATGGTGACATCGCCGAAGTCAGGCCAGCTATCCTGCGTGATCAGCTTGGATTAAAACCAGACCGCGCATCAGACGATAGCGCCGCCACCCCCCAGCAAGCCAGAAAAAGGCAGAAACCACATGCGAGTCATCAGCGGCAAAAGACGCGGCGCAACCCTAACCGCACCTGACGGACAAAACACCCGGCCAACCGCCGACCGGACAAGGGAAATGATTTTCAACGTTCTTGATGGCGGTCGTCACGGCAATCCGCTAGACGCGGCGTTAATCATTGACGGTTTTGCCGGTAGCGGTGCCATGGGGCTGGAAGCATGGTCACGCGGCGCGGCGCGTGTGAT